>Ga0182024_10012748_pt1 | contig 16572 bp, 14 predicted proteins | sample P32metaG_FD_120480 | JGI IMG/M metagenome (GOLD analysis project Ga0182024, IMG submission 120480) | Permafrost microbial communities from Stordalen Mire, Sweden - P3-2 metaG (Illumina Assembly) | ecosystem: Environmental > Terrestrial > Soil > Wetlands > Permafrost | place: Sweden: Stordalen... | reverse complement strand
GCTTCACAGGCTTTACAGGGCGTTGCGGAAAGTCGCGGGCCTGTCGAACCAGTTACAGGCCGCTAAAAATTGTTAAACATAGTTGATCTGGCGCAGTTTCGCGCCCCATCGGCGGGAATATCAGCAGCAGGAATGAAAATTGCAGAGGTGGTACCAACGCTAAAACGGCGCCGGAACGGCGGAGGATGAGTGCGGACTAGCCCTTGGCCTTTTGCGGAATGTAGCCCTCGGGCAGCTTGGACCCTTCTCCGAAAAAGAATTGCTCGAGCTGTTCTTCCATCACTTTCTGCGATTGCGGGTCCAGTGGATTCAGGCGGTACTCGTTCATGACCATCTTCGAGTGCTCGATCCAGAGCTTCCACGCTTCCTTGGAAACATTGTCATACAGGCGCTGGCCGAGCTCGCCCTTCCACGGCACCCGGTCGAGACCCTCCATCTTTCTTCCAAACTTCACGCAGGTTACCATGCGCGCACCGGGTTTCGGCGCCGCCGTTTCATCTGCCATGAAGAACCTCCCGATGGTGTTGCTGCACTCGCACGGTGATTACTAAACATACTGTATCCGGTGGGAAATTCCTAGGCGTGCGTTGAAATAGGTGAGTACGTGCTTGCCGTATGCAGCTAATTTTGAGACAAGAGAACATGGCGCCGCCACAGGAGCCTTTGGACGGGAATCGTATGCTGGACGGGTGCCGGTGACCGAGGTGACCACGCTGTTCTGGGACGTGGGCGGCGTGATCCTGTCGAACGGATGGGACACCTCGGAGCGTGCCGCGGCGATACGCCGGTTCGCGCTGGATGCCGCGGATTTCGAGCAGCGGCACGAGGCGGAATTTCCGGCGCTCGAGATGGGGCGCATAACGCTCGACACCTACCTTGACCGTACCGTTTTTTACAGCGCGCGGCCTTTTTCGCGGGAAGAGTTCACCGATTTCCTTTTCTCACAGTCGATCGCAAATCCGGAAACACTTACCCTGCTCGAGCAGTTGGCCGTCCCCCGCCGTTATCTCATGGCGACGTTAAATAACGAGTCGGCCGAGTTGAATGCCTATCGCATCCGCACGTTTCAACTCGCGCGGTTTTTCACCGCGTTTTTCACCTCCTGCTATCTAGGCGTGCGCAAACCGGCGGAGCAAATCTACCGCCTGGCACTCGAAATGACGCAACGCGTGCCGGAAGAATGTATATTCATAGACGACCGGCCAGAAAATCTGGAAGTCCCGAAACGGCTGGGAATGCGCACGATACAATTTGTGAATGCCGCGCAACTGCGGACAGATTTGGCCGGGCGCAACGTAAACGCAGAGGCAGGAGCCGGACGCAGGGACAGCTAGGGCGCGCGATCGCGCTATCTCGAAGCACCGAAGCGGGAACGAATCAGGCAGGAACAAACTGGAGTTGTTTGACCAGAGTTACAAGCGTCTGGGAAAGGCGGAGCCGAGATGGAATTGGGCATGGTGGGTTTGGGAAAAATGGGCGCAAACATGGCGGAGCGGTTGATCCGGGGAGGCCACCGCGTGTATGGATACGACCCCGATTCGGCAACCGTGGAACGCGTCGCCGGAACTGGAGTCGCGAAAGCCGACTCGCTCCCCGACCTGGTCCGGCAGATGCCAAACCCTCGTGCGATTTGGATCATGGTGCCGTCCGGAGCGCCAGTCGATCAGACGATCGAAGGTCTTATCCCGACTTTGGAAAAAGGCGACATCCTCATCGACGGCGGCAATAGCAATTATAAAGATAGCCAGCGTCGCGCCGCATCACTAGGCGCGCGTGATCTTGAGTTCATTGATGTAGGTACCAGTGGCGGCGTGTGGGGACTTGCCGAAGGTTACAGCATGATGGTGGGCGGCAATAAACCTGCCGTGGACCACTTGCGGCCTATCTTCGAGACGCTGGCGCCTGGGCCGCGACAGGGTTGGGGACACGTGGGACCGAACGGATCGGGCCACTTCGTGAAGATGGTTCACAACGGCATCGAGTACGGCATGATGGAAGCCTATGCCGAAGGCTTCTCGATTCTCGAGCACAAAAAAGAGTTCGACCTCGATCTTTTTCAGGTGGCGCAGATCTGGCGGACCGGCAGCGTGGTGCGCTCGTGGCTGCTCGATTTACTGGCTGCCGAGTTGAAAGAGAACCCGCAACTGGGAGGCATCGCCCCGTATGTGGAGGATTCGGGCGAAGGCCGCTGGACCGTGGCCGAAGCGATAGATCTGGGAGTGCCGGCCCCGGTGATTACACTCTCGCTAATCGAGCGGCTGTCGTCGCGGGATACCGATTCGTTCTCGCGGAAGATGCTGGCCGCGCTACGGGGTCAATTCGGCGGGCACGCGATCAGGGCCGAAGGAAAAACCGCAAAGGGATAAGGACGGTAACAGTGTCCCGCCGATCGTAGAGAGCGACGATAAAGCACTAAGGATTATCACCATGACCGACTTCGGCGATGTGGCCACACCAACAGCAAATGAATCGCGCGCCCCAAGCGAGAGCGCCGCAACCACCCTGACGCCATCCTCTCCCGCAAGCTCCGCGGCCGGGCCGTGCACTATCGTTATTTTCGGGGGCTCGGGCGACCTGACGCGCCGCAAGCTGATCCCGGCGCTGTTCGAGCTCGCGTCACAAAAGGCAGCGGCACCGCGTTTTGCCGTGCTCGGTTTTGCCCGCACCCCCACGAGCGATGATGCGTTTCGCGAAACTGCCACCGAAGCCGTGCGCAAAAATAGCGAAGGCTCCGGAGCAGGGTCGATGGATGAGGAAAAACTGCGGGCTTTCGCCCAGTCGTTTGCGTATGTAGCCGGCGAGTACGATCAGCCAGCCGCGTACGAGAATCTGGCCAAACGGCTGGTAGAAATCGACCGGGAGCATCAACTCGGGGGCCATCGTCTCTACTATCTGGCGACGCCTCCGGGCGTCTACCCCCAGGTGATTGAACAGATCCACAAAACGGGGCTCGCGCGGCCAGAGGGAAATTCCTGGGTGCGTATCATCATCGAGAAGCCGTTCGGGCACGACCTGGAATCGGCGCGAAAGCTCAACCAAACGGTGCTCGAGGTTTTCGATGAGTCGCAGGTTTATCGCATCGATCACTATCTCGGCAAGGACACGGTACAAAACCTGCTGGTGATGCGGTTCGGCAATGGGATTTTCGAGCCGCTGTGGAATCGCAACTACGTCGATCACGTGGAAATCACGGCCGCCGAAAGCCTGGGCGTGGAACAGCGCGCGGCATTTTACGAGAATGCGGGAGCGCTGCGCGATATGATTCAGAGCCACGTTTTGCAGCTCACCTCGCTGGTGGCGCTCGAGCCTCCCGCGGCGTTTGACGCCACCAGTCTGCGCAATGAAAAGATCAAGGTTTTGAAGTCGATTCGGCCGTACACGCCAGAAACCGCTCTGCGGGATGTGGTCCGCGGCCAGTATGGGCCCGGCACGCTGCCCGGCAAGGATAGCGGCAAACCCGTGCCTGGATACCGGCAAGAAAAAGGCGTGAACCCGGAATCGAGTACGGAGACCTATGTTGCGGCACGATTACTGATCGATAACTGGCGGTGGGCCGATGTGCCCTTTTACCTGCGCACCGGCAAGCGGCTGCCACGGCAGGTGAGCGAGATTGCCATTCATTTTCGCCGCGCGCCGCACATGGTCTTTCGCGGCCAGGGCATGGCCGGCAATTCGCTCGTGCTCAATATTCAGCCAGATGAGGGGATTTCTATCTGTTTCCAAGCCAAGCTGCCCGGGCAAGAGATGCGGCTGCGGGCGGTGCCCATGAATTTCAGCTATCACGCCGCTTTTGGGGGCGAAGAGCGCAGCGCGTATGCGACGCTCATTGCGGATTGCATGCGTGGCGACGCTACATTGTTTGACCGCGCCGACGGTGTGGAGGCGGCCTGGGCGCTGGTCGATCCGATCCTGGCGGCCTGGCGGGGAGTGATGCCAAAGTTTCCCAATTACGCGGGTGGGGAGTGGGGACCCCGCGAAGCCGATGAACTTCTGGAGCGCGATGGACGACACTGGCGTAAACCGTAACGGCGCACCGCGCGAAATACTTCCGGGCGTGCTGGTGTGCGCTGACGCGGAGGATGTGGCCCGCACCGCCGCGCGCCGCTTCGTGGACTGGGCGTGGCAAGCCATCGCGCGCGACGGCCAGTTCCACGCCGCACTTTCGGGCGGCTCAACACCGCTCGCGCTGTATCGTCTGCTGGCCTCGAGCGAATACCGCTCGCAGGTTGATTGGCCGAAGGTACATCTTTTCTGGGGCGACGAGCGCGCCGTCCCACCCGACGATCCCAACAGCAACTACGGCGCAACGCGCCGCGAGTTGCTCCTGCGTGTCCCCATCCCGCCCAACAATGTGCATCGCATGGAGGCCGAGGACCCTAACATCGGCCGGGCCGCGCACAATTACGAAGCCGTTCTGCGCAAATATCTTCCCTGCGACGATCGCGGTTTTCCGATCTTCCATTTGGTACTTCTGGGCATGGGTGCGGATGGCCATACGGCGTCACTATTCCCCGGTTCGCGGATTTTGCGCGAGACGTCGCGCTGGGTGAGCACACCGCTGGTGGCCAAACTCGGGATGCGGCGTGTGACGCTTACCCTGCCGGTACTCGAAGCCGCTCGGCGCATCTTGTTCTTGGTTACCGGGCGCGATAAAGCTGCGACCTTGCGCGAAGTCCTTTGCGATCACCCTGAGCCTCCCTTACCGGCGCAACTGGTGCAACCGCGAAACGGCGAGCGCATGTTTCTGGTCGACGAGAAAGCCGCGGCTCTGCTGGAGGGATGCGGCACTTCGAGCGACAAGACCAGCGCTCCTTCGGCGGCGAGTTCGGCTCCCACGCCGCCGCAGCCAGGGCTGCCGGAATCGCCAGCCGGGAAGCCACTCGGGGAAAAGCCAGCCGGGAAGAAGAATACGTGATCCTGGCGGGAGACATTGGCGGCACGAAGTGCAACATCGCGCTCGTCGAGGCTGTAGCGGGAGCCGCAGGCGGGGCTGGTGGCGGGATTGTAGATGGAAATGCGCGTGCGCCTGCGGTAAGCGGTGCGTCGAGTGTTGTATCGGGTGGTGCATCGAGCGGTGCGTCGAGCGGTGCATCGAGTGTTCCATCGAGCGCAGCGCGTTCTCCGCTCGAGACTGATCCGGGCTCGCATGCGAATGGCTACCGCATATCGTTCTTACGGCGCTACCCGAGTTTGAAGTACGCGCAGTTCGCGGACGTGCTTGCCGAGTTTTTGCGCGATGCCGCGGGGGTTCTAGCTACATCCCCGGCGGGCAAAGTTACTGCCGCAGGCTTTGGCGTTGCGGGGCCCGTGATTGGACGCAGCGTGCGCGTCACAAACGTGGACTGGAGCATCGAAGCCGCCGCGCTCGAGAGGCAGCTCGATACGCCCCACGTAGTGCTGATGAACGATCTCGAGGCCACCGCCTACAGCCTGCCGTGGCTGGGCCCGTCGGACATGATTTCGCTAAATGCGGGTGTTCCCGCGGCGCAAGCACCGCAAGCGCTGATCGCCGCAGGCACCGGGCTAGGCGAGTCGACGCTGCACTGGTGTGGCGGACGATATGTGGTGACTCCGAGCGAAGGCGGGCATACCGATTTCGCACCTCGCACCGAACAGGAGATTGGGCTTTGGCGCCACATAAAACAGACCAACAAATTCGTCAGCTATGAGCTCATCATCTCCGGCCGCGGGTTTCAGACGATCCATCAATTCCTGAACGCCACCGAGCATGCGCACTCTCACCAGCCGGGCGTCGATCCCGCGGAAATCACCCGCCGAGGCCTGGAAGGCTCGTGCCCGATATGCGTGCAGACGCTCGATCTTTGGACTTCGATTTACGGCGCGGAGGCGGGCAACCTGGCGCTCAAGGCATTCGCACGAGGCGGCATGTTCGTCGCCGGCGGAATCGCTCCGAAAATTTTAGCCAAGATGAAAGACGGGACGTTTTTGCGCGCCTTTCGCGAAAAGGAAAAATTCGAGGAACTGCTGTCCAAGATACCCGTGCAGTTGGTTCTCAACGAGGATGCGCCGCTGCTGGGCGCGGCAGCCGAGGCCGCCCGGGCTCTCAGCACAGGAAACACACCGAAGCCCAAGACTTAGCGTGACTTTCCTGAAAACAGCGCGGAGGACTTTGCTTTCGCTCGGATATGCTTTTCGGTAGAATCCGGCATACGTCGGCAGCCTCGAATGGTCAGCCAGAACAGCCACTGCCTGGGTGTGGAGAGCGCTAGCATGCGGGGAACTTGCAGTATCCCAGAGTGCACCGAACCGGCCGCCGCTTTGATCGAAGAGCACGCATACTGCCTCAAACACTTTCTGCTGCAGTCCTACGAACGCCTGGACGCGATCGCCACGCAGTTGCATCAGCGGCAATTTCCGGAAAGGCAATCCGACGCGTCCCGCCGTTTTTTGGAGTCCTGCATGCGCGATGCGGCCGATATCGCTTGCGCTGTGGCCGCCCCCCCTAATATTGAGAAGGCGCAGTTGCTGGACGTGCTCCTGTGGGCTTCCGAGTTACACGGACGACTTCGGCGTAGTCCGCGTTTGATGTCGCGGACGCCCGTGCAATTGCGCTCGCGGATCCCGGGTCATTCCTGGGAAGAGACCACCGAGACGGTGCTGGTGAGCCGCCATGGAGCACAGATCACCTGCAGTCATGAGGTGGCGGTAAACGATCTTCTGACCCTTGTGGGCCTGGACAAGGGATGGGAGACCGAGGTGCGTGTGGCCTGGGTAGCGCCCAGAGGGCCTGACGTGATCGACGTCGGGGTCGAGTTTTTGACCGACAAGAACTTCTGGGGTTTGGAGAGCGAGGCTTCCGCCTTGCGGCCCGGCCGGGAATCTCCCGATGCAGATGCGCGATACGGCTGGGGCCAAGCCAGCAAAGGCAGCGACATCTAGGCCGGTGCGCTGGCGTGCGCGTGGCACGACCTCGCGGGCGGTGTTTACCAGCGGTGTTTACCAGTTAGGAAGCCAAAACCAAAATCGTAATTTGTTCGCAACGGCAGGCGAGGCAATTCTATAAAACTTCTCGCATGCTCGGTTTTTATCGCTGGCATTTCGTCCGTGGTCTTGGGGGCAAGGCCAAAACAATGCTGGATGGCCCCCCTGTTGGACACTTGGTTTCGCCAGCTTAGAGTTTCAGGAACGAAGCTTGGCAGGCACGATGACCGGGCGTGGGAACTGCATGTCCAGGCTTTCTAGCGTTTCGACGACGATCGTCGAAATCGCGAGATTACGGAACCATTTGTGATCGGCAGGGATGATGAACCAGGGAGCGTAGCCGGTGCTGCAGCGCGAAAGAACGTCTTCGTACGCCTCCACGTAATTGGGCCAGAATTGCCGCTCGGCGAAATCAGCCGGCGATAACTTCCAATTTTTCTTGGGGTCGTCGAGGCGTGCATCAAGGCGCAGCTTCTGCTCTTTACTGCTGATATGCAGATAGAACTTGAGTATGTTGACGCGATTGTCCACCAGCAACTTTTCAAATGAGTTGATTTCGCCAAACCGCTTTTTCCAGATTTGCCTGGGAACCAGCTTGTGGACGCGCACCACCAGCACATCTTCGTAGTGCGAGCGGTTGAAGATGCCAATCATGCCCTTTTCAGGGACCGCGCGATGGCTGCGCCAAAGAAAATCGTGGGCTGCTTCCTCGGCAGAGGGAACCTTGAAAGCAGTTACCTGGCATCCTTGCGGATTCACTCCCGACATGACGTGGCGAATGGTGCCATCCTTGCCGCTTGCGTCCATGCCCTGAAGGATGATGAGCAGCGCTCGCTTGCCCTCGGCATAAAGCAAATATTGCAGATCGTCGAGGCGCGCGACAATCTTGCCGACCTTGCGCCGAGTTTTGTCGTCGTCCTGGTAGCCGAAAGTTTCGGCCGCATCCAACTTCTCGAGCTTAACTTTAGTTCCAGCTTTCACGATGAGCTTGTCGGTGAAATTCATGAGCCAGACCTCGCAGTTTAGACTTCATCGCTTGTTCACGTCGTGCGGCAAGCGGGTGTGGATGCTCTACGCCAAATGCTCGAATGCACGATGCGCCGGGGCGGTTAGATGGCCCTGGAGATGGTTCCCTGGGATCATTCGATGTTCGGGCGACACTCCGGGAGACACCCGGTCCTGTATCTCGCCGTGGTATCTCGCCGTGGTGTCTTGGCGTAGCGTCTTGCCGTCGTGTAAGGTGCGCGCTATTGTTTTTGTTGAGGTGCACGGATGAATCGGCGGAAGGTGGGCAACTCCAGCCTGGAAGTATCGGTCGTGGGATTAGGCTGCAACAACTTTGGAATGCGAATCGAGCTGGCCGGTGCTCGCAAGGTCATTGATAAGGCGCTCGACCTGGGGATCACTTTATTCGATACCGCCGATATCTACGGGAAGCGCGGCGGATCGGAGTCCATGATCGGCCAGGTTTTGGGCGATCGTCGCAAAGCCGTCGTGCTAGCCACAAAATTTGGCGGAGCGATGGACGAGGCCGGCACACGCAAAGGCGCCTCGCGCGAATATATCATGAGGGCGGCTGAGGCTAGTTTGAAGCGCCTGCAAACCGATTGGATCGACTTGTACCAGCTTCATTTTCCCGATCCTCGTACACCGATGGAGGAGACGCTGCGGGCCTTGGACGATCTGGTGCAGCAAGGGAAAGTACGCTACATCGGGTGCTCAAATCTTCCCGCCTGGCAGGTGGTGGACGCGCAGTGGATCGCGAAGCATTTCAAGCTGACCGGTTTTATTTGCTCGCAGAACGAATACAGTCTGCTGGTTCGCGACGCCGACCGTGAGTTAATTCCCGCGCTGCAGGCCCTTGGTCTGGGTTTGCTGCCTTATTTTCCGCTGGCAAGTGGGTTGCTCACGGGCAAGTACAAGCGCAATACTCCGGCGCCTGCCGACAGCCGGTTTACGGCGCTGCAGGGCCTCGCCGACCGCTACTTAACCGAATCTAATTGGCAGATCGTCGAACGGCTGGAAAAATTCTGCGCGGAACGCAAACGCAGCATGCTCGAGCTGGCATTCAGCTGGCTGCTCGCGCGGCCAAGCGTATCGAGCGTGATCGCAGGGGCCACCAAGCCGGAGCAGTTGGAACAAAACGCCAGTGCAGCCGATTGGGCGCTGACGCCGGAAGAACTGGCGGAAATCGATCGGCTGACGGCGAAATCGTGAACGCTGCGGCAAAGATTGCAGAAAAGATGGCAGAGAAGACTGCAGAGAAGACTGCACAGAAGATTCCCGAGGACGTTGCCCGAGAACGGGGCGTTTAAAATGCTCCGAATGTTTCTAGGCGCTGCGCAACGAGATACAAAGCTCCGTCTCACTCGAGGCGCTGATGGGCACAGGGTGATTTCGCAACGAGATTCGACGCGCCCGCAAGCGACGCGCCGGCGAGCGGCGTCCATTGCGTCCGCCATAGCAGTCTTCCTGGGAATCATCGGTATTGCCGCCGCAATGTTTCCGCTCCGCCTCGAATCGCGCGTGGTGTCACGATGGGGCGCTCTGCACGGTTTCGCGTCGGCTTTTCTGGAGCCTCGTCCAGACCGGGCGACGTCCTACACACCGGCGTCCGACATACCCCCATTCTACAAACCGACATTCTACAAAGACGTGCTGCCGATTTTACAAACGCACTGCCAGACTTGCCACCGCGCCGGTGAAATTGCGCCCATGCCGCTGGTCACCTATGAGCAGGCGCGCCAGTGGTCGCCGTCGATCCGAAAAATGGTGCTTCTGAAAGAGATGCCACCGTGGTTTGCCGATCCGGAATACGGGCATTTTGCGAACGATCCATCACTTACGCCAGAACAGATACAAACGCTGGTAGCATGGACGGACAACCACACACCCGCGGGCGATCGGAGCGCTGCTCCAGGTCCGGTGAAGTGGAGCGCAGGCTGGAATATCGCACGGCCCGACGCGGTGTTACAAATGCCGACCGAGGTCACACTTCCGGCGCGCGGCGACATTGCTTACACGTACGAGATTGTGCCGACTGGATTCACCGAGGATAGATGGGTAGAGATGTCGGAGGTTCGTCCGCTGAGGCGCGAACACGTGCATCACGCGGTGGTGTATGTGCGGCCGCCTGGTTCGGCATGGTTGCGGGATGCACCGGTTGGGAAACCATTCACGGCAGCGGATATGACCGATGAGCAGCACCGGCGGGATGCGCAATGGACCACGAGCGATATCTTGCTGGTATATGCGCCAGGCAGTTCGCCGGATCAATGGCGCGCCGGCTTCGCGAAGTTCGTGCCCAAGGGCTCCGACCTGGTGTTTCAAATGCACTACGTGACCAATGGCCACGCGGCCACAGACCGCACGAGCATCGGCCTGGTGTTTGCGAAAACGCCGCCGAGACAACGCGTGCTCACACTCCAGCTAACCAATGACGAGTTCCTGATCCCGCCGGGTGTCGACAATTTCCGCGTGGAGGTGCATGGCACGCTGCCGAACGATGCGACACTACTGAGCTTTTTCCCGCACATGCACCTGCGCGGCAAGCGCTTCGAGTACAACATCATTCATAAGGAAGAAAACGGTGGAACGACCGTGGAGCCTTTGCTGCGGGTCAATTACGATTTTCACTGGCAACTGAGCTACCGTCTCGCCGAGCCACGATTGCTGAAGGCCGGCACCGAACTGCAGGCCGTGGCCTGGTATGACAATTCGCGCAACAACCCGCACAATCCCGATCCGGATAGTGCGGTGCGCTGGGGCGACCAAACCTACGAGGAAATGATGGTCGGTTTTTTCGATGTGGCTGTTCCAGCAAATGTGGATAAGACGAAGTACTTCGACCGATCACGCTCGCAATAACGTGCCGGAGCGGCAGCTACCGCAGAAAATGCAGCGCGCCCCAGCCTATTTGCGGCTGGGGCGCGCTGGCCCGGCGTGGGTTCCGCTTGTCGCCGAGGCTTGTTGCCGGGGCACGATTTAGTTGGGCAGAAGAACCGCATCGATAACGTGGATCACTCCATTCGATTGAAAGACGTTCGCCTGGGTGACGCGCGCGCTGCCACCTTTTTCGTCTGTGAGTACGATGTCCTTACCCTGCATGCTGGCCGTCAGGGTCCCGCCGCTGACCGTATTCAGCACAGCCTTTCCGTGTCCGGCTTTGATGGCTTCGCCAATTTCCTTGCGATCCATTCTGCCGTCAACCACGTGGTAGGTAAGAATCTTCACCAGCGTGTCTTTGTTTTCGGGCTTCAGAAGAGTCTCCACCGTACCCGACGGCAGCTTGGCGAAAGCCTCGTTCGTCGGTGCAAAAACGGTGAAGGGCCCAGCGCTTTCGAGCGTGCCAACGAGCCCGGCAGCCTTAACCGCGGCTACGAGCGTGGTGTGATCCTCGGAATTAACGGCGTTTTCGATAATATTTTTCGAGGGGAACATTTCGTGGCCGCCAACCATCGGATTCTGCGCCGCGACCACGGCGCTTCCCGCCGCGAAAACAATCGTAGCGAGCATAGATACTCGAGCCAGCTTTTTCATCGATAGATATTTCATGGCAACACCTCCTGGAGTGTTTGCTTGTTTTGTTTTACCCGCGCACTCTTTACTACGCAGCTAACCGTGCGGTGGATGAATGCAGGGCAAAGAAAAAAGCGTATGACCAAACGCGCGGACGAGACGTTAGGAGGCGTGCCGGGGCTCCTGAATCAAGGCCATGCCAGCGGCGTTCACCTGGGGACTGTCCATGGCGACCGGCGTAATTCGCAGATCCTATCGAAGTGGCCGAAGTGGGCGAATATTTTTCGCCGAGTGTTTATACGCGTGTCCACAGATGACGGACAGGACAGAAGAAAATACTGAAGAAAATAGAATCGCGCAGGCACCAGCGGGATTATGCGCCGCTTGTGGCCATGCCCGCCGGATTGTGTCCACGCGCGATTCTATTTTCTACCTGTGCGAGCTCTCTGCCACCGATCCTTGTTTTCCGAAATATCCGCGGCTGCCGGTTCTCGAATGTTCGGGCTACGTGCAAAGAACGTAACGCTGGGCGCTGTCGCCGGTGCTTCGGTTAATGAGCGCGTGAAACGCGGTGCAGCAACCGGGCATCGCTCCACAAACAAGCCATGGCGATTACCGCCAAGCCAAAACCTATTAACAACATTCATAGCATGCAGGATGCGACCCCACAGGGATGCCGTTGGGCGGCGAGGTGACTTCCTCCTTGGCTTGACTTACATTGATTACCGGTGTCTAATCCGCGAATTCATACCTGCAAGCCGCACTTTCAGAGAAAGAGGTAGAAATGTTCAACGGCCGGAGTCTTTTTTTTGCCGCCCTATGCGGTGCCATGGTCATGAATGTGGGAGCACCATCGGCGGGCCTGCAAACAATGGCGCAGGGGGCGCAGGGGGCCCAGCGGACGCAGAGGGGCCAGGCCGCGCAGGCACAAACAAATGCCGCGCCATCAGGGCAGTTTCGGTTTCACCTCGCGGAAGCAACCATTGCTGACGTGCACCAGGCCATTCGCACACGTCAGATCAGCTGTCGAGGGTTGATCCAGTTGTACGTGAACCGCGCGCGTGCTTACAACGGGGCAAGCAACCGGCTGGTCACACGTGATGGAGCGCCGATTCCACCCGCGCCGGGTGTGGTGCGTGCGGGCGCGCCGGTGAAGTACCCCACGGAAACAGTGGCGATTTCGACGCTTCTGCCCGACTTCGACCAGTATGCGGGGCCGCCGATCGAATTTGGCAGGATGGAGCCCACGGCCTCCGATCCCGAGGTGCAGCAACAGTATGGGATGACGATCGGCATGCCCAATTCCGGGCAGATCAACGCGCTGGGCACGCTCAACCTTCGCGGCGAGCGGTCGGTCACGTGTAAGGGCGACCGCGATCGCGCGCCATCGAAGGGTCCGCTTCCGGCCGGCTCACCCGCGGTGTGCGAAGAGTTTCGCAAGCAACCCGATGCACTCGAACGCGCGGCGGAACTCGATGCACAGTACGGAAGCAATCCCGACTTGAATAAAATGCCGATGTACTGCATCGCGTTTTCGTTCAAGGATGCATTCGATACCAAGGAAATGCGGAGCACGGGCGGCGCCGATGCCCGGTACGATATCGATTCCCCGGCGCGGGACCACACGTTGGTCGCGCAGTTGCGGCAAAAAGGCGCCATCATCTACGCGAAATCGGTGATGACCGAATACAACGGCCGTGCACTCGACGCACGAGGGCGCAACAAGCCAACAAAAATTTTAGTTTCCGACCTGGGATACCAGCGCAGTTCCTGGGCGGGAAATCCGAGCACCGTGTATGACACCACGCGCGCCGCATCGCTTGGCTCCAGTTCGGGATCCGGCGCGGCGGTCAGCTCGAACCTGGTGATGTGCGGTTTGTGCGAGGAGACCAGCCTGTCGTGCCGCGGGCCCGCCAACCACAACTCCGATGCCTTGATTCTGCCCCAGAAAGGTCTGATTTCATTTCATGGAGGCGCGATTGGCGCCGATATTTACAACGATCGCGCGGGCATACATTGCCGTTACGTCACCGATGCCGCCAAAGTGCTGGATGCGCTGAAAGATCCTGTGAATGGTTATTACGATTCGCGCGACATTTTCACCACCATTCCCAGGTCCGCGGTTCTTTCCAAACCATACGCAGCCACCGCCGCCACTTCTGGCGAGCGAGGAGCGCTTAAGGGCATGCGCATCGGCGTCATTCGCGAATCCATGCTCACGTTTCCGGGCGTGAAAGCCGATGAGCCGATTGCCGAAGCCGCCGGCCGTGAAATTAAAACCGTACTAGGCCAGCACCTGGGAGCGACGCTGGTGGAATCGGTCGATCCTTTGTGGCCGGGCGATCCGGATATGGAGAAGATGAAGCCCTCTTACAATGAGGCGCTGGCGCAACTGGTCCCGGTATTTTTTCCCGACTTTCTCTACCGTCTGACTGCCGATGGCCAGCCGGCATTCCCCGAGTTTGCTGCGAAAATCAAGCCCACCGAGTTTGCGCCTGGCAAGGTGTTTGGCACGGGGACCATGGCGCCCATCGACTACATGGTGGCGCTCGCGGACGGACATGAGCCGCTTCCGAAAAACCTGAACATTCGGTTCATCGAGAATGAGGCGGACTCGAACTCTTTCCGGTTCCATTTCGTGCAGTACGCCACCCGGCGTGCGGCGGATTGGAAGGCGCGCGGCTTCGTCGAAACGCTAATCGATTTCCCCACGCTCAACGCGCGCTCCAAGTTTTGGGGCGACGATCAGCGCGCGGCCTTCAAGAACTGGGAAGAAACCGAAAACATGCGCAACACGCTTGGCGAGCGGCAGGGCATCGATGAACACATCATGCTCAAGGAACTCCTGCGCCGCGTGGAGATGAAAGTGATGCAGGAGAATCATCTCGATGTCGTGGTGCGCCTGCATTACTCGCTGCCCCCAGGAAAGATTGGCCTGGCTCCGCAGCCCGGCCCCCGAGGCGACACGCGCGGCGAGATTCGCATGGGTCCCTATGCCGGATTGACCGAGGTGCTCGTGCCTGCGGGATACGTGCGAGTCGTGTACGACCCGGCGTTTGTTCTCAGTCCGGACAAAAAAAGATATATTCCGACCAACAACAACGATCCGACGATGCTGCCGGCTCCCGGCCTGCCCTTCTCGCTGGTCTTTCGAGCCGATCCGGGCAAGGAGGACCTCATCTTAAAAGCAGCTTCGGCATATCAGGCTGCGTCAAAACGTCGCGTTCCTCCACCGGCGTTCGGACCATTACCAGGCGAGCCGTAGTTCGCCATCGTCAAGAGTAAGAATCGCCAAGATCGAGAATCGCAAAGATCGAGAATCGTCAAGAACGAGAATCGTCTGGCACCAGAAAGAGGCAGCCATGAAATATCTGCTTTCGTTAGCGTTCGTCGCCGCGCTCGTAGTGGGAAGCGCGTCCAATACGTGCGCCCAGAGCGAGGTCACGCTCATCGCTCCTGGCGGTATCCGGGCAGCGATGGAGAAGCTAATTCCGGGCTTTGAGCGCGACTCCGGGCACAAGGTCAAGGCGACCTTCGGATCGGGAGGCGGCACCAAACAGCAGGTCGTGCGCGGCGAAGCTTTCGATGTGCCGATCGTGCAGCCTCCTTACCAGGATGTGCTCGATTCAGGGAACGTCGTTACCAACAGTGCCACGCCGCTTGCGAGCGTGGCTGTCGGCGTAGCTGTGCGCAAGGGCGCCGTGCAGCCTGATATCTCGACGCCGGAGGCGGTTAAAAAAATGCTCCTCGCGGCGAAGTCCGTTGCCTATCCCGACGCGGCGGCTGGAGCGGCGGCCGGCGTCAGCTTCGAAGAAACACTCAAAAAGTTGGGCATCGCCGCGCAACTCGAACCGAAGATCAAGCGCGCGCAAGGCGGCGCGGGCGCAATGTCCATGGTGGCCAAAGGTGAAGTCGAGATCGGGTTGACATTCCTCAGCGAAATGGACGATCCAGGCATCGACGTGGTCGGCCCGCTGCCGCGAGAGATTTCGACGCCCACGACTTTGGTGGGCTTTGTTTCCGCGCATGCCAAAGATCCGGCAGCCGCCAAGGCTCTGCTCGACTATCTGTCATCGCCTGCCGCCGCGCCGGTGTACAAGGCACTGCACATGCAACCCGGCCGATGATCCGGCGCCGCAGGCCATTCTTGCCGTTCTTAAAGCCCAGGGAAGATTCCGGCTGCGGCGGGGCAACCCGTGATGAAGGCGGCGATTTTTCTGGTGATTTTTTTGGATTGCTCATATCCGCAATCGCTCAGTCGAATGCCAAGGGTTACCTCGGACTGGCCTTGGCAGACGCACCCGCTGCGCGCGGTGCTGTGGTTGGGATGGTTAAGCCCGGCGGTCCGGCAGACCATGCGGGAGTGAAACCATGCGACATCGTCGTAACGATTCAATCCCAACAAATGGGTCGACGACAGTGCCGGTCGCATCATCTCGACGCCGACCAATAACAAGCCGCCCTGGGCGTCCGCGTACCGTCTACTCCCGCGTGCTTCGCAGTAAGCTGCGGTATACGAGTCAGGATTCGCCTAACCCCTGAAGCCAACGTCCTGCGAAACAAATTAGCGCCTTGGCCTAACCCGGAATCCTTACCAGCAATAGGCAGCTGAAAACCAAATTGTCACAAATCCGCCTCTAAGCTTCAGGGTACGTTAGAATTAAAAACGGAGGAGTGGCCGAGTGGTTGAAGGCGCCGGTCTTGAAAACCGTTAGACTCGCAAGGGTCTCGGGGGTTCGAATCCCCCCTCCTCCGCCAGACAGTCTAGCTTTTCTCCCTCTCGATGGCGTTGTGCCCAAAGACTCGGCTTTCCCGCCCAAAACGCGCGAATATCGCCTGGACAAACATCGCATGTCTGTCTGAAGCGGACACTAGGCGTGCCAATCTGGTCGTATTTCTCCAAGGCAGGGTCGCGTGGTGGCGTTTCACTAGTTAAACTCAACCATCGGTTCGCATTGACTGCCCTCCGCCAGACAGTCTAGCTTTTCTCCCTCTCGATGGCGTTGTGCCCAAAGACTCGACTTTCCCACCCAAAACGCTGCGCCGACCGGCGTGCAGGTGATTCAGGGCGAGGGATTGTCGATCTTTTTAGGGACGGCAGGTGTAACAGGT
>Ga0182024_10012747_pt1 | contig 16574 bp, 8 predicted proteins | sample P32metaG_FD_120480 | JGI IMG/M metagenome (GOLD analysis project Ga0182024, IMG submission 120480) | Permafrost microbial communities from Stordalen Mire, Sweden - P3-2 metaG (Illumina Assembly) | ecosystem: Environmental > Terrestrial > Soil > Wetlands > Permafrost | place: Sweden: Stordalen... | reverse complement strand
TGTTGGCAACACTGCGGCGCAGCCTTTGACGCTTACCAACAGTGGCACCGCGGTGGTTAACGTCTCCCAGGCGAGCATCTCGGGCGGCTCTTTTACGATAACGGGCGGCACTCCTTCCGGAGCGATTCAGGTCGGCCAAACCGTCACGATGCAGGTTCAATTTGCGCCAACGGCGTCGGGAGCGAGCAGCGGCGCGATCACGGTCATCAGCGACGCATCCAATTCTCCCCTGGCAATTTCTTTAAGCGGCAATGGTGCGCAAGCGGGACTTTCGGTTTCGCCGGCTTCTCTCACTTTCGCCAACGCGATCGTGGGGCAAACCAGCTCGCAAACCGTCAAATTGACGAACACCGGAAATTCGAACGTCGTCATCAATCTTGCAACCGTCATGGGAACTGCCTTCGGAATTTCAGGCCTGACTTTCCCCACGACAGTTTCAGTGGGACAGGCAATCACTTTCACTGCGCAGTTTGCTCCAACCGCAACGGGAGCAGCGACGGGAAGCGTAACCTTCACGGACAACGCCCCGAATTCTCCGCAGACTCTCACGCTATCGGGGACTGGTGTCGCCACCAGTTCCACACTCGCAGCGAGCCCGGCGAGCGTATCGTTTGAGACTGTTGCCGTTGGCAGCACCGGCCAGCAAACCGTCACGCTGACGAATTCCGGAAATGCGAGCGCCACGATTTCAGCGCTCTCGGCCACCGGGCCAGGGTTTAGCGTCACCGGTCTCAATGCGCCGGCCACTGTTGCAGCGAACAAGAGCGTTTCCTTTGTCGCTCATTTTGCTCCAACGACATCGGGAAATGTTGTGGGAACCATCGATGTCACGAGCAATGCGAGCAATTCAACTCTGTCGATTCCTCTAAGCGGATCAGGTGCGCAAGGCAGTCTCGCCGTGAGCCCCCAGAATGTGGGCTTCGGCAACGTGACCGTCGGCGCAAACGGATCTTCTACCATCACCTTGACCAACTCGGGATCGGCCAGCATTTCTATTTCGCAGGCTAAGGTCTCGGGTACCGGGTTTAGCATGAGCGGATTGCCGACGCCTCGCACTCTCGCTGCGGGACAAAGCGCATCCTTTTCCGCCAAGTTCACTCCCATATCCGGGGGGAATGCGAACGGCAGTATTTCGATTGTCAGCAATGCTCCGAATTCTCCAATGGACGTAAGCCTGAGCGGAATGGGCGTCGCGGCCCAGCCGCAGGTAACAGTAAGTCCCGCGAGCCTCAATTTTGGAAACGCTGCCGTCGGCAGCAGCACTTCGCAAGTCGTCACCGTGTCGAACCCGGGAAATGGACCTCTGACGGTTACGCAGCTGACTGTGTCCGGGCCTGGCTACAGCGTTGGCGGAGCCGCCATGCCGCTGACCATCGCCGCAGGCGCCAGCTCCACGTTCAGTGCGACGTTTGCCCCTGCCACCACGGGTCCGGCGTCGGGCAGCATTTCGGTTGTCAGCAACGTCGTGGGCTCGCCTACAGCGGTCTTGCTGTTTGGTACTGGAGTGCAAGGACAAATCGGTGCGAGTCCTTCAGTCGTCACCTTTGGTTCAGTGGCAGCGGGCCAAGCGAGTTCCCAGACTGTTACCTTAACCAACAGCGGTACGGCGAGTCTGACGATTTCTCAGGCCACGACTTCCGGTACGGGGTTCAGCATCAGTGGTTTGGTTACACCGAAGACTTTGACGGCAGGGCAAAGCGCTTCGTTTACGGCTCGTTTCGCGCCGACCGTTGGCGGCAGCGATACGGGGAACATATCGATCGCCAGTAATGCTCCCAATTCGCCACTCACCATCGCGCTTAGCGGCATAGCCACGCAACCGCAGCTTTCAGCGACGCCTTCGAGCGCTGCCTTCGGCAACGTTTCGACCGGCACGAGCAACTCGCAAACAATCACCTTATTAAACGGTGGCTCCAGCACCGTGACAGTTTCTTCGGTTAGCGTGTCGGGAGCCGGCTTCAGTATCACCGGAATTAGCGCACCGTTTACAATCGCCGCCGGCTCGAACGCAGTATTCAACGCGGTCTTTACACCGGCGACCGCGGGAGCAGCCTCTGGATCAATCTCCTTGATGAGCAACGCGCCGAACTCACCGCTGGCAATTGGTTTGACCGGCACAGGTGTTGCCTCGTCGAAATCACTGGGCTTGAGCACCACAAATCTGAGCTTCGGTAGTGTCAGCGTCGGGAGCAGCAATTCTTTGAGTGTGGCCTTGACCAACACAGGCAACGCCAACGTACAAGTGTCGAGTGTCGGAGTAACTGGAGCCGGCTTCGCAGTCACCGGAGTCAACAACGGCGAAACCCTGACTCCGAATCAGTCGGTCACCGTTACCGTGCAGTTTGCGCCTACGGCTGTTGGTGCGGTAAGCGGGGCTATCACGATCTCGAGTAACGCCACGAATTCGCCCGCTACCATCAATGTCTCGGGTACCGGCTCATCCAACGTTCCGCACACGGTCGCACTTAACTGGACAGCCAGCACGTTACCCGTGAGTGGCTACAACGTATATCGAGGCACGGCGCCGAGCGGACCGTACTCGACCAAGCTGAACACGACTCTGGTCGGCGCTGCTCAATTTACCGATAGCACCGTTGTTTCGGGGCAGACCTACTACTACGTTGTCACGGCGGTGGATTCAAGCGACGCGGAAAGCGCCTATTCGAACCAAGCCACGGCAATCATTCCGTAAGCGAAAAGCTTTCGGAATAGTTGGCAGGCAGAACTTTTAGTACGCGGAACAATGCAGTTTATGTGGCGGCCGAAGCACGGCCTCCTCGACTGACGAACAACGCTGTCCCGGTGGACAGGGTAACCCACCTGTCCCCATTGTGTACCCCTGACCAGTAGTTGAGTCCTCATAAACAATTCACACTGCGTTGGTTATGAAACTCACCCCCATCCTGGAGGGAGCAGGCGTGGGCGCGATTGTGCGCGCACGCAGTCTTTCCTTTTCAATCTTCTTGCAGACGGCCGCAACCATCTTCATCGTCGCCGCAATGCTGGTTACTTCCGGCTGCATCGGCGTCGCTGGCAAGCCTGGAACCACGGGTTCTGGCATGTCGGTTGAAGTAAGCCCTTCGACGATTAGCTTCGGTTCACTGACGGTTGGGCAAAGTGCCACCAAGACGTTAACGATTACAAATACGGGAACCAAGTCCGTGACCGTCTCGGGCATTTCAGTCGCAGGATCGGGCTTCACTGTGAAGTCGGTCGCAGTTCCGTTGGCCCTGGCCGCAGGCGAGACCGCCGAGGTCTCCGCTACCTTCACTGCTACCGCTAGCGGTTCCGCCTCCGGAAAAATAATGATCAGTACCAACGCTCCGAATTCTCCGTTGATCGTCGCTCTGACTGCGACGGGAGTTTCGAAGACTTCGAATTTAACAACATCGCCCTCCTCATTAGCTTTTGGCGACGTGACGGTAGGATCCGAATCTACCCAAGCTCTTCACCTGACGAATTCGTCCTCGTCGACCATGACGATTTCCGCAGTTTCTGTTTCTGGTCCTGGTATCTCAGTGTCCGGTGTTTCTTTTCCAGCGACACTGGCTTCCGGAGCCACGGCCAATCTCAGCGCCGTGTTCAAACCAACCACAGCGGGAAACGCATCGGGCACTCTGAAAATTACGAGTACTGCCGCAAATTCACCGGACGCAATCGGGTGGAGCGCAACGGCAACGGCTGCATCCTCCGCTGCGAAACTGACCGCCACTCCTTCGTCTGTGGGTTTTGGAGACGTACCCACCGGAGTCACCACAACCCAAACGATCCGGCTGGCCAATTCCGGGGATTCGCCTTTAACAATTTCCGGAGTCACCTCGACCGGTTCTGGCCTCAGCCTTTCCGGTATCGCAACACCGTTGACTATCGCTGCAGGTCAGAGTGCAAATCTCACCGCTTCGCTTGAACTCTCGAGCGCTGGAGCGACAAACGGCGAAATAAAGATCACCAGCAACGCTGCAGGTTCGCCAGCGCAGATTCCATGGACCGCCGATGCCAAAGCATCCGCGATTACGCTGACCTCCAGTCCGTCGAGCTTAAGCTTCGGCAACGTAACGATCGGCACGACCGGCACCTTGCAGACCGCGATTAAGAACACCGGAAACGCCAACGCCAATATCTCGAAGATTTCGATCAGCGGGACCGGATTTAGCCTGAACGGATCGACCTCGAGCACCACGCTCGATCCCGGCCAGTCCGTCACGATTTCAGTGAGTTACGATCCCAAGCTCGCGGGTAGCAATACCGGCAAAGTGACGATCGCAAGCAACGCCAGTACGGCTCAACTGGGTGTCGCGCTCTCCGGAACGGGTGTCGTCAAGAGTGCTTCGTCACAACATACCGTTGGTCTCGAGTGGAATGCGACCCCGTCCGTCGTCGGGTATTACATCTATCGAAGCTCGAAGCCCAGCGGTCCGTACGCGCGATTGAATTCGTCCACGGACGCGAGCACTTCCTACACGGATAACACCGTTGAATCAGGGCAGACCTACTACTACGTGGTCACGTCGGTGAATTCGAATAACATCGAAAGCACGGATTCCAATCAGGCGTCCGCGACGATTCCCGCAAATTAATCCTGAAGATTAAATTCGTCCCATCATCTCGACTTTCAATTAATTTCGCGTTGTAACCTAAGCCTTTACGGTCTCTTTTTTTTCGTACGCGTAGCGCTCGGGTTTTCCAGTCTGAATTCCCGGTGTGCGGCGGTCAGCGCCGCTTTCAAGTCTTTCCGGGCTACCACGAACGAAATGTTGCATTTCGAAGAGCCTTGCGCGCTGGCGATGACTTCGATTCGCTTTCGGCCTAACGCGCCAAGTGTTTTCTTCATGGTGGCAGCCGAGGCACGCATATTTTGCCCGACCAGTGTCACGATCGATACATTCGAATCGACGTGAACGTATTCCACTTTTTGTCGCGTCAGTTCTTGTGCGAATTCCTCGCGTAGCGAATCCAAAGTTCGATCTAAGTGCCCCGAAGAAACGATCAGGCCGACATCATTCTGCGGCGCTGCATGCGAAGTCAACAGGACCTCGGAGCGAACTGCTGCGGCCGCCGCTAGCGTACGGCCCAGCGCGTCATAAACTTTCGCGATACCGGGGCCGCCCATTCGGATCATGCAAACATCGGCGATCGTTGTGATCGCCTTGACCCCTCGGTTTTTTGCAGATCCTTGTGGCGTGATTCGTGTGCCCGCGCGATTCGGAGTGAATGTGCTGCGCACCCAAAGCGGAAAACTACACTGCCGCAAAGCACGGAGCGTCTTGGGATGAAGAACTTTCGCGCCAAAATGCGCGAGTTCCGCTGCTTCGCTGTAAGACATTTCAGGAATGGTACGCGCCCGAGGCACGTGATTCGGATCTGCCGTCAGTACGCCATCCACATCCGTCCAAATGATCACCTCATCGGCGCCCAGCGCCGCGCCGATAATCGTCGCCGAATAATCCGAACCGCCGCGTCCCAGAGTTGTCAGAACCCCATCGGCCGAAGCTCCGATAAATCCGGTGGTCACCGGCACAATGCCTTGACCCATTAACGGGCGTAACCGCGCTTCGCAATTTTCCCGAGTCCTATCCATCAAGGGATCAGCCTCTCCGTGGTGAGGAGTCGTGACGACCAAGTCGGTCGCCTCCACCGCTTCGCTGGCCACACCCGATTCCTCGAGCGTCGCCGAAAGGATCGGCGCATTCAGGCGCTCGCCCACGCTCCAGATTGCATCGCGCGTTCGCAGAGTCAGTTCCCGGAGCACAAGAGTTGACTCGCACAGGCGTCCGCAGTGGTCGCATAGATCGCTGATGCGCCGGGTCGGCCGTTCGCGCCGTGCTCCCGCCGGAATCAGGGCCTTGATTGCCGCGTAATGCTGTTCGCGTATTCCATCGAGGATCTCTACCATCGACGTGCGATCGCCGGCCTCGGCACATCTGCCGGCTTCCACCAGTTTGTTTGTTACGCCGCCCATCGCGGATACGACCACAACCACCTGATTTGTTGCTGCAGCCTTTGAAATAATTTTTACGACGTTGCGAATGCACGCCGCATCTGCCACGGAAGTCCCGCCAAATTTCATGATCTGCACGGGACGCCGTTTCGCGGAATGCGATGCTTGTAAGTCATTACCCGAATCGGTCTTCCGTCGGACTGATATTCGTCGTCCCACGCGTTTATCCGATCGAGAAGTCATGAGTGGCGTGCTCCAATTGCGCCCGCGCCACTTACAGTTTCCCGCTTCGCGTTCCATCGCTGTTGTTTCTTCCGCGCGCGGATACACGCGCGAATCAGTTTGGGTTCGTCCCATGGCACGTCGTGGTATGCCGATCGGAGGTAGGGGCTCGCCGAGTCTCTGATCCATTCCTGCGGAAACAACGCGATCGTGTCTTTTTCTGTCAGTGCTGGTGAAACCTCAATCGTTTCGCCAGTGACCGCCGCATAGAGCGCCGCCGGAATGTCACGTCCGGTTCCGAGCGCCAAGTGGCCCACCTGCGTCGAGCGCGGATTGATTTCGATGAGGTATGCGTTGCCAGCGCCGCCCTCCAGCATGAAATCGAAGCCATACAAACCCGACAGGTTCAGTCGTCGCGCCAATTGTTTCGCCGCGTTTTTCATTTCGACGTTGTCGATCACGCGTACGACGGTCGAATGTCCCGCTGCATGTCTCTTGTTTATGACTTCAAACTCCAGGCTCGCCACGACGTTCCCTTCCCAACACGCTACCGCGCTCGTTGCTTCGGTTCCCTCGATAAATTTCTGTGCGCTCATAATGAATTTCTTTCGGAGTATCGCGGGGAGCAGCAATGCGGGATCCTGATTCGCCAGTGTTCTCTTTACCGCGCGCGCCAATAGTGGAGGCGCCTGGAGCTTGCGAAAAGCCTGCTCTGCCTCTGGCCCGGTGCGCGCGATTCGTACTCCGTCGCCTCCGGACGTGCCGTCAGCTTTCAGCACGGTCGGCAATCCGGCACGCGCGACCCATTTGCGAAGTTCCTCGATGTTCTGGATCGCAGCAGTCTCGGGAACGCGAATCCCTTCGTTACTGGCGATATCCATAAACGCGACGCGCGAGTACGCCATCGGAAAACTCGCCGCCGAACCCAACGAACGCTCGATCAGAGCGCAAAGTGGAGATTGCGAATTTCCTGCCTGGGATTCCTGCTCGTGCAATCGGTGTAAATGTTGCGTCGCGAGATCGTCGCCAGGAACAATTAGATCGGGCTTCGCTTTGTCGATCGCATTTCGGAAGGACGACAGCGGCATCAATCCCCGATAACTATAGCGCGCTTGCGCCGCCTTCGTTTTCAACATGGGATGTCGCGAAGGACATACGGCCTTCACGATAAATCCAGCTTTCGCTAAGGCCATGGCCAGCCGCGCAGTCGGATGCCACCGGGTCGTTGTTGCAATCAAGACCGTCGGTTTCACTTCTGTAACGCCTCCAGAAATTCGCTAATTTATAAGTGTATCAGCCAGAGTCTCGTCGGTCCCGGTTCGAGAGGCCGCGCGTTGTCTGAAACGCAATCTGCAGGCCACAGATGAATTCTGCCAACACTCCAGACTCTCTGTAAACATTAGATTAAAAGATACTTAGATAAACCTAAGATCTACGGCTGGCTGGCAAAGTCCGTTCCTGCGGATTGAGGTCAGAAGGCCCAGTACGCGGCATGGCGGGACGGTCGTACTATCGAAACCTGACTCTCCTGTACCATTGTTCGGGTAACATTTTTGGAATAACTTCATATCAGCGTTAATTTAGAGGTCATTGGTCACCGCAGAGCGCTCAAAGTGCTGGTCGCTGCGTCAAAATTGCTAAGCGAACGGCAGCGAATCAGAAGCAAAGTGTCCCCTAGGGAAAATAAGTTCCCTAGGAATCGACATTTCGCGAGCAATGTTATTCATAATATTAGACTTACCAAGTTTCGAGTCGGCGTTGCAATTGCTTTTCGTTATTTCGCCGCCTGCGGGGAGTTCGGACGCCCTCTCAGTCAGTATCGGAACATGTGCCGTGTATGTCCAAAGGAGCTATTCCCCTAGCCATGATCGAAATTGCCATCGTCGGAGCCGGCCCATACGGGCTGTCGATTGCCGCTCATCTTCGCAATCAGAATATTCCCTTTCGAATTTTTGGGCGGGCCATGGACAGTTGGGTCTCCCACATGCCCCAAGGCATGATGCTGAAATCCGACGGCTTCGCTTCGAACATCTACGATCCGGATGGAAAGTTTACACTCAAACAATTTTGCGCGGAACGCGGCATCCAGTACGCGGATATGGGCTCTCCCGTTCATCTGCAAACGTTCAGTGATTATGGGCTCGCCTTCCGCGATCGCATGGTGCCGGAACTTGAAGACAAACGTGTTGTCGGCATAAACCGTTTACCGGACGGATTTCTCCTCCGCTTGGACCAGGGAGAGGAAGTCAAAGCGAAGCGGGTAGTGCTCGCGATTGGAATCACGAATTTTGAATATCTGCCGGAGTGCTTTTCGGACCTTCCCGCCGAACTCGTGTCGCATAGCTACCGCCATCACGATCTTTCGCAGTTTAAGAACCGCACTGTGCTCGTAGTGGGTGCGGGCTCATCGGCAATTGACGCGGCCGGATTGCTGCGTGACGCAGACGCCGACGTGCAACTGGTGGCGCGGGCCACGTCTTTGAGATTTCACACGGGCCCGACGCCGGGTAAGCGCCGCTCCTTGTGGAAGCGGCTGCGGCATCCGGATTCCGGTCTTGGACCCGGTCTGCGCTCGCGCTTCTTTTCCGATTGGCCGGCGCTCTTTCACACGTTGCCCGAGGATTTGCGCCTGAACCTCGTACGAAAAACTCTTGGGCCATCGGCGGGCTGGTTCGTCAAGGACAAGGTAATGGGCCGCGTGCCTCTCGTTCTGGGTTGCGCCGTGGAGCGCGCCGAGGTCGAGGGTGGGAAAGTTCGCGTCCATTTGAAAGGGTTGGATGGTTCGCAACGCGAGCTCGTCGCTGACCACGTCATCGCTGCGACAGGCTACAAAGTCTCGATGGAGCGCTTGAACTTCCTCGGAACAGAAATTCGCAACAGCCTGAAAACCGTCGAGAACACGCCTGTGCTAAAATCGAATTTCGAATCTTCCGAGCCGGGCTTGTATTTTGTCGGGCTCGCGGCGGCGAACAGTTTCGGGCCAGTCATGCGTTTCGCGTTCGGCGCTGCTTTCACGGCCCAGAATCTCACGCAAACGATAATGAAATCCCTCAAACACAGTCCCGCTTCGGCTCCGGTGCGGAACGTCGCAACGATCGCGGACCGATGAGCCACCCTGCAATCATTCCCGTCGACGCGAAGCGAAGGATCGAATGAAGCGGGAAACCCTCGCGATTCATGCCGGGTACGATGGCGATCCAACTACGAAAGCCGTAGCCGTTCCCATCTATCAGACGATTGCGTTTGAATTTGATAGTGCCGCGCACGGCGCAGCGCTTTTCAACCTCGAAGTTCAGGGAAGCATCTACACTCGCATCGGCAATCCGACCAACGACGTCCTCGAGAAGCGCGTTGCTGCCCTCGAAGGCGGAGTGGGAGCGCTAAGCGTCAGTTCTGGCATGGCCGCGATCCACTATGCGCTGGCAAATATCACGGAAATGGGCAACAACATTGTTTCTCTCCCGCAGCTGTACGGCGCCACGTATACGTTGCTCGCGCACATTTTCCCGAAACAGGGTGTAGCCGGGCGTTTCGCGCAGAGCGACAGCCCCGAAGATGTGGAAAAACTCATCGACGAAAATACGCGCGCGGTTTTTTGCGAGAGCGTTGGCAATCCTGCCGGCAACGTGGCGGATATCGAGGGGTTGGCGAAAGTCGCACACAAACATGGCGTGCCGCTGATCGTTGACAACACCGTCGCCACTCCGATCCTGCTACGGCCTTTCGAATATGGAGCGGACGTCGTCGTGCATTCGATGACGAAATTCATGGGTGGCCATGGCACCACGCTCGGCGGAATGATCGTCGATAGCGGCAAATTCCCATGGAACGATTATGCGGACCGCTACTACATGCTCACCAAGCCCGAACCCGCGTATCACGACGTGGTGTATACGCAGCACTACGGAGACGCTGCCTTCGTCGCGCGGTGCCGCACCGTGTGCCAGCGGAACACCGGCTCAACGCTGGCTCCGCTGAATGGTTTCTTGTTGCTGCAGGGAATTGAAACCATGGCCCTGCGAGTGGAACGCCATGTGGCGAACGCCCGCAAAGTGGCCGAATTTCTTCGCGGCCACAAACAGGTGGCCTGGGTGAATTATGCCGGCTTCCCCGACAGTCCTTTATATGCGATGGCCCAGAAATATATGGGAAACAATCGATGTTCGCTGCTGACGTTCGGCGTCAAGGGCGGTTTCGAGCCGGGCGTAAAATGTTTCGATGCTTTCCAGCTTTTCAAGCGGATGGTCAATATGGGCGATGCCAAATCTCTTTCGTGTCACCCCGCGTCCACCACGCACCGTCAACTGACTCCGGAAGAACAAAGGAAAGCCGGAGTGACGCCTGAAATGATTCGCCTGAGCGTTGGCATCGAGCATATCGACGACATTCTCGCCGATCTGGATCAAGCCCTGGAAAAATCCGCCGCGTTGCTTGTGCCGGCTCCGCTCGGCGAAGGAGGTTCAAAATGCCAATCGTGATCGAAGGCGGCCGGGTTCCGGCCCTTCTTAAACGCTCCAAGGCTTTTGAACCCGCCAACGCTGCCTCCCCCAACGGCCGTTCCGAGCCTCTTCGACTTGCGCTCATAAACAACATGCCCGACGCTGCGCTCGAAGACACAGAACTGCAGTTCTTTGAGCTTCTGAGTTTGGCCGCCGCCGATATCCCCGTATCGCTGAAACTCTTCTCGCTGCCCGACCTGCCGCGCACGGATTTAGGTGAAAGGCATCTCCGAAATTTCTACTTCAGTCTCAACGAGCTGCTCGATACCCGCTTCGACGGAGTCGTCATCACGGGAACCGAACCGCGCCGCCCGAATCTGCGGGAAGAACCTTACTGGCAATCGTTGGTGGATGTTCTGGGCTGGGCGGAAAGGAACACGGCCTCGATTGTCCTTTCCTGCCTCGCCGCCCACGCCGGAGTTCTTGCGACGGACGACATTCCCCGCAATCCACTACTCGACAAACAATTCGGCGTCTTCGAATATCAGGTTCTCGGTTCGCATCCGCTAACCCGTGGGATTGGAAGTTCGATGCGTATCCCGCATTCCCGCTGGAACGAAGTGCAGGCCGATCCGCTGGTGGCGCGCGGTTATCAGGTCCTTACGCAATCTCCCGCGGCCGGAGTCGACCTGTTCGTAAAGCAGAAACAGAACAGTCTCTTCGTACATTTTCAGGGACATCCTGAATACCACGAGCGAACTCTGCTGAAGGAATACCGCAGAGATATAAAAAGATTTGTGCGCCGCGAACGGGAAACGTATCCTTCGATGCCCCAGGGTTATTTCGATGCCGCGGCGTCCCTGCTCCTGGAGGATTTTCGCGACGGCGCTGTTGCCAATCCGTCTGATGAGACGTTCGCGCATTTTCCCGAAGCGGCGGTCGCGTCGGGGGTGCAGAACACCTGGCAAGATTCGGCAGCTCGCGTCTATCGAAACTGGCTGGAGTATCTACTCTCGAGAAAAGCTGAGAATTCTTCAATTGCGGCGATGGCTCCGGTCACCCGCGCCTGAAGCTGTTCACCTTCGCTCCGGAACGCCGTTCGCCTTCCCTTCGGATTCCTCGATCGACGGGTGATTAGCGCCAGTGTGTGGGAGTTGGGGTTGTCTCCCCTTAGCCGCCAGAAGCTTCCGGACGTTCGACACAAATCACTTCAGTTTCTCTTGCTTACGAGATTTAGTCCATCCGCAGAGAGCACAAGATTCGAGCGGTTCGCCTGCCACCATCGCTCCCACTCTTCCGGCGAATCAAAGTTCTTGCCGGTCATCATTTTCAGCCAGATTAAAGCGCTTTTGTGTCTATGCAGTTCAGGGTCATCGTATACACCAAATACGACTCCTGCCTTTTCCCATTCCTCATAGCGCGTGTTTTCCGGATTTTGTAGCCACTCGATAAAATCATCCACGCGCGAATAGCTCAGTCCCGTTTCCCCTTGAAGCATCCCAACCTGGTATTTCTCTTTAAAGTTCGGGCTACTCCGCCCCTGCTGGAGTCCTGCGACTAACGCTTCAGCGTGACTGCGCTTCACGCGCCACGGATTCTGGCGTGGACTCTGGGCAAAAAATTCCCGCCATTCCGTATAGGTCGAAAAGTCTGCCCCAATCACCTTATGCAGATACTCCTGGACGCGGCGCTGCTGCTCGCCGGTCACAATCTCGATGCAACCGGCTGCGTCCAGCTTCAGTCCACGCAACCGAGCCTCCGGGTCGCCAAAGAGCGGAAACTCTTGCCATGCGGATTTACGTACCAGGGGGGAGATGCCGCCGCCGAACGTAAATGCCTTCGCCGGTTCGTGACCGAAAAACTCCGGAACTACGTAGTACTTGTCTCGAAACGGAAGATGCACATACGGGTCGCGAAGGTAGTCATCGGAGAGCTCGGAACGAATCGGATGTTCCGGTTCCCGGATTTCCAACAGCTCACCCGTGCCCGCCCATGCCAGGTCGTCGCCGTTGTCTTTCCACCACGCTTCCATCTTTGCATACGAAGAAAAATCCCGGCCCAGCAGCCGGGTCAGCTTTTTGCGAATCTGCCTCGTTCGCTCGCCGTCCCATTGTTCCGGATCAATCAGCCAAGCCCAGATGCGCGCCGCCCCCGCATAGCCTTTACCAATCTCCTCCGGATCATACATTTGCGCCATGCGGCTCTCGTTAAGGATCAGGCAGGCGCTGGCATCAACCGAAGGACGCAGGATGATACTCTTTTCGGTCCGCACCTCCGAGCTCAGTCCTTTATAGCCTTGCCAAAACCAATAGCCCTCCCCGCTCAGGTTGTAGAGGTTCAAACATCCAATCCCATCCGTATTCAATGCAGCGGGCGCCGTCGCAAGTATTCCCGCAAACAAGGCGCCAGCCTGGCTGACCGCGGTTATCAATAGCACCATCCCGTGCCATATTCCCGCTCGCTTCGGATGCGAGAGAGCCGGATGAACAGGAGCCCGTTCCATTTCGGAAAGCTGGGCGCTTGCCTTGGGTGATGGTAAGGAGCGCTCATACAATACCGCCCAGGACAAGCAAGGCACGCCGAGGTAGAGGCAGTACATCAAGAAAACTCCCACGGCGTAGAAGAACCAGGGAACCGCCATAACTCCCGCGAAGATCGCGATCGATCGCAGCGGAAGTTTCAATATGTTCCAAAGCCGCGCCCGTCGGTTTCCCGCTTCGGGTGTGCGCGAGCGGAGAGGCATCGGCGCTATGAAAAGGACCCCGCCGATTCCCAGGAGAACTTCGGCCAGCAAATTGTCGTTTCGGTAGGGATACGGCATACTCTGGTCGGGCAACCTGGTGGCCCAGGCACTCGCCTCGATCACCCACGAGTAAATTGTCACCACGGCCACCCATGGCGTCGCCGACGTCAAATATCGCTCCCACCAGGAACGAGAGGGCTCGGATTTCGGGTCAGAGCCTGCTGAAAGGTTCGCCTGCACCGCCTGTGCCTGCAGGATGCGCCATCTCAGGATTCCGAGGGCCGCCCCTCCTGCAACGCCGCTCAGCACTAAGATCGTGACGACGTATCCGAATTGGAGGCCATATGTGTTTGCAGATGCGAAGTTGTAATAATGACGATCGTACTCGGACGACCAGATTGATGACACCGTCAAGACCAGGAAGATCGCGGGGATCCCCACGATGCTCACGGCCGCGCTCACCGATTGAGTTACTGCCCCCAAACAGCTGCTGAATTTTCCACGCCATACATACGCCGGAACTAGAAGAGCTTGGATCAGGAACGCGGAAGCGAGGACCCGTCCCTGCAGCAGATGCCCGCTTAAGACGGCGAGGTGCCAGTATTCCGCCATGTAAACCAGGCTCGACCCGATCCATAGTCCCCATAGCAGACGATAGGAATTCACTGCGGACTTACGGGTTGCGCTCACGATGGGGATATCCGCCACTTTCGCTCCTCTTTGAAATCAAAGCGCTCATCGAGACTCGCTGCTGACTCTACGACGATCCTAGCATCGTGCATTCGACATGTTCGGCTTCAGAGCGAAATCGCGTTCACCCTCGACCGGATTCCCCACCTGATTTGGTAATATGTTCCGTCTTGCAGTTCTCGACAACACAAATGCTTGAGATTAACGCTTCCGAGATTTTGAAATTGCTCCCGGCCCGCATCTGCGACGTACTGAAGCCGTGGGTCGAGCGCACGCCCGACCATCCCGCACTCGTGGAATCCTCCGGAACGTGGACGTATAAGCAACTGGACGCAGTCGTCACCGAAACTCAGGCGTGGTTGCGCGGGTTGGGAGTGCGCCCCGGCGATCGCGTCATGATCGTCTGCGAAAACTGCCGCGCGTTTGCCGCGATCTGCTTCGCGCTTACCGCAATCGACGCGTGGCCCGTGCTCGTCAATGCAAAACTTTCCGCCCGCGAAGTGGATGAAATCCGCGATCATTGTGGTGCCCGGCGCATCCTGTACACCACAGCCGTTTCCCCGCAAGCCACGCAGCATGCCAGGCGTCACGGGGCGGCAATCGGTCCCGTTGGTGACTTAGGACCAATCGGCGTTGGCGCATCTAACGAACAAGTGCGGCCCGAACCGATTGACCTGAGCGAGCCCCCCGAAAATCGCGTCGCAGCACTGATTTATACCTCCGGAACGACGGGCCTGCCGAAGGGTGTAGTGCTGACCAATCGCAACCTGCTATTCGTGGCTGCAATCTCCGCAAAAATTCGTGCGCTGTCTCCGCAAGATCGCTTATACGGAATTCTGCCGATGTCCCACGCCGTAGGCTTGTCGGTGGTCCTGCTCGGCACGTTGCTTAGCGGCGCAACCCTTTATATGACTCCCCGCTTTGACCCAGTCGCCGCGCACCACACTCTGGAGAAGGACAATCTAACGGTCGTGCTCGGCGTCCCGGCCATGTTCAACCAGTTGCTCGAATACGCGAAATTCAAGAACCTCGCATCTCTCAATGTTCCGCAGCTGCGTATCATTTCTTCCTCCGGCGCTCCGCTGGATCCCTCGGTAAAAATGGCCGTCGAGAAATTTTTCGCCATGCCGCTCTACAACGGCTATGGTGTGACGGAATGTTCACCAAATATTGCGCAGGCCCACACCGATGAACCTCGCAAGGACACGTCCGTAGGCCGCGTTTTCCCCGGTATCGAAGTGAAATTCGTCGACCGCGACCGTAACCCCGTGTCGCCCGGAGAAGTTGGCGAGCTTTGGGTGCGTGGGCCGAGCGTGATGAAGGGTTACTACCGGGCCCCCGAGGAAACCGCTGCGGCGCTGGACCACGAAGGCTGGTTCAACACGCGTGACCTCGCGCAGTTGCGCGACGGCCAGCTTTTCATCATCGGCCGCACTAAAGAATTAATCGTGCGTTTTGGCTTCAATGTCTATCCTGCCGAAGTAGAGGCGGTCCTGAATTCTCATCGTGCCATTCTCCGTTCGGCCGTAATTGGCCGCTCCGTGGAAGGAGATGAAGAAGTCATCGCCTTCGTGCAATTGATGCCAGGGACGAATCTCACAGAAGCGGAAGTGGCCGAGCACGCTGCCAAAAATCTAGCCCCGTACAAACGGCCATCGCAAATCGTGTTCACGCCCGAAATGCCCGTGAACCTGAACGGGAAAGTGATCAAAGCCGAGCTGCTAAAACTGCTCGAATCCGCCCCACGCCAAAGTTGACGCGCGCTCTCGGGTCGTCGCAGAGTTCGGTCCTTCATCTTTGGTGTAACCTTGATGCTAGACTTATTGCAACGCCGCCAGCGGATGCGAGCCGCGCGAATTACATAGCGTGTTCAGGAGAAGAGTTTGGCTAAGCCGCCCATTACGACCGAAAGGAAAATTGTTTTTAGCGACGAGGTCTTGCAAGACCCGTATCCCACCTATGCGCGCATGCTCGAAGAGGGGCCGCTGCACTTTGTGGACATGGGCGGCCAATGGGCGGTATGGGCGGTATTCGGCCACGCCGAGTGTTCCGCAGTAGCGAAAGATCCCCGGCTTTCCGCGAAACGTGCCCAGCAGATGATCATCACTTTGCCGCCCAGCAGCCAGGGCGAATTCACCGAGCTGGCGCGCATGCTCGGTCTTTGGCTGATATTCATGGATCCTCCGGAACACACTCGCCTTCGTAAACTTTTGAACAAAGGATTTTCTCCAGCCGCCGTCGAAGGTCTCCGTCCGCAAGTCGAAGCCATTGTTGACGGCATGCTCGAGCCGCTGAAGCATGGTTCCGAAGTTGAACTCATGCGCGAATTCGCCAATCCCATGCCCGTCCGCATCATTTCCGAAATGCTCGGGATACCACAGTCCTTGCACGATACTTTCGTCAACTGGTCGCGCGCTATCGCCTTGTTCCGTGGCAATCCGAATCGCACCGTGGAGCAAGCGCACGCCGCGCAAGATGCCCTGGTAGGACTCACCGATTACTTTCGTAAGACCGTCGCGGAACGGCGACGAAACAAGGGTAC
>Ga0182024_10012746_pt1 | contig 16575 bp, 7 predicted proteins | sample P32metaG_FD_120480 | JGI IMG/M metagenome (GOLD analysis project Ga0182024, IMG submission 120480) | Permafrost microbial communities from Stordalen Mire, Sweden - P3-2 metaG (Illumina Assembly) | ecosystem: Environmental > Terrestrial > Soil > Wetlands > Permafrost | place: Sweden: Stordalen... | reverse complement strand
GGGAGTTGGTCCGCCTTCGCCGTTCCGGCTTCGGCGTGACAGCTTTCACTCGCTTCGCGAGCGAAGGCTGGTGCCCGTGGAGGGAATCGAACCCACACTCCTTGCGGAACACGATTTTGAGTCAGATAAACTCTGCTATAAGCAATTGTTTTTACATGGTCTTTAGGCACGCGTTGTGCGTATGTGTAAGAGACTGTGTAAATTTTGCCCGGATTCGACGTTTTTGAGGTTTGAGGGCCTTTCTGCGAGGCCCACACAGTCCGAAGCGCCGATATAGCTGATTCTTGGCTGTCATTCCTGCGCTAAGCGCGGATTGAGCGGTCGGCAGCGTTTGAAGCCAGCACCCGCGCTAACCAAAGTAGGGGTTCTGGTTGCATCTGAAGCACTTGCGCGCTTTGATGAAGCCTATCCGACCTTGGGGGGCGGATTTCTAATGCCAGATGTGCGGCAAAAACTTATTGGCTTGCTGGACTATGTCGAGCAGGTCGTGAGGCTCGACGAACGAGTCGCTTTCCGTCTGTCTGAATATCGACTCCCGGATGGCGGCGCTTTTGCTGTCGGCAAAGCCGATACGCAAAATCTTCCCGGTGTGCGTCATGATCAGCGCGACGACGAGGGCCCCGTTTGGCTGGAGGTTGAACGTCTAGCTCGCAAGGAACCTCCTGCCCCGCCTAAAGACATTGCAGAATGGATTGCGGTGTCGGCCGATCCGGCGCGTTCGCCGGACATACGTTCGGAACGTTTGGTAACTGTTACCGCAGCGGAACGTGATGCCGCTGTCGCAAAGGGCGAAGTCCGGGTTGACGATATACTCGAAGCGCCTCCGAAACGCGGCGAGCCTAAAGACGCGCCGCCGCGATTTGATCTGAAGTTGCGCCTCGAAGATCGGCCGGAAGTTGCGGTCGAACTTAATAAGTGGATAGCAGGCCCTTGGACGAATTGGTCAACGGCGGAATTGCCGAGACGGCGAACGATCGCTCTCTATCAGGTGCTCTACAAAGTCTTTCAGCTTTTGGAAGTTGGCGGCGCTGAAAGTCCGATTGAACTCATGTGGGGCGTTGGCGTCGTTCGGTGGGAGAAAGACGGCCACGTTGTCGACCGCCCACTTTTAGAACGGCGCGTCGAGATCGAACTCGATGACGGGCACAGTGGTCTAATCCGAGTGCGCCCGACCAGCGCCGATGCGCTGTTTGATCTCAAGCCTTATGAGGAACTGGGCTGCACCAATATACCGGGCTTGGCCGATATGATCCGCCGCGAAATCCAGCGCGCGGGTGATAATGAGGGCGTATCCCCGTTTGCGCGGGAAAGTTTCGAGCCGATTTTGTCTGCGGCAGGTGTCCGCCTTGATCCAGAGGGCTGCTATGCCCCGGAGACAGATAGCGCCGCCGCAACGCCGGAAACGGCAGAGAAGTCACGCCTCGTCGTCACGGACAAGTGGGTACTGTTTGCACGTCCTCGGTCACAACATGTGGTGCTTCAGGACATTGACCGTCTCCGCCGTTCGGCCGCAGACGAAAAAACTCCGATTGAGGGATTGCCGAAGCGCCTCGTCACCGAGCCATCGCATGATGCACCGGAAGGTGCGTGGGAACCTCTCAGCACGCGTATAGGCGGATCAGGTTCCGGCGGCGAAGCGCCCCTGCCGGACGACGACACACTCGATGTATTCTTTCCAAAGCCGTTCAACGACGATCAGTTGGAAATTGTCCGGAGGCTATCGAAGGCTGACGGCCTCGTCGTCCAAGGTCCGCCCGGAACCGGCAAAACCCACACGATTGCGAACCTGATTTGCCATGCGATGGCGACGGGTCAACGGGTCTTGGTTGTGTCAAGTGGCGAGGCGGCACTTGCCGTCTTGAAGGGGCAACTACCGCCGGAGGTTCGCCCGCTCGCTATTTCTGTGCTTTCGAACGAACGGGAAGGATTGAAGCAGATAGAGAGCGCCATCCGGGAAATTCAGGGCGTCGTAGAGGGAACACAGTCTCAGAACAGGCGGGCGACGATCACACGGCTGGAACGCGAACTAGACGGTCTGCGGAAGCGGATCAACGCGATCGATCAGGAACTGGACACGATTGCCATCGCGCACCTAACCAAAATCGGTCCGCGTGACGAAACACCCGCGGAGCTGGCGCTACGCGTCGTCGCCGAACGCGCGTCATTTCAGTGGTTTGTCGATCGTCCCTTGCGTTTCGCTTCCGAGACAGGAATTGGAGACCAAGACATCGCGGCATTATTAGAGTCCCGCGATCGCTGCGGAGACCTGATCGACCACCTTAAGGCAAAGTTGCCGTCGCCACTGGACCTTCCCGACGCGAATGCGCTCGGGCGGTGGCATGATGATTTGAAAGCAGCGGCGGAGCACGGCGCCGCCGCCGCGACCGGCCCCGCCCGTGCGCTTCGCATTACGGTAGAGAACGCTCCAAAGGCGCAGGCTCTTGGGCAGAGCCTCGATAACCTCGCTCGCGCCCACCAGGCCGTGGCAAGCGCACGCTGGTTAGAGCAGTTCCGGCGCCCGGTTATCAACGCTCAGTCCGATGCTTGGTGTGAGCGGCTCCGCGAACGTGTCGATGAAGGAATTATAGTCGACTCAGAACGGGCGACGTTGCTGAAGCGCTCGGTCGAATTGCCGGAAGGACTAATCGATAATGACGATGCGCGCGCCGCCGTCAGCCGTGGCGCGACGGGTCAGAAACTGTGGCCTCTCATGGCGCTCGGCAAAGGAGCGGCGAAAGCCCTTGTGAGCGGCATTCGCTTGGATGGCGCTCATGTCAGGGAAGAAGATATTGAGGGCTGGCGTCACACCGCTGCCGTGATTGCGAACGCGCAACGTCAAAGGGAAGTGCGAGCCCGCTGGGATGCGTTCGCAAAGGAAGTCGGCGCACCCACTGGAGAGCGCGCAAAGTCCGCCGCGGATTTGGCGGGGAAGGTCCTGCGAATTTGGGATGACGCTCGTACCAAATCGACTTCGCTTTCCTCGCTCGTTGCCGATTCATTCAACCTAGAGACACTCGCGCATGATCCGGCCCTCTGCTCCGGCCTTGCCAAGCAACTGCGGGACGCAGCGGCTTCCGTCCGGCTCGCGGCTGTCGAACAGGATCGTCGCCGTTTGCTCCAGATGTTTCAGGGCGACGATCGGACTTCGGTATTGGCGCGGCAATTGTTCGAGAGTGTCGTTGGCAAGCCGACGGTAACGTCTGAGAAGGTTGCGTCCATCTGGGCCGGTCTCCTGAATCGGCTTACGCAGCTAAAGGCATTGGTGCGAGATTTTCAGATAATCGAAAGCACGGCGCGTGCGATTGCGGCGGCCGGTGCCCCGGAATGGGCGAAGGCGCTGACCACAGAAAAGACCGTGCCGGATGATCCAAGGTTTTCTCCGGTCTGGCGCGACGCTTGGGATCATGCAGCAGCGGACGCACTGCTTGCACGGATCGACGCCCGCCACAAATTGACAAAGATCGCGTCTGAACGCGATGCGGCGGAAAAGCAGTGCCGAAAGCTGTTTGGCGAAATCGTCCGCGAGCGCACATTCTATCAACTCGATAGGCGGCTATCCGAAGCGATTAAGGCCGCGTTGGTCGAATTCGTTCGGGCGCTCGCGAAGATCGGAAAGGGAACCGGCAAGACGGCTTGGATGCATCGCCGCACCGCGCGTGATGCCATGGCGAGGTGCTACAGCGCCGTACCATGCTGGATCATGCCGACTTGGCGCGTCGCGGAACAACTTCCTCCCGAACTGGGGGCTGTCGAACTCGTCATCATTGATGAGGCGTCGCAATCCGACATAACGGAACTACCGGCGTTGTTGAGGGGCAAGAAAATCCTCGTCGTGGGGGATGACCGGCAAGTCAGCCCGACAGCGCCGTTCGTCACCCAACAGAAAATCAATCAACTCCGGCATCATTTCCTTGGCGACATGCCATTCAAGAGCCTGCTGGAGCCGGGCGAAAGTATCTATGATCTCATGCGCGCAGTGTTCCCCAATCAGCGCTTGATGCTGAAGGAGCATTTCCGCTGCGTGGAGCCCATTATCCGGTTTTCTATGCAATTCTATCCGGAGCAAATGCTGCCACTCCGCATTCCCGAAGCTCATGAACGCCTCGATCCGCCTCTGATCGATATTTACGTGCCGCATGGGGCTCGGGGCCGACGCCAAAAGATCAATACGGTGGAGGCGGACGTTATCGTCGATGAAATTACCGCTCTCACGCAACGGCCTGAGATGCGTAATCGGTCCATAGGCGTAATTTCGCTCGTGGGCGGAGAACAGGCCGACCATATCCGCGCGCGGCTCTCGGAAACGATTGGCGAAGAGCTTATGCAACGTCATTCAATCCTGTGCGGCGACAGCGCTACGTTTCAGGGCAGCGAACGGGATATCGTCTATCTTTCGATGGTGGCCGACTCTGCCAATAAGACCGCACTCACGATGCTGCGGTACGAACAGCGATTCAATGTCGCGGTGTCGCGCGCGCGGGATCGCGCAGTTCTTGTACGTTCTGTCAGGCGCGAGGAACTGAATCCGAATGATTTGAAGGCGCGCCTTATAGCGCATTTTGAAAATCCGATGCCGGATGCCGAACAAACGGAAGATGCGCTGGGCGTGTGCGAATCCCAATTCGAGCGCGACTTAATGGGCAAGCTTTTGGCGCGCGGCTATCGCGTTCAGGGCCAGGTGGGGTCCGTCGGCTATCGAATTGATATGGTCGTCGAGGGTGCGGATCGCAGGCGCTTAGCCGTTGAGTGCGACGGCGACCGTTTCCATGGACCTCAACAATGGCGGCAGGACATGCGGCGTCAGCGCGTTCTTGAACGTGTCGGCTGGCGCTTCTGGCGCTGCTTCGCCTCCAGTTTCTACCGGGACCCGGACGGTCTCATGAATGACCTCGTCGAAACGCTGACCCGGCTGGGGATTGAGCCCGTTGCGAAGGGTGAATCCGGCAAGCCGCAACGGCGATTCACCGAACACCGGATTATCGAACCGGCCCCGACTGCGGCGGAGCAACCGGAGATGCCCGAATTCTCCGGAATTGAGCTACGTACTGCTGAAGAGGGAACCGTCAGCGTCGTGCCGGCGGGAGGGATAGCAGTCGGCGATAAGGTCGTGCTGCTTTTCTCGGATGATAATAAGCGCATTTCGGCTCGCGTGAGCGAAGGAACCAACGATTTGGAGAAGGGGCGGCTTTCGGTCACCTCGCCGCTCGGACAAGCGATCCTCGGGGCCGAGGAAGGCGATGAGGTCGAATTGCCTCTTGAGAATGGGCGGCAGCGCAAGGTGCTGATCGAAAGCGTAGAGAAACATCCTATGAGTGCGCCGCACATTGCCGAAGCCGAAAAGGGCGGCACGGTCGCGGTCGCCTGACGCCAACGATTGCCACCTGTCCGGCGTTAAGCCGCGTCAGAAGACGCGAAAGGTTTCTCTACTAACGAGACAATGCTTGCGGATTTACCGAGCGTCGCTATTGCAATTTCGACCAGATGCTGATGATGCGTGAAGAATAACACTTGGGTTTTGCGAGATAATTCGCCTAGCACGGCGAAGCCTGCAGCGGCACGCTCGTCGTCGAAATTGATAAATAAATCGTCGGCGAGGAATGGCAGAGGGAGCGCACGATCGAGATAGTCATCTATCGAAGCGATGCGCAAAGCGAGATAGAGCTGGTCGGCCGTCCCTGTACTCATCCCTCCAACACGAACAAGTTCGCCGCTAGGCCGAAGACCGGCCAATTGGGCCCGGTCCTGTTCGTCGAATTCAACACGAAGATCATTGAAAGAGCCGGTCGTAAGCCGAGCGAAAATCTCACCGGCCCTTTTCAACAAGGGAGCCTGCTTCTCGCGGCGATAGCGGTCAATTGCCCATTGGAGGAGCATTGCCGCTGAACGAACGCGAACATATTGCTCGGCTGCCACTCTCACCTCAACGAGAGCCGCTTGTTTGGCAGCAGCGGCATCACTGGCACGACTATCGCCGCCAATTGCCTCAAGCGCATTTCTCGCCTGACCGCGGCGCTCGGTTGCTTCTGTCAGGCGCGCCTGCAAGTCCTTCAATTCTTGTCCAAGGGTTTGCTCGCGGGCAGCAATGTGGTCGATATCCGCAACGTCGCATTCTTGGCTCAATTCATCTAACGACAAGCCGTCGCCTTCTTTGGCGAGCGTATCCATGGCGCGTAAGCGCTCGGCTGATAGGAGGCGCAATTTGTCCGATTGTTCGATCGACGCCTTGAGCTGTTCAATATCCTCCACGCCAGCCGTATGTTCGAGTTGGAGAATTACCTCGTGAGCCTCATGCGCCACGGCTTCGCAATCCGTTAGTTTCTTTTCTAACGACGCAATTGCACTATCCTTGCCGTTTTGGCGCTCTCTCACCTTCTTGGAGCTCTCAAGACGCTTTTCGAGTTCAATGACGGCATCATCGGCGCCGATTTTAGCAAGCTCTTTCGCGACCGCGTTCGCGAGAATTGCAACATCTCGTGCAAAACTATCTATGTCCCGCTCAATCTTCTCGATTCGCTCGTGACGTAATTGATTAATCTCAGCAGCGATTTCTCTCATGCGTTCGATGGAATCAAGCTGTGCCGAAATTGCCTCCGGGGGGGCGTCAGGATTAAGGCCCAGGCTGTTAACCGCGCCAGCCCACTTGGCTTGCCACTCGACCAGCGCGGCTTTTGCGGTTTCTAATGCCGTACGCTTTCGGTCGGAATCGGTTTTCATCTTACGAAGCTGATCTTGAGATTGGCGTCGGTGAACTTCGTCGGCCTCGTGATGCGCCTGTAGGGCGGCAGCAGCTTCAATGACAATCCGCAGAGACCGATCTTGCAGCGGGGCCACATCGACGGCCAATGTAGCGAGTTCGGCGAGGATGTGTTTCCTGGCTTCCGCCTCATCACTGCGCAAGGCACTTAACTGGCGCTCGGCCATCGCGCGCCGCTCGACGGCTTCCAATATTTCGGCTCGGACAGTGAGCCAATCTAACATCAAGTCCGGCGTAAGCGGTTCGAAGGCGACACTGCCCCACAGATTTTTCCAGGCGACCTCTAATGCCTGACTTTCCTCCGCTAGCTTACGTTCCTCATGGCGCAGCGCTTCCAACAAATCCTGCTGCTCCGCGATCTGACGGGACGTTATTGCTATTTGGGCCGCAGCCTCAGCGTTAGCGAAGCGCCGATCGGCTAATGAATCGGCGGCATCAATTGAAGTCTCATATTCACGAGGCAGGTTATCATGAGTTCCACCGAAAGCTTCTATTTCAGATGTCGGAACCGTCAAACCCTCGACGTATTGGCGGCGAATAAGCGACCAACCGGCATCACGTCTCTCGCGCGCGTCCACAATGTCCTTGGGCGTAACCGCATCTTCATCGCGAGCGAGCCGCTCCTGCGCCTTGAGATGCCTTGCTAAGTCCTGCTCGGCTGTTCTGATTCGCTCCCGGCAAACCTGCAACTTCTGCTCAGTGCCGCGCACCAGATCGCGATGATGGTGCACTGTATCCCGAGGCGGAACCTCCATCGTTGAAAGAGCGCCTTCGTCTGCGATCTGGGGCCGTAAAGACTTTAGGTGGCGCTGGATTGAGGCGTTGGATTCCCTGATGCCAGTCTCTGCGGCGTCGATCCTGGACCCTGAATCGCCTCTCTCGCGCGTGGCCTTAATGATCGCGGCAAGATTCGACACGTCGACGGGCGTTCCCCGGCTATCAATCTCGCGTTTTAGGTTGTCAATTCTCCCATCCAGTTCGTCGACGGCGGCGCTCGCATTGGTGACGCTCGAAATCCGTTCGCCGCGTGCATTCAATAGGGTTCGGACGGATGCGACTTTAGCTCTCGGCGGGATGCGTGCTATGAGTTGCTCCACGTCCAAGGCATTCCAGTCGAGTTCCTCAGCTAGCCTCTTCAACGTTTCCTGCGCCGTCGCAAGTTCAATACGGCGGTTGGGCAGATCGTTCTTTTCCTTTTGTACTTCGATACGCCGCTTATGAAGCTCCAGGACATCATCTGATCGGAGCAGGAGATCTTCGTCGCATTCGAGCGCTTTACGCTCATTTTGTTCGGCGGCAAGTTGCTCCTTAAGGGTATCGACCCGCGTGTTTGCGCTGGAGGATTCCCGTTCCGCGGCCTCAAGCCGCGAGCGAGCGTCTTCGGGAAGCGTCACGACTCCATGAAGTGCAGCAACTTCAACATTCAGCGCTGCGAGCCTCCGAGCATCGCGGTAAACACGCCGAATGCGGCTAAGTCTTCGTTGCTCCGACGCAATACCTTCAATCTCCTTCTCAAGGGCATGATAAGCTTCCTGCGCATTGTCATAAGCGCGCTTGGTTTCCTGCCACTTCGCGGCTGTAATCGTGTGCTCGCGAAGCGCCCGTTCGGCGGCTTCAAGTTTGTCGGACGCTTGGTAATATTTTCTATGCGACGCCTTTCGAGAAGCCCACAATGCGTCAGCTTCGTTTGCGAGCGCCTTGAGTCGGTTACGCAACCCTGAAAGACCGGTACCGGCCGAGAAGAGCATCTGGCCGATTTCATCGTGAGCGTCGAGTATTTCGCGTCCGCCCTTACGAAGACGCTCGTGGTCGAGACTGAACATGCGTTCGAAAAACGCTTGATCGCAGTCTCCAAGAAACGGGACCAATGCGCTATTGCCGCCAGAAGTGGGCAGATCATCTGCGGTCAGCAGCGTGTCCTTGTTACCCTTGCGCCTCCGTACTTCGAGAGTCTGGGCTCCATTTTGGAGGACGGCGCCGATTCGCATGCTCCCGTAATCATGGACAAAATTGTATGGCGAGTTACCTGCTATTCCGAACAATAAATCCGACATCGCTGATAGCGCCGTCGATTTACCGGCCTCATTCGGCCCGAATACTATATGAAAATCGGATATTGAGGGCGTGAATACGAGATGGGCATCGGTGAAGCGCCCGTAACGGAGAAGATCGAGCCTTTGAATTCTCATGACTCAGTCCTCCGGCTCAAGAAGACGTGCATTAACGTAACTTCGCACTTCTGCGATCAAAGCGGGGTAATCGTTCCGAACAGCGGCCTCCAAGCACGGATCGTCGATTTGGTCGCGCACGTCGGATGGAAGCTTGCGAATGAGTTCGCCGATATCTCCCTCAAGCTGGCTGAGCAACTCACGATCAGAGGACGCATCCGTCAACATGCGTTGAAGCTCGCCCATCGCATCCTCACGCGCTGAAGATATCGCGGGATCGAGTTCGGGCTCTGTGGAAACAATGACGCGCTCTATCCACGCGGCATCATCGCCAATCCCCAATGCGGCCGCCTTCGCCTCTGCAAGAAGTTTTTCGTTTGAAGCAATAAGTGTTTCGTGGATTGCGGTGCGGCCGATCAGCCTAATACGACATGCCAGCAGGCGGCCATTGGCGTCGGAACTTACAGCCCGCTCGATAGCTTGCCGCATCTTCTCCAGTGCATCGATGTCGCGATTGCAGCCCTGAAGATTGACTTCGATGTTAGCCCAGCGAACCACATCTGTTTGTAGCTGGGTCAATTCGCTAACTGCACCATCCTCAACAGAAACAAGGTACGCGCCTTTTGCGCCCGTTTCGCGTATGTGCCGACCCTGGAGATTGCCGGGAAAGACAACGTAAGGGTTCTTATGAAGTACGCTTCCGTTATGGACGTGGCCAAGCGCCCAATAGTCGTAGCCCTTGGCGATCAGCTCCTCTAGTGCGCATGGCGCGTAATTCAAATGGCCGCCCATACCACCCATGCCGGTATGGAGAACGCCGATATTGAAAGCGCCGCGAACCGGCTCGGGGTAGCCCGGAACCAAGTCTTCAGTAATGTCGCGTTGCCGGAAGCTCTGTCCGTGAATCGCGACCCCGAGTTCCTTTAGAGCAAATGTTTCCGACTTACGGGATGAAAACGCTTTCACGCCGTCTGGAAGCGTGAGCCGTTTCGTAATTTGGCTTTCTGCATCATGATTGCCGTAGAGGAGGAAAGCCGGGATATTAGCTTTCGCCAAGCGGCCCATTTGACGAACAAAGAATAACCCCGTCTGATAATCGCGCCAGTCGCCGTCATAGAGGTCGCCCGCGATCACCATAAAATCTATCTGTCCGTCGATCGCTTCGCCAATCAGACTGTCGAAAGCCTGCCGGGTCGCTGAGCGGATACGGTCGGCAACTGGCCCTTCATAGCCGGAGAGCCCCTTGAGTGGGCTATCAAGGTGGATATCGGCCGTATGGATAAAACGAAAGGATGTCACCACGCGGCCTTTCTAAAATCGAGACGCGTCAAACCTACAGAGGCAATCTGCCATTTTTGTATGTAAAGAAAACGCATTGCAGCCACCCCTGAAGTCGATCGAACGCCTAAATGAACATGTACTTCCGGCCCCGCAATTCAAAAGCCGCCTTTCCGCCCTCCATCGTATCCGTGATCGCGGATCGTACCGCCTCCGTTTCAATCGCGCCATCAACGTCAATATTTACGCGCGGGGCCAAACCATGATCGGTTTGGCCTGACTCAGTATGGCCTGGAGCCAGAGCCACTACCTTGTCGGAATCTCCATTAACAACGAAATTAGGGTTGTGCGTCGCAAAAATAAGCTGCCGTCTGCGTTTCGTCGTTTGTACAAGTCCGACAATCTTCATGATAACTTTATTGTCGAGGTCTTCCTCGGGCTGATCGATAATGAGAGTCCCCGCCTCTTGATTGAGCAAGAGATTCAAAAGAGCGGCGGCCTGCTGCCCGGGGGATGCTTGTTCGAATGGAATGTAACCGTTGGCGTCATTATACTCGAACGAAATGTAATCCTCGGGGGCGGCAATGAGCATTTTGACGATACGGGTATCGTCGAGTTTCGTGAATATGCTGTTCGATTGCTGCGACGTAAGCGACCCGAACAGCGCCTGTGCCAATGCGGTATTAACTTGTTCTCCAGGCTCGATCGGAACCGGGCTCGTTTGCAATTTGTGCTTATAGACTTCTGCGACAAGATCGGTAATTGCAGACCAATTCGTTGCTGAGCCGGGCACTAATAGATCGCGAATGCGATCTTCGCACTTGAGCTGCAACTCTCGGATCCCGGATTTTTCGCAAATCTCCGAAAGTGCTTCAACGTATTGCTGGGGCATCGTCTCGGCGCGAACCTCCGCGCGTAGCGAGCCGGCAGACATACCTTGAACCTTTGCGGCCGCGTCTTCCAAGACGGCCCTTCGGTCTTTGAGAAGCCCGGTCAGCTTTGCGCGAGCGGCGTGAAGTCCAGCGGGCGCATTCTCCAAGGTTTTGAGTTTCAGTGCGTTCCGACGCTCGGCGGCTTCCGCCGTTTGCAATTCGGCGACCAGCCTTGCCGATTCGTCAATAAGGTTTTTTAGACTCGCTTGTTGCTGGATTGCCGCTTGATGTTGAACTTTGAAGGCATCGTGGCGGGTCTTAAACGAACTTGCGAGTGCCTCCTGGGCGGTAGCAAGCGCACTAAGAGCAGTGAGCACCTGAGACATCGTTCCGGCTATCGTCGTTTTGGCGCTGTCGACCGCGTCGGTGAAGGCCTTCACCTCGTCAAATTGTGTGGCTGCGTTCCAACGGGTCAGGTCAATTGAGGGTATTGCGCTTAGCCCTTTCCGCACTGTTTCAACGTCGGCGGCTATGCTGGTCTTTGCTTCGGCACTTAGGGCATCGACCAAGTTGAAGACGGGAGCGGCGTCTAGTAACTTCTGGCTTTCTTGGCTAAGGCCAGACTCCTCCAGTCGTTTTTTGATCGCTTCAATGCGGCGATTAAGGTCGGCAACGGACGCGAGGCTTTGGCTATGCTGGCCTTCGGCTACCCAAAATTCTATAACTTGCTGGAATGCTGCCTGTACCTCGCGTCGGGCGCCAGCAATGTCCTGGTCTATCAAGTGGCGGCGATCAACAGACTCGGCAGCGGCGATACCGGTGATTTGCTCCGCCGCCTTGCGGCGATCTGTCACGAGCGTTGAGAGTTGCTTCTGATAAAAGGCCCTTGCACGGAATCGTTGCTGGGCAGCCGAAACCGTAAGCTCCTCAGTAGCCCCATCTTCGAGGGTTACCGTAATGGCTTCGCGTTGTGCGCCAGAGCGCGACCATACCTCCTTTACGCCATCTCTCTCAAGAGTGACTGTAACCTCACCCTCACCCAACGTGTCGGCAATTAATTTTTGCTCGCGACTCCAAGCTTCCTCGCCGTCGGCTTCGACATCGCCTGCGCTGCGGCCAAGGCCAAAGCGGAGATATTCCAGCAACGCGGATTTTCCCGATCCTCGCCCGCCGATGAGCGCCGTGAAGCCATCATTGAAGCTCAATTGAAAGTTCGGACCGGTCAGAGTCGATTTTACGGTGAGCTGCAATATTCTTTGGTTGGGTAACGAAGGCTGTTCGTAGGCGATGCGCGCCTCGTCGGCCAGCAACGCTTGTCGAATTGACTCCGCCGTGGGTTCTCCCAAGCGAATCCAACATGCGTTCGCGCCGAGCCGGTCGAAGGAATGTTTTCGATTATCGCCCGTGGGAATGATTCCGCGGCGGCGGTTTCCCCATTCGGGGATTTTTCCGTAAATCTTATGCTTGGGAGCCTCGTCGAGTTTTCCGAATGCTTTGTCGGTATAAACGCCGTCGAATGGGAGCTGCTTGAACCGGATGTGAAATCCGGTGCGGAGCATGCTTTTGTGAGCGCCGTCGTTGCTCGCATGCGGCAATACGATTGCACATGTGCTCAGTCCGCTATCATCAGCTACGCCCTGAATGAAGTCGGCGATGATCTTTCCGCAGCCGAGAGCCTGTGGATTCGTCGGGGCGTCGCGATCTGGTGCCTGGATCGTCAGAAGATGACCGCCGAAGAGCCGGTGCCACGCTTCGGGCGCCGTACCTTCGTCAAAAAGAACAAGGCATTGTACGGCGTCGTCGCAGGTCACCTCCACACCCGGGAACAGCCAAGGTCGCGTGGATTGGTCCGGGAGGCGCGCGATGGCGCGACGTACGTATTCAACGAAACAGAAATCGTGATGGTCAGTGATCGCGATAGCCGAGAGTCCGGAGGACACGCACTGACTGATAAAATGGTCAGCCCATGCCTCGCGCAGGTTTTCTGCGTCCGGACTTCCGCCCGGCAAGGACGGACTTCCGCTCCATTGTGGATCGCGGGGCGTATGGATTTGAAAGTCGCATTTTTTCCATGTCGCACCCGGATGAAGGCCCTTGGGAAACATCCTCGCCCGCCCGGTTCTTGTGAAATGACTTTATACAAGCGCCGGTTGCTACACGGCAAGCGTTTTGAACTACAGGGCGAAAGACGAAGTAAGCGATAGATGTCGTAAGAGCTAAGATATTTTCCAAGTAAAAACAATATGTTGCACTTATAATTGCATGTTTTTTCAATGAAATATCTTGCATATTTTGGCCGAGTTCGCTATATTTTCGGAATGACGAAGTTGCAAGAGCTGAAAAAACATCTGCGGTCGGGACAGGTCTATCGGCGCGAGGACTTGGCGCAATGGTCGAATGCTGTCGATCGTCACCTCAAGCAACTGGTGAGCGAAGGAACGCTCACGAAGCTCTCCGGTGGACTCTATCTCTATCCAAAGGAGACCGCTTTCGGGAAAGCGCCGCCGGAAGATAGCAAGCTGGTTGGGACGTTTTTGAAAGATGACCGATTTCTGCTGGCGTCGCCCAATGCCTATAACAGCCTCGGTGTCGGCACGACGCAGCTTTACGACAAAACGGTCGTCTATAATCACAAGCGCCACGGCAATTTCGCGCTCGGCGGACGCAAGTTTGACTTTCGCGTCAAGCCATCCTTCCCCCGAACTCTAAGCAGAGAATTTCTGCTGGTCGATCTTGTGAACAATCTGGACCGGCTTGCCGAAAGCAAGAAAGAGGTGCTGGCCCGTGTCAAGGAACGCGTCTCGTATTATGATGTGCCGCGATTGCAACGGGCGGCGCGTGAGTACGGCAATGTGAGGACAAGAAAGTTCTTCGCCCAGGCGCTCAGTTCTGACGCGGCACCTCATGGCTGACTATCTTCATAACCATCCGGAATTTCCCGAGCTGATCCGAATCGTTGCCCGAGATAAAGGCATCGATCCTGCTCTGGTCGAAAAAGACTACTGGATCATGCATTGCCTCTACGGCCTGCAACAATTGCGAATGACATTCGAGCTGAAAGGCGGGACTTCACTCTCTAAAGGTTTTCAGATCATCAATCGTTTCTCGGAAGACATCGATATTCGCATCGAGCCGCCGCAGGGCCGGGACGTAAAAACGGGACGCAATCACACCAAGCCTGCGCATGTGAAAAGCCGCAAGGAATTCTATGACTGGCTGGCGAAAACAATCCGCATCGATGGAATCGAGAAAGTCGAGCGCGACACGGCTTTCGACACCAAGGATTTCTTCAGCGGTGGCATAAGACTTTTCTACAAGACTTCCACTAAGAGCATTGAAGGTCTCAAGCCCGGTGTGTTGCTGGAGGCCGGATTCGATGACGTATCGCCCAACACCGCGAAGGATATCAGCTCTTGGATCTACGATTACGCCGCCGACAAAGTACCGATCATCGATAATCGGGCCGAGGCAGTCGTCTGCTACGATCCCCGCTACACATTCGTCGAAAAGCTACAGACGATCTCGACGAAATACCGGCGGCAACAAGAGGAAAAGGAATTTCCCGTCAATTTCATGCGGCACTATTATGATGTCTATAGCCTGCTCCAACGTTCCGAGGTGCAGGCGTTCATCGGCACTGACGAATACAAGGCGCACAAGGCACGACGATTCCGTCGTGCTGATAATCCCAATATAGCTCAAAACGAAGCCTTCATTTTGAGCGACGCGGCAACGCGCAAGTCCTACGAAGAGGCGTTTGCAGAAACGAGCGCCCTTTACTACGGAGATAAGCCGACGATGGCCCAAATTCTTGGGAAGATCGGGGAATGGGCCGAGAGACTGTAAATTAGTTTCCAACGGGCAACGTGGCCGCAAATTGCAGCGGATTGGGGTGAGGATTGAAGATCGGACTGGATGAGGATTCGTTTGCCCGCGATCTCGCCCGCGAAATCGCCACCCCTGGCGTTAGGCCCGTCGATGCAACAGAACGCCTTCTGTCATTACATCTTTCTCGCAGTCTAACGGCGGCGCTCGGAACTCGGCTCATCAAGGAACCTGTGGCCCGCATCTTTGCAGGTTACTCCAAGAACCAATGGGCGACGTTATTTGAATTGGCGACGGTCGGATACGAGACATGGTATCCGGAGATCCGATTCTCCACCAAGCCATCCGATGTCGTAGAAAAAATAGAAATCGAACCGGCGGGCTTCATTCTCGAACCCATTGATTATGGCTTTGGCGTGCAGCGGACATATAATTTCAAAATCAATTCCTTGAAGACCCAGACCAATCACACTCTTAGGCTCAACCATCTCAAGATCGGCAAGCGCGCCTTTGCACGGACGCTAACGCTTACCGAGACCGAATACCCATTGGAGCAGCCGTATCTCGCAAATCCGAACCCTCAATTGAAAGAATATGGGCGTGAGGTGGTAATCGCGCGGAAGGAGTTTGTCTCTTTCGATCACATACTAAACGGTCAAAGAGTGTTCTGTGACTGCGCAAGGACGGCTCACGACAAGATACGCTCATCTGCGGTGGAGGTCGCCGACCAGTACGTGCCGGATTCGTGGCCGCATCAGGTGATACGGTTCTTATCCAATCCGACCTATGCCGTGTCTATCTGTCACCTTTGCTTTGCTCGCGCCGGCGGGTCGGAAGACGCGGCTTATCGTTACGGCGATTCGATGCAGGAATTTGTCGAACCGTATATCTGTCAGCTCATTCGAACCCGCGATCTTGATGAGCGTACGGCCAGAGCCGAAGTCCAACAGCAACTCGGCCTTAGCCGGTGGATTCGGGAAGCGGAGATGTATCAGGTCATCAAGCAGATTTTCCCTGATGATGTCGTTCTGCGCGAGGCATCGCCTTCTTGGTTGGGACGCCAAAGGCTCGATGTGTTTCTGCCGCAGCGCGCCCTGGCGCTGGAATATCAGGGCGAACAACACTATGAGGCCGTCTCGGCGTTCGGCGGGGCCGAAGCGCTCGCGCGCACGATCGAACGGGACGCACTAAAAAAGCAATTATGCGAAGAGAACGCCATCAATCTTGTCTATGTCCGGTACAGCGACCCACTGAGCGTCGCGAGTCTCAAGCATCGACTTCGCAGATTCCTTAGTTGGAGACCTTCGTAACGTCGGCATAGACCGCCTTCGACATTTCAGCCGTTCTTCGTGACCGATGCTACTTCCATAAAACTTGTGAACTTGCGATCAACGGCGTGAAAGACGGCGCAGAAGTCCGGCACGAAACTTCCCCGGCTTTTGAGATTATGCCGCGCCTGTCGCCCGACGGCGTGCATGACGAAGTCCGCGACTTCCAGTGCCGGGTCCGCTGCTGACTTCGGCATGAAATAGCATTCCGACGGAATGCGCTTCGCGCCGCGATGAATCTCAAAATCCTGGAAGGCCTTCTCGATCAGCTTGTCGGCTCTATCGGATGATTCGAAAATTACTTTGACTTCTTTGCATAGAGTCCCCTGCACGATTTCGTTGACGCGCTG
>Ga0182024_10012745_pt1 | contig 16578 bp, 13 predicted proteins | sample P32metaG_FD_120480 | JGI IMG/M metagenome (GOLD analysis project Ga0182024, IMG submission 120480) | Permafrost microbial communities from Stordalen Mire, Sweden - P3-2 metaG (Illumina Assembly) | ecosystem: Environmental > Terrestrial > Soil > Wetlands > Permafrost | place: Sweden: Stordalen... | reverse complement strand
GCCGGCACGTTGGCCTCGGCGAAGATGGCCTCGACGGGGCACTCGGGCACGCACGCCTCGCAGTCGATGCAGTCGGCCGGGTCGATGTAGAGCATCTTCTCGTCGTAGTAGAAGCATTCGACGGGGCAGACCGCCACGCAGTCGGTGTACTTGCAGTCGTAGCACGGCTGGCAGACGGTGTGAGTCATGACACGCGATCCTTTCTACGATGGTTCACTTCTCGCCCGGCGCGCGGGAACGTCCGGTGTCTCCGTATCCATATCAGCTGGATGGGCGTCTGTCCAGCAGGTTTCCGCGACCTGCGGGCGAGCGGGGGGCGTAAGCCCCCTGATTCGTCGCCTGTTCCGCGGCGCTAGGCTAAATCAGGGGGCTAACGCCCCCCGCTCGCCTCCGAGGCCGTCGCCGCCGGCTTGCCCTCCGTGAAGATCAGCAACCCCATGCCCTCCGGCCGGAACGTCTCCTCCGGCGCCTCCGCCGGCAGCGACCACGCCTGTACGCCCTTGCCCGGTACGGTTCGGATCACGTTGCAACACCACACGCGGCCCGGCGTCACCACGTCGCCGGTCAGCGCCGACAGCGGGATTGCCGCCTCCATCACCCATTCCGCCTCGTCATTGTGGACGGCCACGAACCAGCGCGGGTCCCACGACTTGTCGCCCCAGCAGTCGTCGGCGATGCAGCCGCGCTGGTCGATCGTGAAGTGAAAACAGGTCGCGTAGTTGCGGTCCAGGTCGAGCAGCAGGCTTACGCGGTCGTGGCCGCGCAGGTCGGCGTCGTGCGTCCGCGGCTTGGCCGGCGACTCGCGCCGGTCGGCGGGGCGGGCGCAGCGAACCGCCAGATAAAGGAACTCGCGATCATAGGTCATACGGGCTTCCGTCTTGTACTCGCCGGCCGCGTCGCCGGCGGCGTTGTTCAGCGGCAGGGCCGTCGCCGCCTGCCAGCAGGGGTCGTCGAGTTTGCCGTCGAGGAAAGGCCGTTCGTCCGTGGCGCGGCAGTACAGGGCGGCCTTGGGCGGCGGGCCGCCGCGGTTCATGAGCCACAGCTCCGCGGCCGCGGCGTTCCGCCAGGGGCCTTCCGGCTGGCGGGAGACGAAATCGGCGTACCACTTCTTGGGCGCGTCGAGGTCGCCGAGGTTGCGGCGCGCCGACTGGAGGCAGAACTGCGTCGCCGGGTCGCCGGCGTAGATCGGGCCGAACGCCGCCAGCCGCGGCCCCAGTTCCGCCGCCCCCTGATACCACTTGCGCACCACCTCCATACCGGCGATATTTCCCATCTGTAGAGTCTCACGGTTCTCGAATTCCGGCAATTTCAAACCCTTGGCCTTGTCCGCGTCGGCGGCCGGCATCGGCGCCGGCGCCTGCTTGGGCTGGCCGAAACTCACCTGCCCGGCCGCCACGAACTGGCCCAACTCGCTCCGTCGCCGGGCCTCGCTGCTGGAGATGTGGCGGATCAGCCAGCGCAGCGCCTCCGGCGTGCGCGGGTGGGCGGGGTAGCGGTCGGCCATCATCAGGAACGTCTCGCGCGCCAGGTCCCACTGGCCGACGTGGGCGAAGTGGTCGGCTACGGCGAAGACGGCGTTGCCGGCCTGCTCGTCGGGCATGTCGTGCAGCATCGGCTCGATGCGGCTGACCAGTTTGTCCGGGTCGGCGAGGCCGGCGATCGGCGTCTCGGCCAGCGCCAGCAGGGCCGCCCGTCGGTGGACGGCCTTGGCCGTTTCGGGCGACGTTTCGGTCGCGTCCAGCGGCCGGCGCGCCAGGCCGCCGTGGGCCAGCTCCACGCCCTGCATCAGCTCGCCGTGGTCGGCCGCGCCCGCCGTGAAGGCGGCCAGAAGGCGATAGCGCCGCTCCGCCGGCGGCGGCGCGGCGTCGTCGCCGAGGCCGGCCGCGGCGGCCGAGGCGAACTCCCGCAGCGTCGATTCCAGCGGCCCGCTCACGGCGGTCAGGTCGATCGACACTTGACCGTCGGTTCGGCCCGTGCAGAGGCCGTACAGCTTGGACGCCTTCCACGGTTCCAAACCCATGATGGATAGCTGTTCGGGGAAAATCTTAGGATCGGCGGCGTCTTTGAAGGCCTCGTGGAGCGCCTCGACGACCAGTCCGTCGGCGGCCCCGGCCTCGGGAGAGTCGGTGACGATCACGTCCGGCCGCCAGACGCGCAGGGCCAGCACCATTTGCCGCAGCAGCTGTTCCGCGGCGCGGTCGCCGTGCAGCCGGTCCCAGGCGTGCAACAGGTCGTCGCGGCCGGCGTGGGCCAAGTGCGACGCGACCGGGAACTGCCACAGCGTCTCGCAGGCGGCCCCGCCGGCCTGTCGCACCGCCGCGCTCAGTCGCGCCCCGTCAGTGCAACGACTCGGCGCCGCGCCGGTCGGGTCGGCGGCCGTCACGCGCAAGGTCCCGGTGACGTAGCCTTCCTGGCCGCCCAGCAGGGCGACGGTGTCCAGCGGCACGCCGCCGGCGCGGGCGTGGACGAACAGCGCCGCCGCGCGCTGGCCGCCGCGGCGCTGGAGTTTCCAGCTCTTGCCGCCGTCGGTCGTGGCCAAAATCGATCCCAATTCGCCGACCGCCCAGCCGTGCAGTTCGTCGGCGAAGAACACGCCGTCCAGCGGCAGCGGTTGCCCGGTGCGCTGCACCTCCCAATGGGCGCCGTCGTCGGCGCTGTGCAGGACAACCGAACCGGGCCGGCCGACCACCCAATACTGCTTGCCGACGCCGTGGACCGCGTGAAAGTCCCAATCGCAGGGGACGTTCTTCGGCAGTCCCGCATCGACGAAGTTCCAACTCGACCCGGCGGCGTTGGTGGTCAGCAGCAAACCGCCCTGGCCGACGGCCACGCCGGTCTTGCCGTGCAGCCGAAGGCCGCACAGGTTGCGGCCGCCGAGCGAGTCCATGTCGACCGTGAAGGCCTTGCCGTTGCGGACGGTGCCGAGGCGGTCCCAGGCGCCGGCCAGCGCGCCGCCGTTGCCGCCGCCGAAGTCGCCGGCCAGCCACGAGGCGACGCGCGGTCCCGGCACAGGCTCCCAGGTGCGGCCGCTGTCGGTGGTGACGAACAGCCCGCTGGGGTGTTGGTCGGAGCCGTCGCCGGCCAGGTAGCCGGTCTTCTCATCGGCGAAGCGCACGACGTTAAGGCCGGGCAGGGCGTTTAGCAGCACCCGCTTCCAGGTGACGCCGCCATCGGCCGTGAACAGCACCACGCCGGCGCTCTGGCCGTCGGGCAGTTCGTCGCGCCCCGCGACCCAGCCGAGATAGGGGTTGAGGAAGCAGACCGACCGCAGCGAGGCGCGGACATGGCTGGGGACCAGTTCCCACTCCTTGCCGGCGTCGATGGTGTGCCAGACGACCCCTTCGTCGCCGACGGCCCAGCCTTCGGAGGCGTCGACGAACTGGACGGCGTGCAGGGCGGCGTCCTCGGGATGACGCATCTCGCCGGCGCGGGCGGGGGCGGCGAGGACGGCCGCCGCAAGCAGCAGCGCCGGGACGGCGGTGACAGGTCGCATAACAGACCCTCGGCAGGGAGGTGGGCGGGCGGACCTGATTAGCCGGAGGCGGCGGTGCGGGTCAAGGGAGATTGGGGCGGGGCCGGTATAGGATAGCACCTCGGAACAGATCCTACACCGGCGGGCTTACGCCGCGCCGCTCGCCCCGTCTTTATGGCCCCACAAACAGTTTCTCCGGCACGCCCGTTTCCACCTCCGGCGGCGGTTTGACTCCGAGCGCGTGGGCAAGGATCGGCACGGCCGCCTGCGGGATCACGGCGTCGCCGCGCACGCCGGCACACACGCCCGGCCCATACACCACCAGCGGCACCGACGTGTCATAGGAATACGGTGAGCCGTGGAACGTGCCCATCAGCCGGGAGTTCAGCAGGTCATACGGCTTCACCACGATAATCACGTCGCCGCTCCGGTCGGGGTAAAACGACCGCTGCACCTTCTGACCGATCTCGTCGTCGGCCGGGATTTCCTTCGTCAGCTGGGTGCGCGTGTACGCCTTGGCGACGCCCGGCTGTTCCGCCAGCCACCCGGCCAGCGCCGCCTCGACGCGGGACGACTCCAGATCGTGCCCCTTGATCCAGGCGCGATTGAGGTAGACGTACTGATCGACCGTCTTCTCGATGGCCGGCGTGCCGCGATCGGTCGGCTTGCCGAACGTCTTTTGCAAAAAGTCTTCCGCCTCCTGTTGCAGCAGCGACGGGAAGAGGCGCAGGGCGTCGCGCCCCCGTTTCATGGACACCTCCGGCAGCGGACAGATGCCGTGATCGGCCGACAGGACCACCAGGTAGCGGCCCTTGCCGACCTTGGCGTCGAGGTCGTCCAGCAGCCCCTTGACGATGAGGTCGGCCCGCAGAATGCCGTCCATGACTTCCTGCGAATCCGGGCCCCAGACGTGGCCGACCGGGTCGGTGCAGGAAAAGCTGACGCACAGCAGGTCCGGCGTGTCGTGCGCGCCCAGTTTCTCGGCGTCCACGGCGCGCTTGACCAGATCCAGCAGGACCTCGTTGCCGAAGGGCGAGGCGTATAGCGTCTCGTAATACGCCTTGCCGGGCTGCTTGAGGCCGCCGTCCATCGGGTGCGGGAAGGTGCGGCCTTGGCTGATTCCGGTGTAGCCGAGGGCTTCGCCGCGCTGGTCGTCGGGGCCGCTGTACTTCTCGTAATCGAGGTCGGGGCGCAGCCGCGTCCAGTCCTTGCCGAAATAGCGGTCGGCGAGCTTCGCCTTGTTGAAGTCCTCGACCCAGCCCTCCAGACGGTCGCGGTAATAGGTGGAAGTCACCGCCTCGCCGGTTTCTTCGTCGATCCAGTAGCAGGCGTCCGGCTTGCGGCCGGCGAGAAAGACGGCGCCGCGGTCCTTGTACGACAACGACACGACGCGACCCTTGCCGTCCGTCGCCTCTTTGAAGGCGTCGGCCAGCGTCGGCCCAATCAGCCGTTCCGGCGTACCGCCCTCCTTGGGCTTCTTGGCTTTCTTCTCGTCGTCGGCCGCCGGGGCGAGAGGCGGCACGCGCTTCCGTTCCGGCGCGGTCGCGCAGTACACCACGTTGCCCAGGTCGCGGTCGTACCATTCATTATTGAAGATGCCGTGTTTGCACGGCGAACGGCCGGTGGCCAGCGAGGCGTGGCCGGACCCCGTCACCGTGCCGGCGTAGGGGTAGTTGCAGTTCTGGAACCAGGCGCCGTCCTTTTCCAGCCGGTGAAAGCCGCCGTCGCTGAACAGATCGTTCCAGCGCGTCAGGTAGTCGCCGCGCATCTGGTCGAAGACCACGAGCACGGCTAGCTTGACCGGCGGCGGATCGGCGGCGGCCTTCGGGACGACCGGGCCGAGGGCCAAAACGAGGAGGACCAAAGAACGGCGGAACATGGGTGTGGCCTCGGTGGGGATTGGGTGCGATCATCCTATGACCTGTCCGCTGCGCCAACGAGACCGGCGCCCTGGGACCGATAAAACTTCATAAGACAGCGAACGATCCAAGGGGAAAGCTATGATGCCGCCGCGACGCCGGCCGTTTGAACTCCAGGGCCACCGGGGCGCCCGCGGCCTACGGCCTGAAAACACGCTGGCCGCCTTCGAGGCCGCCCTCGACGCCGGCGTTACCAGCGTCGAAACCGATCTGCACCTCACCCGCGACGGCGCCGTCGTCCTTTGCCACGAACCGTTCCTCGACGCCGCCCTCTTCACGCCGCCGACCGCCGACGCGCCGCGCCCGGCCGTCGCCGACGCGACCCGCGCCGAACTCCGCCTCTGGCGCGCCGACCGCAATCCCGACCCCAGCCGCTTCCCGGACCAGGTCGCCGAAGCCGGGGCGCTGACGTGTTGGTTCGCCGGACAGTTCGGCCTCGACCCCTTCGCCGTACCCACGCTGGCCGACCTGTTCCACTTCGCCGCCGCCTATGCCGGTGAGGCGGGCGCCGCAGTCGGCAAGTCGCCGTACCAGCGCGAGCGGGCGGCGCGGGTTCGCTTCGACCTGGAACTGAAGCGCGTCCCCTTCCACCCCGAGCGCATCAACGACGGCTACACCGGCCGGGCGCCCGGCCTGCTGGAGCGGCGTATCGTGGAGGCCGTGCGGGCGGCGGGCGTCGCCGACCGCACCACCGTGCGCGGCTTCGATCATCGCTGCGTCCGTTTCCTCCGCGCCCTCGAACCGCGGCTAACGGGGGCGGTGCTCGTCGCGCACACGGCGCCGGCCGTGGTCGCGGAAATCGTCCTCCAGGCCGACGCGCGGATTTACTGTCCTAGCTTTGATTTTGTGGACGCGGAAATGGTGCGGCAGGCCCACGCGGTCGGCGTGCGCGTACTGCCGTGGACCGTCAACGAGCCGGAACACTGGAAACGTCTGATCGACTGGGGCGTGGATGGGATCACGACCGACTACCCCGACCGCCTGGCGGAGCGGTTGCAGGCATGGGGCGTGGCGTTCTGAGCATCCAAACAGGAATGAGAGGCGGTCTCCCGAACGGGGACCGCCTCACGGAATTAACATTGCCAGCCCGACGCGCCAGCGAGGGTTTGAACTGCTCCCCTCGCTGGCGCGTCGGGCTGATCGGCTCCCACATTAGCGGGCGGCGACGCCGGTCGGCGCGCTCAGGGTGATCCGGCTCTGTTCGCCGGCCTTGACCGCGACGCGCTCCGTCACGACCACGGCCTTGCCGTTGACCACGATCTCGGCCTTCAGCGTGTAGTGGAACTCCTTGCCCGTGGGCAGGTTCGGAGACACGAACACGCGCTGGGCCGACGTGGACGAGGTGGTCTCGTCGTCGATCATCAGCTTGGCGTCGGCCGGCAGGCTCACGAGGATCGTGGCCGGAGCCTCGTTGGACGCCACCTGGACGCCCGTCCCGCTCAGCGAGCAGTAGCCGCTGGCGCAGGTCGAACAGCCGAACGACGGCGCGTAGCCGTAGCCGTGGCCGCAGGTGGAGCAGCCCGACGAGTAACCGCACGAGCCGCACGACGAGAAGCCGCACGAACCGCACGACGAGGAACCGCACGACGAGCAGCCGTAGCTCTCGCCGCAGCAGCCGCCGTGGTGACGGCTGTGGCCGCCTTCGCATCCGCAGCCGCCGTGGCGGCTCATCGTGGCGTCCCCACCCGTCGTCAGCGCCATCATTAGGACAACACTGTACATGTGAATCATCTCCTGCGTTTGGTGAAAGGAAACACAACCCCGGCGTCGGACGGACATGCCCAACGCCGCGGGCTGCTGAAGTGGGCGGGGCGAACCCGGAAGGCGGGAGGGAGATCGGCGAGCGCAGAGAGCGGCGAATCATTCCACCGCCCGGCAAGGGAGCCGTCCCTTGTCTGAGTCGCTGTCTCCACCGCACGGACGGATCACTCAGGCTGCAGCACCAAGCGGCGTCCGTTTGGCTTCCAGCCAGTCGAGTTGGGGAAATGGTAAGGACGGGTAGAACAGGTGTCAACCCACAATCTGGGAAGTTTGCGCCGAATTTAACGAATCTTCTATTTGGATGCGTTGAAGCGTTTCCGTCAATATACTCAATTTACGCAGGATTTACCATCAAATTGCCTTCCGGTTCGCCACCTTTTTCGGCCGGGGGCGCAAGAGAACTTTTTTTGCGCGTTCTCCTAAAACGCCGTTCTCCGACGCCAAAGCGGCCCGAAATTTTTCGCAACCCGCATAGCTTACGCCGGTGGATCGGGTATCCTGACATAGAGGACGGATCGTTTCATCGGCCGGGGAGAGCGGCCGCCCTCCGCCGTTCGGCGGACGGGATTCCCTTCCGACGAGGAATAACGAATGGCTGCCGATCCCGTGACGCGCTACTTCGGGAGCGGATGGCGGCCCCGTCCCTGGACGGTACTGCTAATCGGCGTTGGTATTACGTTCTTGGGTCTGTTACTGAGACTGGCGGGCGACGCCGTCGCGCCGCTGCGCGTCATCGCGCTCTTCGCCGGCCTGATCACGGTCGGGTCGGCGGTGAGCTTGCGACTTCGCACGGCCGGCCAGCAGTTTGAAGAGCGCATGGAGTCGGCCGGCGTCCTGGCCATCGCGGCCTTCGCCGCGTTGCTGGCCTACTGGGCCACCGACACGGCATGGGATTCGATGACGATGGCCCTGGTCGTGCTGATCGTCGCGGCGCTGGCCGGCGTGGTGCTGGTCTTGCTGCCGACCGCCATCCGGATGATGGCGGTCGGCGTCCTGGTGCTGGTCCATTTCGGCGGCATGATCACCGCCGCCACCACCATCGACCCGCCCGGCGCCAGCGCCCCGTGGGTCTCCCTGAAGGCGTGGCTGTGGTATCGGCCCTACCTCCAGTTCATGTACTTGAACAACGCCTATCACTTCTACTCGCCGGAACCGGGACCGCCCGCCCTGATCTGGTTCCACATTAAGTATAAGGACGGCAAGGTGAAGTGGGTCAAGGTCCCGCACCGCGACGACGACCCGGTGCCGATCCATCATACGCGGCTGCTGTCGGTCACGGAGAGCGCGGCCATGGCCTCCATGCAGCAACCGCCGCCGCCGGTTTGGGGCGATTTAATCACCCGGCGGACGCGCAGCGGCGACGCCTTCGACATCCCGCTGGCGCCGCCCAACGTCATGCCCGTCCAGGTGCAGTACCAGGAGACGCAGGACTACTCGCTGCGGATGCAGCAGTCCTACGTCCGCCACATCGCCATCCTGAACGCCGGGACCGCAAACAACCCCATCGCGGGCATCAAGGTTTACCGCCTCCGGCACACCATCATGGGTCCGCAGGCGATGGCCGAGGGCCGCAACCTGCTCGACCCGACGTTGTTCGCCGCGTTCTACCAGGGGGAGTACGACAAGGACGGCAACCTGTTGCACGTCAAGGACGTTAAGGACGCGGACGGGATTCAGGTGGACGTGAAAGACCCCTTCCGTTTCTGGTACATGCCGATCTACTACGAGTCCAAGGACCAGATCAACAACCCGTACCGGCCGGACATGAGGCCCGACGAGTTGCAGCTGGTCGATTGCCTGACGCGCCACGCCCAGCTGGACATCCTCAAAGCGCCCTCGCAACAACCCCCCCCCGACCCGAACGACTCGCCTTGGGAAGACCGAGCGGAGAAGCCACAGCCATGACCACTCCCCTGGACCTCGCCGACGCGGACGACGCCACGGCGCCGGCTTGGCTGCGCGCCTGCTTCCGCTTCTTGTTCGCCGCGGTCGATCCGACGGGCCTCGGCTTCATGCGCATCTGCTGCGGCCTGCTCGTCTTCTACAACACGCTGGTGTACAGCTATGACCTGATGTCTTACGTCGGCCCGAACAGCTGGCTGGACGTGCCGACGCAGAACTACCTGCGCAAGGAATATCCCGTCGTCTATCCGCCGGACAACTGGTCCGACCCGGTGCGAGTCGAAAAGGAAGGGTCTTTCCTTTGGTCGATCTTCTACCACGTCCGCGACCCCTTCTGGGTGGTGGCCATCCACGTCAGCATCCTGATCGTCCTGCTGCTGTTCACCGCCGGCCTATGGACGCGCGTGACCTCGGTGCTGGCCTGGATCGGGGCGATGCAATACGTCGAGCGGGTGCAGACGCAGCTGTTCGGCCAGGACACGATGCTCATCATCCTGTTGCTCTACCTGATGATCGGCAACAGCGGGGCGGCGCTGTCGGTGGACCGTTGGTTGGAGTTGCGCCGCGAGCGTCGGGAGCAGGGACGGCGGGCGAACCTGACGTTAAAGCCGTCGTGGTCGGCCAACCTCGCGTTGCGGCTGGTGCAGGTCCATTTCGCCATCATCTACTTGGTGTCCGGATCGTCCAAGCTGTTGGGGGCGGCATGGTGGAACGGCACGGCCCTCTGGCTCTGCCTGGCGAACTACAACTTCGCCCCGATGCGCGTCGGGCTGTACGACCAGGCGCTGATCTTCCTCTGCAACTACCGCCCGCTGTGGGAAATCTGTCTCACTTCCGGCGTGGTGTTCACGCTGTTCACCGAGATCGGCTTTCCCTTCCTGGTTTGGGGCCGACAGTTGCGGCCGTTCATGGTCACCTGTTCAATCCTGCTGCACCTGGGCATCGGCCTCGTCATGGGGCTGACCGTCTTCAGCTTGCTGATGCTGACGATGGGACTGGCCTTCGTGCCGCCGGATGTGATGCGCGTCTTCGTGGACGACCTCCTCGGCAAGCTGCGCGGTTGGTTCCAGGCGAAGACGGCGCCGCCGGCGGCGGCGCGCAAAGACGAACTGGTGCTGAGCCGGACGTAGCGCCTCCGCGCAATGAATGCCGCTTGGCTTATCCCTCGACCCTCCCCTCCTCGTGCCCAAACTCCCGTTTGGGCACGCACGATTGCGAAACTCCCGTTTCGCGTCCCGCGCAGGGGCCGGACGCGAAACGGGAGTTTCGCGGAGCGCGTTCCCAAACGGAGTTTGGGAACGAGGAAACGAGGAAAGAACGCCTTTCCGAGAGGTCGCCGACGCGGTTCCTTCTCCCGTCCTCCTTTTCGCTCCAGTCTGCCAACCCGCCGGACGATATCTTGGAAATGGCGGCGGCGCGGGCGCTCCGCCCTTCTCGAACCCCTGACGGCCGAAGGCGCTGCCGCATCCAGGCCTCCGGCAAGGAGGCGGGTGACCCAACCATGAATCCGCTCTTTGCTGAAACCGGCCGCGCCCGACGCCTGAGCGGTTTCGGTCTGGCACTGGCGGCGGCCCTGGCCTTGACTTCCGCCGCGCCCGCCGCCGATGGGGTGTACCAGGCCACCGACGCCGCCGATCAGATCACCTATTACACCAACCTGAACACCGTTCGCATCCCGTTCGGCGAAGTCGATCGTCGTTACGTCGAAGTCGCGCTCTACGTCTCCACGAAATTCGGCCAGTCGTACCAAAAGGTGGCCACGGCGAACCCCGGCGACCGCGAGTTCCGCTTCCAGGCGCCCGGCGACGGCTGGTACTGGTTCACGGTGCAGACCCGCGATACGGAGGGCCGCTTCAGCCCACCTGACATGAGCCTGGCGCAGCCCCAAATCAAGATGTGCGTGGACACCCATCCGCCGGCGATTTCCAACTTCCGCTGGCTCCAGCCGCAGAACGGCCAGGTCGGCGTCGAGTGGGAAGTCGGCGACATGAACCTCGACCCGACGAGTCTGCGCGTGGACTACCGCCCCGTCAACGGCGATTGGATTCCGCTGCCGGTCAAGCAGGCGGCGACGGGCCAATATTACTGGAACCCGGGGACGAACGCGCCGATCGAGGCCCGCATCCAGGTCCAGGACAAGGCCCACAACCCGGCGGAGTACAAGACGCCGCCCTCCGGCGGCGGCGGCTTCCGAGTTGGCTCCAACCCGGCGCCGGCGTACAGCCCCAACCCGCCGCCCGCCCCGCCGGCGGACGGCCCGGCCAACGTAACGATGGTGAACACCAAGAGCATCCAGCTCGATTACGACATCGCGGAGGTCGGTTCTTCAAAGGTGAAGTCGGTCGAGGTGTGGTACACGCAGGACGGCCGTAGCTGGAAGAAGACGCCGAACGACGCCAAGCCGGAACCGCCTTATGTCGTGAACGTGCCGAGCGAGGGGCGTTACGGCTTCACGCTGATCGCGCGGAGCGGCGTCGGCCTGGGCTTGCCGACGCCTAAGATGGGCGACCAGCCGCAGGTGTGGGTGGAGGTGGACACGACGAAGCCGACGGTAAACGTCCTCGGCGTCGAGGTCGGCCGCGGCCCCGACATGGGCACGCTGACCGTGCGCTGGACCGCCAACGACCTGCACATGGCGGCCAGCCCCATCACGATTTCCTACGTGGACGCGGCCACCGGGGCGACGGGCCAGTGGCAGCCGATGACGCCGACGCCGATCCCCAACGACGGCCGATTCACCTGGCGCATTCCGGAGGGGCTTCCTCCGCAAATCCTGGTGCGCGTGGAGGCGGTCGATCAGGCGGGCAACGTCGGCGCCGCCGACACGGCCAACCCGGTCAGCACCGACCTGTCGATCCCCAAGGCGCACAACATCCGCGTTCACGGCGCCCCTGCGGAGTCGCCGGGGGCCATGCCGCCGGGGTAAAGCGCCCCCGCGCCGGTTAGCCGCGACCCGAAGGGGATCGCTCCGACCGAGCGCTCGGCTTTGCGGCTATTCTTCCGCCGCCGTCTGAGTTTGTCCGCAGCCGGAGGCGTTTAGCCGCAGAGCACATCTGGCCGGAGTTCTTTTTTCGTGATATTCCTTCAGCGGGTTGAGATTCTTCTTGACTGTGGAACGTCTGTTGCACACAGTATCCACGCGGCTGCGAACGTGCGCACCGACAGCCGTGTCAGTCAATCGGCTGCGGCGCTGGCGGCACTTGATCGACGCCGCTACAATCAAAGGAGAGAAAGGTTCTGGTCGCCAAGGGGGCAACCTGGACTGGATCCGTTTGCCCTAAGACCCCGTTCCCGGCCGGGGAAGGACGCGAGCCATGAGTTCCTTTTCGACGTTTCTGTTCGCCAATCCCTCGTTCGTTGAGGGCGTCGCGCGCATCGTGGACTTCGGCAATGCCCTCAACCAGTACAACGCTTGCCTAACGCCTGAGCAGGCGGACTTCTTCGCCATCCTCGCCGACTGGAAAGCGGTCGGTCAGGATCTCAACAACGCGGCCATCGCCTGCATCGGTCCCGAATGGGAGAAGCGGTGTGTCCAGAGGAAAACGAAGAAAGGCGTGAGCAAGTCCACCTGCACAGCTGGCACCGGCTGAACTACAGCATATTCCACAGACCCAGCAGGCCCAGCAGGCCGCGATGGCGAGGGTGATGGAGGCGCAGTTCACAAGGGCAGTCTCCTTCTCTGGCCCACTGCCTCCGCCGGAGGTGTTGCGCGAATACAATGCGATAATGCCCGGTCTAGCTGACCGCATCGTGACGATGGCTGAAACGCAATCACGCCATCGCATGGCACTGGAGAAGAACGCCATCGAGTCTGATGTGAGTCGTGCCAACAAGGGACTTTGGGCTGGCGTGGCGGTTGCAGTTCTTTTCGCCATTTCAGGCTTCATCCTCATTCTCACCAACCATGATACGGCCGGAGCCACCGTATCGACTGGCACCGTAGCTACGCTAGCCGGCGTGTTTGTCTATGGGACAGTGAGCCGCCATCGAGAGCGGACACATAAAGCCAAAGTGCTGACAGGTGAGGCCCAGGAGTAACCCGGTTTGATGCCGCGTCGTCACCTGTGGCCAGAGCCAGCGGCATGTCCTTTTCGTGTCAGCCGCCGCCAAAAAGTGGCAAAGCCTCGTTGCAACAGGGAAAAGCGAAAGCTCCCCTGACTAAACGCAACCGGCCGGGCGAGAGTCGCCCGGCCGCATACACTGAGTTTAGCCGCAGAGGCCGCCAGTTTAGCCGCAAGCGACCGCGTGACGGCTGTTTAGCCGCAAAGCCCGAGCGCTCCCCTTCGGGTCGCGGCTAAACCGTTTTCCGTGCATAGAATGACGACGCGCCCCCGATCCGACGGAACCCCGATGGACAGCATCGCCTTTCTCGACCGCAAGGCGGAAAAGCAACCGCGTCCGGTGTACGTCCTTGCCGGCGACGAGCGTTTCCTGAAGCGCCGCGTCCTGGCCGTGCTGCGGACGCTGGTCCTCGGCCCCGAGGACGACGCTTTCGGCCTCTCCACCCACGCCGGCGATAAGGCCAACTATTCCACCGTGTCCACGGAACTGGTTTCCGCCGCCTTCTTCAGCCCGCGGCGGCTGGTGGTCGTCGAGGACGCCGACCCGTTCGTGACGCGCGAACGGGCCAAGCTGGAGAAGTATTTCGCCGCGCCGTCCACGACGGGCGTGCTCGTCTTGGACGTGCAAACGTGGCCCGGCAATACGCGACTGGCCAAGCTGACGCCGGACGAGGCGACGATCGTGTGCAAGGCGCCGGCCGCGGCGCGGCTGCCGGAGTGGTGCGTGCAGTGGTGCGCCGCCTGTTACGGCAAACCGCTGGCCGCGGCGGCGGCCCGGCTGCTGGTCGATCTGGTCGGCGGCGAGATGGGCCTGCTCGACCAGGAAATGGCCAAACTGGCGGCCTACGCCGGCGACGCCAAGCGCATCGACGCCGCCGACGTGGACGCCCTGGTCGGCGCCAGCCGGGCCGAAAATACCTGGAAGATCTTCGACCTCATCGGCGACGGCAAGACCGGCGAGGCGCTGACGCTCTTGGACCGGCTGTTCGAGCAGGGCGAAGACCCGTTCCGGCTGCTGGGCGCGTTCAGTATGCAGCTGCGGCGGCTGGCCCAGGCCGGTCGGCGGGTCGTTCAGGGCGTGCCGCTGCCGGTTGCGCTGGAAGAAGCCGGCGTGCTGCCGTTCGCGCGGGCGTCGGCGGAAAAGCAGATGCGCCGCCTCGGCCGCCGGCGCCTCGGTCAGCTGTACGACTGGCTGTTGCAAACCGACCTCGGCCTCAAGGGACTCAGCCCGCTGCCGCCGCGCACCCTGTTCGAGCGGCTTGTGGTGGAGCTGGCCCGCACCCCGGTCGGGCCGCTGGCCGCCGGCAAACCGTGAGAGACCCGCGATGACGCCGCCGAATGAATCCGCGCCCCTGCCGCGGCTGCTGATCACGTTGGGCGACGTGGCCGGCGTCGGCCCCGAAATCGTCGCCCGCGCCTGGCCGCGACTCTTCGTCCACTGCAGGCCCGTTGTGGTCGGCGACCCCGCATGGCTCCAACGCGGCTTAGACCTTATCGGCTCCTCGATCACCGTGAGGCCGGTACATCGTCCGGCGGACGCCGAACCGGCGCCGGACGTGATGCCCTGCGTGGCCGGCAGCGATCAGGATCTTTCCGGCGTGCCAATAGGCCAAGTGAGCGCCGCCGCCGGCCGCGCCGCCTACGACTTCCTTTGTCGGGCGATCGACGCGACACTGGCCGGCGAGGCCGACGGCGTGGTGACGGCCCCCTTGCACAAGGAAGGGCTGCACGCGGCCGGCCTGCCCTACCCCGGCCACACGGAAATCCTGGCCGAGCGCTGCGGCGTGCGCGAGTTCGCGATGGTGCTGGCGGTGGAGGGGCTGGCCGTGGCGCACGTCACGCTGCACATGGCCCTGCGCGACGTGTTTCGTCATCTCACGACCGCAGCCGTCGTGGAGAAGGCCCGGCTGCTGGACGGATTGTTACGGCGGTTGCTGGGACGGAAGCCGCGGCTGGGCGTGGCGGCCCTGAACCCGCACGCCAGTGACGGCGGCCTGTTCGGCGACGAAGAAGAGCGGATTATCGCGCCGGCGGTGGCGAAGGCCAGGGCGGAGGGGCTAGACGTTTCCGGCTCGTGGCCGACCGACACGCTGTTCGTGCGCGCCCGGGACGGCGAGTTCGATGGCGTCGTGGCCATGTACCACGACCAGGGACACATCGCGCTGAAGTTGCTGGGCCGCGGCCGGGCGGTGAACATCAGCGCCGGCCTGCCGATCGTGCGGACGAGCGTGGCTCACGGCACGGCTTACGACATCGCCGGCAAGGGCGTCGCCGACGCCTCCAGCCTGGTCGAAGCGGCGCGGGTGGCGGCGCTACTGGCGCGCACACGGGGCGAACGGCCGGTGTGAGAGTTGGGGGAGCGCGATTACGGCGGCTCCTGGAACAGCTTGAGGGCGGGAAGAACGCGCTGGATCAACGCGAAATGGGCATCGTAGGCCCAGAGTTCCAGGTTGAGGGCAATGGCGAGGGAGGCGACGACCGTATCCGTGAGGGGGACCGTTATGCCATTCGCCCGCAGCCGCGCCTGGTTGCGCCCGACCGTTTCCCAGAGGATCTCGGGTATGGGCAGGGGGCGAAAGTCGGTCAAAGCGGTTCGACAGCGGACCTCGTCCGCCGGCGTGCGTACGCCGGCGAACGATCAAGCTCAGCAGCCGGCTCACGCGGGAGAAACCAGAATGACGCGCACCGGCGCTATTCGCGTGGCCGGTCTGCTGCAGCGCCTGGTTCGGCGTCAGTTGTCTTGAACGTCCCCTTTTCCAACCGTTTACCGGAACTCCGTTCATCTCTGAGCGAATCGCAGTCCTTTGACGCCAGGGAGTCACCCCTGGGGTTGATACCATTCGGGCGAGGGGCCGACGGCGGCTTCGATCTCAGGAATCAGGCTGCGGTCTAGCTCGCGCACCATCGCTCCGAGATTCTCGACGATCTTCTGCCAACGGGCCGCGTCACCAATGGGGTATTGCGTGGCGGCCATTGCGTTTGCCGATATCGGAATCGAAAGCAGCCCCTTGAATCCCAGACCCCAAACACGGAACATGGCAACGACGCTATGGCCCCAAGTGCCCACGTCAAGGGATAGCTCCACTGTCAAATTCGCCGCCGTGCGCCGCCGCAAAGTGAACGTCCCCGATTCGCCGCGGCAGGTGTAGCCCATGGGTTTGAAAACACGCTCCAGCGCGGGCTTTCTCGGTCCGGCGGTTACGCCCGGAGCCACATCGCGATAAGCCTCCTCCCCGGGCGCCGGAAGAAGATGAAGAAGATGCGGTAGCGCGGCCCGCTCCACAATCTCCGGGAGCCGCGCACGGTAGTCCGCCGTAATGGCCTGAACCGCGCGGGCCGCTTCCGGCTTGGCGCTGGCGATCATCGCGCCCATAGGCGTACGAACTCCCGGCACGGGATCATGTGCGCGACCCGGTGCAGCGGCCTCACCGGTTGGGCTTGCCAGTGGCGCCTGCACCGTACG
>Ga0182024_10012744_pt1 | contig 16578 bp, 12 predicted proteins | sample P32metaG_FD_120480 | JGI IMG/M metagenome (GOLD analysis project Ga0182024, IMG submission 120480) | Permafrost microbial communities from Stordalen Mire, Sweden - P3-2 metaG (Illumina Assembly) | ecosystem: Environmental > Terrestrial > Soil > Wetlands > Permafrost | place: Sweden: Stordalen... | reverse complement strand
GGTCATTCCTTTTGGGTAGCCTCCCAGGAGCGCCTCTGGGAATACCAACAGCTGCGCGCCGGTTGACGCTGCCTCACGGCATCGCGCCTCAACCCTCCGCAGAGTCGACGGGGTATCGAACAACACGCTTCCTACTTGTGCGACAGCAGCTCGAATCATAATTTCATGCTAAATGTCGGCACCGGGAAGATGCGTACCTTGGTCGAAGGTCCTCTCACGAACTCCGAGGACTTCCGCTCCGACGGTCAAACTGGGACGACAGATGTTGACCACAGGCCAACTCACTCATTGAGCTGACTTGATCGTGCACGTTCTTGAGCGAACAACCACTTGTCTGTATAACCGGCTTCGCGTCGAATAGAGTCCGGGCCAGTACCCGTGAAACCAAATGGACGAGCAGGCGACCCTTCGTCTATTTGGCCCGCGTTCCATTGTCGGTGAGCGCGTTGGCGATAATGCGCGATTCCAGCGTGTCATCAGATCCGCACCCGGCCTGACGCAATATGCGAGGAACTTGGCTTGCAATACCATGGCGTGCGTTTCCGCACGACCGGATATCGTCAGATCATTGAGGTGCACCTATTGTTTCCGCACACCATGGAGTTGGGCGAAGCACACCGCCGGGCGACACGGGTAGAAGAACGCCTGACAATAGATTTGGAGGTACCCTCGAAAGTGACCACTCACTTGGATTCTTTGGAAGATCATTCCGAGGTGCACCGTGTGCAGCATTACACAGGGCGGCTGACCAACACTCGCTGAGTAGCTGGCCCGCGCGGCACCGGAAACGATCCTTCAATCAGCCCGCAAGGTTACTGCAAAAGTGCAGCCTCGCTCCGTGCGTTCAAAGGAAAGATCGCCTCCGAAACTCTTCATCAACGCGCGAGAGACATAGAGTCCCAGGCCGGTTGCCTCCGCATCTCGCTGAAAGGCGCGAAAGAGTGTCTGGGGATCGGAGATTCCCGGTCCAGTGTCTTCAAAACGAATGATGACGGATCGTTCATGATGCACCGTGCTGATCTTGATCCGTTTCTCAATGGCGGACTCCAGTGCGCGACGGCTGTTCTTCACAAGGTTCAGAAAGACTTGAACAAGTCCGTAGTGATCCGCCCACACGGAACGCGATTGATCGGTCGCAGCCCATTCGAGTTCGATGTCTGAATCGCGGCAGGCGCTTTCGGTCAGCACCCTCAATTCATCCAGCACCGGAGCAAGTTCCACCGTCTGCCGATCCTGTTCGGACCCGCTTGTTGTCAACTCCATGGCGGAGAGTTTTTCCAAGCCATGGATCAGTGTGCCCAAAGCCTCGAAATCTTCATTGCCTTTCAATGCTTCAACCCGGCTTAGATTCTGATGAAACACCAGCGCTGCCCCTGCTAGGTTCCTTATCTCGTGAGAGACGGCGCTCATCAGAATCCGGGCATTCTTTAGAAGGAAATCGAGACTCAAATCCTCGCGGCTGATCAGCTCTTCCGAGAGATCCACAACGATTGCAGCGAGCCGATTTCCCCCTGACTGCCCAGGATAGGTAGAAAACCAGGCACCAGCGAGAAAAGGCTTTCCATCTGCACGTTGCGCCCGGCACTGAATGGCGGTGCGATACAAACGTGATTGTCCGGACTGCAATGCTTTGTTGAGAGCCGGGATGTAGTTGCCGATTGATTGTCCCCGCAAATCTTCCACTTCCGAGCTGAACAACTCCCGTGCTGCATCATTGGCAAGCAGGATTTCACCGGAAGGGCCCACGGTAAGAATCGCAGCCGGACTACTATTCACAAGCATCTGGAGTTGCTCTTCCGCCTCACGGCGCTGCCGGCTCTGGTTCTCGATTTCCTCCAAATGAGCGAGAACAATGCGGCGGTTTCGCAGAAGCTCGAAAAGAAACAATCCTGTGCCGGCAAACCCGATCCACGAGAAGACAAGACGAGGGATCGCGGTTTCGAAGGGCAGGTTACTGTAAAGCTCCTGCAAGATTGCGCAAACGACTGATGCGAGAGCTATTTGCCATCTCCTGAAGATGCCGCTGATCAACATCAGCGGGAACAGATACAGGAATCCGATAGAAATGAACGGTCTGGTGTACCAGTCCACTATTGCGATCACGCAAGTCAACACGGCGGCAACGGCCAACAGTGTCTTCCGGTTTGTGCGCGAGTAAATCGTGAGGAGATCCATTTACTCTTCCCCGCATCATGCAAAATGAGTCGTCTTCCTTATTATTGTTTGTTTTCCCGGTGGGTCTCGATCTGGATGGCGGATCAGCCGCAATTGACCGAAAGATTGACCGATCAGACAAACCCTGCTCTTGCATCGACTAGCGTGAGAATGCCCGTTTTGGAGCACAATCGCCGCGAAACCGATATGTTGAGAGACGACAAACAATGTGATCGCATCTTCTCAATCGAATATCCAAAGATATGAAGGGCTTGGCGGATATCGCTTTATACTTCTGTGTTGAAAGTGCGCTCAAGCTAGCGCTTGGCTGACTCTGGACAGTGCATTGAAGCGGGCGCGCTTTCCCGGTACGAACATGATCAAGCGACTGTTCGCAATTCTTTGGCTTTTTCTGGCGGGATTGACACTTGGGGAAACCGCCTTCGGGCAAGAGTCGCATCGCGAGGCTGATGTTCACAGAATATTCGTCGGTTCGTTTGGATCGAATCCCGATGCGGCCTACCTGCGAAGCAAACTGCTCTTGAGGCTCGGAAGAGCGCGTACGATACTCATCGTTGAGGACCCCGACACCGCCGACGTACTTCTTATTGGCGCCGCTGCGATGCGGCTCGCTGGCTACTACAACTCCAATCTCCGCGTTCGGTATCGAAACAGTGCAAACGTCCGGGTTTATGATGCAAAGATGACGGTGGGACTTGAAGACAAGAAGGGCCGCATCCTTTGGTCGGGAACGCTGAAACCGCGCTTCTGGGGTTCGCAGTACGTCTCCGATAATGTGGTGAACCAAGCCGCCCGGCACGTTACAAATGTCCTGCATGACATAAAATGAGCAGCCAATTCCGTCTCTTGATTATTGATGACCACAGCCTCTTTCGCGAAGGCCTCGCTCGGCTGTTGGCCGCGGAACCAGATTTCGAGATTGTCGGGAACTGCGGACGCCTCGCAGATGCGCTGGAGTTGCTCAACAGAGAGCAGGTAGATCTGGTTTTGCTCGATTACGACCTGGAAACGGAACAAGGCTCGCAGTTTCTCGAAGAGATACAACGCAGAGAGAGTAAACCCAAGGTCCTGATGGTGACTGCGGGAATGACCAGCGCAGGGATGTTGACCGTGATCGAGGAAGGGGCCTCCGGTATATTCCTGAAACACAGCCCTCCAGGTCAACTGGCCGAGGCGATACGCAGGGTGATGGAAGGGGAGATGTGGCTTGACCCCCGTACTGTCAAACCTGTCATCGCTAGCGCCAAGCAAAGCGCGGAGCATAGCCACCTCGAATCTTCGCTTAGCGTTCGTGAAAAAGCCGTGTTGAAAGGCGTTCTCGAAGGAGCGAGCAACAAGAGGATCGGAGCAACCCTTCACCTGTCTGAGAGTTCAGTGAAGGCTGCATTGCAGCAGCTCTTCGGCAAAACAGGCGTGCGCACCCGGAGCCAGTTGGTACGACTTGCCCTCGAGCGGCATTCTCACGACTGGCTCGCCGACAAAACGGCATGAGAGCATCGCGTCTAGTATTTTGGAATCTCGGCCCCGCCACGACCCGCCGCCGAGAGCTCGAAACAGCGCGACGGTGTCAATCCCACGCGTGGCACTAATGTCGTGAGAGCGCTATGCTGTGCGCGAAGAGCACACCCCCGGCAAAGAGAAAGATCCCAAAGATACGCCACCAGCGCACGAATAGAGCTTGACGTTCAGAAGTCATGTTGCGGAGCCGTTCCGATCCCCAAATCTCAGCTGCCCGACGAGGTGAAACTGCAGCAAAGGCTCCCAATGCCACGGCGACAACACTCAACACGAGGTCCGCTGCGGTGAGCTCACCAATGGCCAAAAGTGCAGCTAGTTTCGGCTCCATTGTCAGTTCCTTGGAATATCGGTACGGTTCCACCATCCTCCGCCGAGAGCCTGAAACAATGCGGCTGTATCGGCGTAACGATTAGTCTGAGCCTGAACGAGGTTCATCACTGCTTGCTGATACGCCTGTTCCGCGCTGAGAAGTGTAAGGTAGTTGGCGTAGCCGGTCTGATACTGCTTCTTCGTCAGATCGAGGGTGACGTTGGCAGCGTCTCTTGCACTTGCTGCGGTCTTCAACCCGTCTGCATCTTGTTCAAGCGCATTCAATGTATCTGCTACGTTCTGAAACGCGGTGAGAACCGTGCTGCGGTATTGCTCAGAAGCCTGAACATACGCGGCCTTCGCGGCCCGTTCTTTGTGCAGAAGCGTGCCTCCGTCAAAGACGGTCTGCGTTACCCCTCCGCCCAGGTCCCAAAATCCCGTTCCTCCCGAGAACATGCGAGTGAAGACCAATGCCATGCTGCCAGCATCACCGGTCAGAGCAAAACTCGGCAGCCGATTTGCCACCGCGACTCCTATCAGTGCGCTCGCCGAATGCAGGTTCTCTTCGGCTTGGCGCACATCCGGGCGTTGCTCCACGAGCTGTGAAGGCAGACTCACGGGAAGTTCCTCTGGCAATTGCAAGCTCGACAGTTCGAACTTCTCGGGGAGATCCTGACTCGGGAACCCGCCCGAAAGAGCAGCAAGAAGATCGCGCTGCTGCGCCAACTGCTTGAGCAGCGGCGGCAGGGTAGCGGTGACCTGCGCAAGCTGCGATTCCTGTGCTGCCACGTCGAGCCTGCTCACATATCCCTTGGCGAACTGATCGCGCAGGATATTCAGCATGTCCGTGTTGATCCGGATGAGTTCGCGTGTTGCGTCGATCTGTGCGCGCAACGACCCCTCTTGGATCGCCGCTGCAGCGACGTTTGAGCTCAACGCGATGTGCGTTGCGGCAAGGTCAAAGCGGGCCTGTTGTTCCTGCGCAACCAGGGATTCGACAGTTCTCCGGTTCAGTCCGAAAACATCGGGCACAAAAGAGACGCTGACCTGGGGCGTGTACAGGCTATAGGTGAGAGCGCCGTTCGCGGTGAATGAGGACACAACGTTCGATGTTTTCGAGTGGTCTGCCGAAAAGCCCGCGGAAGCGCTGGGGAAATACGCACCCCGTTGTGCCAGCACGTTCTCCCTTGCCACCAATAGTGCGGCCTGTGCCGCCTTGATGTCGGGATTGGCTTTGAGCGATCGATCGATCAAATCGTCGAGCGGCTTCGAGTGAAACAGCGTCCACCACTCTCCCGGGATATCCTGGCCCTGGGCAAACTTCTGCGACTCACCGCCTGCGACATTTGGAGTGGCGCTGGTTGTTGTCACCGGAGCGGGCGTATAACCGGTAACCTGCGGAGGGGCCGGCGCCTTGTACTTCGGCCCCACCATGCAGCCCGTTGCCAGCAGCAAGCCCGCAGTCAAGGCGCTCGGTCCGATGAGCCGTGAATTGTGTGTGAACGTCATACCAATCGATTCCTCAAGGCTTGCGGTGCATGCCGGTGCCGTTGATCGTTGCACTATTCGTTCGGCCTGAATTTGTGGCTCCGCCGATAGCAGGCGGATTGGCGCCGCGATGGCGAATACTGGCGAGCGACTGCGTGACGGGTCGGATAGTGCGGTTCTCTCGAAAGCCGAGGGCCTTGTTGACCGCCCCGGTTTCGATGAGGCCGGCTTTCTCTGGACTGACAGGTCGAATCACGCCTGTCTGATGAGGGCTCTCGACACTCTGAGAAGCCGAACTTCCATGGCCGTTCGGAACTTGCAGGGAGCGGGGTGTTCCGGCCGGGTTTCCATGGCTGAGATTGTGATTCCTCACTGAACCGTGGAGCGATCTTTGCTCCTCGGACGGCTGACTATCCCTTCGACTTTTCCCGTCGGCAGACGGAGCAAAATGCTGGCTATTGTGCGGTGTCGCGCTGGTTGGCTTTGCGGCACCGGCGGCAGATGTCTGCCGGGACGCTGGAGCGAATGAGCTTGCGTAGCCCGTCCCACTCATCAACGCAGCCCAACCAATCACCGCGAATGTTAAACAAGTGGTCTTCATTTTGCTCCAGCCTCTTGTGTCGAGCCATTTTCGCCGCCCAGGAATACCATCCTTAGTGCGGGCACGACGAGGAGTAGCATGACGGGGCCTACCAGCATGCCACCGACGATTACTGTCGCTAGCGGACGTTGCACCTGGCTTCCGATACCCGTGGAAATCGCAGCTGGAAACAGACCGATGCAGGCCGAAAGCGAAGTCATCAGCAATGGGCGCATACGGTTGGACGCGGCATGGAACATCGCATCCGTCGGCGTGCCCGCGCGAAGCTGTCGTTCCTGGTTGTAGTAGGTGATCATCAGAATGCCATCCATGACGGATACACCAAAGAGCGAGACGAAACCGATGGCGGCAGAGACGCTGAAATCAAGGCCGGAGAGATAGAGCGCCAGCACGCCGCCGGCAACCGCGAAGGGAATTCCGGCCAGCGCAAGCAAGCAGTCGCGCAGCGAGTTAAACATGCTGTAGAGCAAACCGAGAATCAGCAGCAGGCTGACCGGCACAATGACCTCCAGCCGCTTCTGCGCCTCCTGAAGGTCTCCGAATTCTCCAGCCCAGATCAGCCGATATCCTGAGGGAAGTTTCACGTTCTTAGCGATTCGGTCTTGAGCTTCGGCAACTGTACCGCCGAGGTCGCGTCCGCGCACGCTGAACTTTACCGGAATGAAGCGCTGCACGCTCTCGTGATAAATCCAGGATGCGCCTGTGTCCAAAGAGACCGTCGCCAGCTCGCTCAGAGGTATGTAAGCGTTGGCGCCCCCAGTTTGATAGCCGACTTTGATATTGCGGATTGTGTCGATGCTGTCACGAGACTCTGGCGAATAGCGGACGACCAAATCGAATTGCCGGTCACCCTCCAGCACCGAGGACGCGACAGACCCTCCCATCGCGGCTTGAACCACGGCGTTGACATCGCCGGAGTTAAGACCGTAGCGCGCAGTCTTCGCGCGATCCACGGTAATGTTCAGGTTCGGTTGGCCGAGGACAGGAAAAATGCCGAGGTCGGCGATGCCGCGCACCTGGCTCATCTGATCGCGGACCTGCTCGGCAAGATTCGTCAGGACCTGGAGATTCGGTCCAACGATCTTGACTGAATTGGATCCCTTGACGCCAGAGATGCCCTCCTCGATGTTGTCCTCGATGTATTGCGAGAAGTTGAAGACAACTCCCGGCGACTCATTTTGAAACTCGGCCTGAATCTGGTTGGTCAACTTCTCTTTGGTCAAGCCTTGCGGCCACTCGTCAAACGGTTTGAGTGGCGCAAACAGCTCGACATTTGAGAACGGCGATGCATCGCTTCCATCGTCGGGACGGCCGTGCTGCGACACGACGGTAATCACCTCCGGATGCCGCAGGAGAATCTCGCGCATCTTCCTGGTAGCCGCCTCGCCATCCTGAAGAGAAAGCGTGATGGGCATCGAGGCGCGAATCCAGAAGTTGCCTTCTTCGAGATGCGGAAGGAACTCGCTGCCCAGCCGCGATCCCAGAAATGCTGAGACAGCGAGGAAGACGATTCCAATCCCTACCGCGATAGAACGCCGGTCCAGAGCGAAGCGCAGAGCAGGGTTATACACGCGGTGCAACAGGCGCACAACGATGGTCTCGGTTTCCTTCACGTGCTTCGGGAGCAGCAAGGAGGCAAGGACCGGAGTAATGGTGAACGTTGCAATCAGAGCCCCGGCCAGCGCGTAACCGTAGGTTCGCGACATGGGGCCGAATATCTGACCCTCGACTCCCTGCATGGTGAACAGAGGCACAAATCCGGCCACCGTGATGAGCGCCGAGAACAGGACGGCCTTGTCCACCTGCATCGCGCTGATCAGAATCAACCGCAAGCGATCGGTCCAGCCGTGTGCGGGAATGGCATGAAGCCCGGCTCTCGTCGGGTCCGCGCCCCAATACCCGCCGGAGAGACGTTGTAGTAAGCCCTGCTGTTCTTCAGGATTCGTCTGGAAGTTCCGGAAGATGTTCTCGACCAGGATCACCGCCGAGTCCACAATGATCCCGAAATCGACCGCTCCCACTGAGAGCAGGTTTGCGCTTTCTCCGAAGATAACAAGAAGGATGATGGCAAAGAACAGGGCAAATGGAATGTTGATGCCAACGATAATCGCGCTGCGGAGGTTCCCGAGGAACATCCATTGAATCAGGAAAACAAGCACACACCCAAAGATGAGGTTGTGCAGGACGGTGTGCGTGGTCACGGCGATGAGCGATGACCGGTCGTAATACGGAACAACCCTGACACCCGTCGGAAGGCTCCCGTCATGGTTCAGCCCGTCAATGGCTGCCTTGACCTTGGGAATCATGTCGGCGGTCGTTTCGGTGCGCCTCATGACTACGATCGCGCCAACTACGTCATCCTGCTGATCGCGCCCCAGGATGCCGAGCCTTGGCCTGTAACCTACCGTCACTTTTCCGACATCCCTCACCAGCACCGGGACGCCGTTGGTCTGGCTCAGCACGACATTCTCGATGTCTTGAACCTTGTAACCCTGAGTCAAATCGTCATTGCCGCCATCGTCGATCAAGCCGACACCGCGAATATTGATGGACTGCTGGCCAATGCTGATTTCACGACCGCCGACGTTCAGGTTCGCGTTGCCCAGAGCAGTCAGAATTTGCGGCACTGTGACGCTGTAGGCTTCCAGCTTGCTCGGGTCGACGGCGACATCGAACTCCTTGGTTGGGCCGCCCCAACTGTTGACGGCGGCAATGCCCGGTATGGTCAGCAGCCGGCGCGCCACAATCCAGTCCTGAACCGTTCGAAGGTTGATAATTCCAAAATGCGGTGGACCGACTACCTGGTAACGATAGATTTCCCCTGTTGAACTGTTGGCCTGAATTGAGGGCACCAGATTGCCGGGCAGGCTCACATTCTGCTGCATCGCCACCGATGCCTGGCTAAAGGCGAAGTTGTAGTCAACACCGTATTTAAAGACCACACGAACGAAGGACAGGCCATAAAACGAGGTCGAGCGGATCACGTCGATTCCGGGTGTCTCATAGAGCCCGATCTCGATAGGACGCGTGTAATAGCGTTCCATCTCCTCCGCGGAGAGGCCGGGCGCCTGCGCCGTGATCTCCAGGATGACGGGAGTAGGGTTCGGATACGCTTCGATGTTGAGCTTCTTGAAAGCAACGAACCCGACAGCGCCAAACAACAGCAACGCCAGCACGACAATCGCGCGGCGGCTCAGACAAAATGCGATAAGAGGCTTAAACATGTCGGTTTGTCCCTGGGTAGAGTGAAATCAAAGTCGGGCCTAATCGGAAGGCGGCGCTTGGAGCATGTTGCTCAGAAAGACAGCGTTGTCAGTCACCACGAGTTCTCCGCGTTGCAATCCGGTGAGAACCTGCACCTGGCCGTCGTTTCTCAGGCCAGTCTTGATAACTCGCTGCTTAAAGTGGCGCCGATCCGTTGTCACCCAAGCCGTCATCGTGCCATCGGATTCGCGCACCACGCCGTTAGCCGGAATAGCGGTCGCTTCTACCGGTTTTTGAACAAGAATCGAGAAGTTCGCGAGCATGCCCGGACGTAACTCGTTCTTGGGATCTGAAATCTCCGAGCGGACCGTCTCTCGATGCGTGTTTGGATCGACCGCTTCGTATATCTTGGAAACCCTACCCTTGAACACCCTGCCGGGATAGGCCATGACCTTGACTTCCACGGGTTCGCCGGGATGAAACGATGGAACGTCGCTCTCCGGGACATCGGCAAGCATCCACTTGACTGTCACATTCGCAACCGAATAGGGCGCAGGCGCATTGCCCGGCTGAACCAGAAGCCCCGGCGGCGCGTTAAACGACGTGACTTGGCCGGCAATCGGACTGAGCACCACCAATACCGGGTCGATTCTGCGCGAAACGACGATTTGATCGATCTCGACGTCCGACTTGCCGAAGACGCGCACCGCGTCCCTGGCGGCTTTGAGGGCACCTTCGGCGGTTTGCTGATCGGAGATCGCCTGCTCTAGCTCCCGCTCAGAAACTCCATTGGTTCCATTCAGCGCCTTGGCCCGTGCCAGCTCTTTGCTCGTCAATTCCAAGGTCGCAGCGGCACCAATGAGCGTGGACTCGGCCTGAATGAGATCGGGACTGTCGATGGTGTAAAGAGACTGTCCTTTCTTCACTTGATCGCCCAGTTCCACCAGAGCCTTGATGAGCTTCCCCTGATAGTTGGGGAAGACATCGACCGAGAGATCGTCGGCCAAGCTGATGTTGCCCACCGCCGCTTTCTCAACCGGAAATATGTAGCTGCCAAGCGGCTGAATTTTGATCGAGTTCACTTGGCTCGGCGAAAGGTCCAAACTGACCTGCGAGTGCGACACGGTCGATGCTGCATTTGCAGCTTGCTCTGTTTGGCCAGACTGGGACTTCAAAAACACGACAACAATGGCGAGCACCAGGATGCTAACCGCCACACTAATCGTCTTGTCGTTCAGCAGTAATCTACGCTTCACTGTGATTCGCTCCAACTTGTGTTGGGATTGTGCATTGGGATTTGAATCTGCCACTCAGCATCGCCGCCGTTCAGTCAGCAGCATCCGCGCGAAGAGCCTCGTAGGTCACGGTCATTAACGCGGAGACAACCTGCGATAGGCGCTCTGAAAACTGGTTGTGCGTTGATGTACGGCCTTAGAAAAGTCTAGTGGTTGCCGTCTGTATCGAATGGCCAATCTTCTGTGCATTTTTGTTTCTATCTTTGGACGTATAAATCGCAGCCACGCAGTAACGGCGCATATCTTTCGCACAAATCAGCGTGTGAGTGTACCTGTTGACTCATGAGCAGCCCGATAGTGGTTGCTATGCAACCACGTGTTCACCGAGGAGAGAGAAACGTCGTCATCGCTCCCGCCACCACGGTTTCCGCACATCCGTGGAATCGCTGACCATTGCATTAGTCGCCATTTGCGCAATCTGGATGGTAGTGATGCTCTTTATGTACGAATGGCGCAGCATTCACACGCACTCGAAATGAACAGCCTCGCGCCCAGGCGGCGATGCGGCGTAGTCGGGGGAACAAAAACGAGCGGACCGACATCAAGCATCTCAACTGTTGCCTACAGATGGGATGAGAAGGCCGGTCTCCGGCGGGATGCGTTAAGCTCCCAAGTTATCGACGCGCTCGAGGGCGCACGAGAAAAGGAGACCGGCTATGAGGAAGCCTAGCACTACGGCATTACGCCGGAAAGGAAAACTGCAGGATGGGCAGTTGACCATCGGGCTCGATCTGGGCGATCGATCGAGCTTCTACTGTGTTCTCAATGGAGCGGGCGAGGTCGTTCTGGAGGCGAAGGTCGCGACCAACCCGGAAGCCATGAAGAAGACATTCGAGAAGATGCCGCCGAGCCGAATTGCTCTGGAGACAGGGACGCATTCTCCGTGGGTAAGTCGACTGCTCACCGATTTGGGATACGAGGCGATCGTGGCACATTCGCGCAATGTGCGTCTCATCGGGGAAAGCCGGCGGAAGGACGACCGGCTGGACGCGCAAGCATTGGCCAAGCTAGCCAGAATCGATCCGCAGTTGCTCTCGCCAATCCAACACCGCAGCGCGCAGGCGCAGGCGGATCTGTCGGTAATCAGAGCACGATATGCGCTGGTGCGCGCGAGGACTGCACTGGTGTGTTCGGCGCGAGGACTGACAAAGTCCTTTGGTGAACGGATCGGTGGTCGCAACCCAAAGGGCTTCAGCTCGGCTACGAGTGAAGCGCTGAGTCCGCAACTGCAGGTTGCACTCGCACCCTTGCTAAGTGCGCTTGAAACGATCTCCGCGCGCATCAGAGAGTATGACGCCCAGATCGAGCAGCTCGCCGAAGAGAGCTATCCGGAAGTGGCGCTGCTCAAGCAGGTCAAGGGAGTTGGAACGTTGATCGCGTTGACATACGTGCTGACACTGGAGGATCCGAGGCGGTTTCGAAAGAGCCGCGATGCTGGCTGTTACGTGGGACTGCAGCCGGGCAGAAGGAACTCCGGGCAGAGCGAACCTCAACTGCATATCACCAGGGAGGGAGACTCCTATCTGCGCATGGTGTTGGTACAAGGGGCACAACACATCCTAGGCCCATTCGGAGAGGACTCCGATCTGCGTCGATGGGGACTGAAGCTGGCTGAGCGTGGAGGCAAGAGAGGAAAGAGACGGGCAATCATCGCCGTGGCACGCAAGCTTGCCGTGCTGCTCCATCATCTCTGGATTAGTTGCGAGGCGTACGAGCCGCTCCACAACGCACGAAAGCGAAGACTGGCCGCGGCATAGTTCAGACAAGAAGCTTGAATGCACCACACGAAATGTCGAGTTCCGGCGACTGCGCCCTTGGCCTTGCCCCCGCTCCATCTACAGATGGCACGAGAGGGCGCCCTAACAGATGGCAGCGCCGACTGTATCGAGAATACCCAATGTGCACCGAGCGCCTGAGTCGCTCACCAAGAATGCGGATGGAAGGGTGACGACAGATTAAGCTCGACGCGATGGTGGTGAGAAACATATCGGGGAAGGAGAATACCCATGTTTTCCTTCGCCCGGAGCGACGCGCTATGGCTGGCTGCTGGCGGCCGTCAAGGCTCAAGATGAACTCGCTGCGCTCGGCCTTGACGACCGCCTCGCCAGCCACAAATCACCTGATATCCGGGCAAAGGAAAACATCAGATATGAACTTACCCAACCACAATAGCTCTTGACATCGACCGGCCTTCTCATGGAAGGCCAACTCACTCATTGACCGGTTCAGGTCGATCCAGATTCTGGCACTTGGACGTATAACCGGCATCTCGGACAAATGCCCCCAAAGCTTCTGGGTTTCCGGATCGCGACCGAGCTAGATGCGGACCAGCCATGTGCTGGATCCTCGGCGGATGAAAAAATGCGGCACACGTGTGGCACACGTGGCCGCTGCTTAGGTTTGGCTTTTGGGGTGGAGCAGGGAACGGGAGACTGACGGGGGTTCAGTACCCGTTGTTCCCCTTATCGCCAGGAGCAGAGGACCGATCACTCTCATATCTGAGAATGTGTTCCCAGGTGTCAGAGTGCACGCCGGCTGGTGCAGGAATTTCTGCTCGTTTGCGGCCTCCCCGGACATGGCCTTTCTGGCACGCGCTTACAATCGCCTTATGCACGAAGTGGTGGTGTATTCGCGCAAGGGATGTCATCTCTGTGACGTAGTCAAAGAGACACTCACACGGGTCCAGGACGATGCCGGCTTTGCATGGCACGAGGTGGACATTGATGGCGACCCACAGTTGCGGCAGAAGTACAACGATGAGGTACCCGTGGTTTTCATCGATGGACGCAAGGCATTCAAGTACCACATGGACGGACATCAGTTTCTGCGAGCGTTGGCTGGGAGCGCGTAGCACGAACGGCCTACGAGATAAGCCTGAGTAGCCAACGGTTATCGTACGAGCTGGCGAGTTCGGATTCTCGATTCTTCGTGGGTCGTGGTCACGATTAGAAATTGAACGACATTTGGAGATCGATGCTCCGGTTCGCGGCTGGTGAGGAGAAGAATCCTCCTGCAAGTGCGTTGGACTTGTCGAAGAGCGGCGACTCAAGCACGCCAACCGGTTGCGCGAGGTTCACGTTGTTGAAGACGTTCCGCGTCATCGCCGCGAAGGTCAGTGAGTAACGCCTCGACGCAGCCTGATCAAATCGCGGCGGACCACCACTGCGGCTGAGACCGCCCGGACCAAGGCCTCCTCCCGGAGCGCCACCTCCACCAGGGCCTCCGCCCGGAGGCGGGCCACCGCCAGGTCCTCCGAATCCGCCGCTCGGGGTTCCGCCTTCCACCTTGGGACCGATGCCGAACGATTTGCTCACGCGCATGTTCATGCTGAACTGGCCTGGTCCGGTACCGTAATTGTAGGGAACGCGGGCTTCATTCGCAGACGGATCGAGATCGAACGTTCCGTAACTGGTCTTAACAATGTCGGTGCTTGCGGATGTCGCGAACGCTGGCCGATCGTTGAACTGGTTGTCGCCGTTCAGGTCCTGCCCGATCGTAATGTTGAAAGGTGTTCCCGAGTTCGTGACGAGCATGGGGCTGAACGAGACGCCGTAGGGACCCTGCAGGTTCCCGCCGAGCAGGAAGCGGCTGCGCACGTCGAAATTCGCTCGGCCGTAGTCCGCTCCCGGATCAAACTGGTTCGAGGGGAAGTAAGTGGCGCCCGACGTATCGGCCTTGGCGAAGTTCAGCATGTAGAAGCCAAACAACGACACTCGCTTTGCCTTGACGTTGTAGTTCACCATCAGCTGGTTCTGGTTGTACACGCCACCCGATTGAAACTGATAAATGTTTTCGTTGATGCCGTTCGGACGAGTGCCGGTTCCAGTGGTCACATCGTATGTTCCAGGCAGGTACGCGTTTACGTTGTCGCTCAGATACTGGTGTACCCCGCGCGAGTTGACGTACGTGACAGAAGTCGTGGCGATCTTGCCAAACTGGTGCTCAATGCCCACGGCCGCCTGCATGTTGAGCGACGCCTTCATGTGGGGCGAGACCTCGTAGATGGTCGGAGCAGCCGAGCTGAGCAATGAAAGCTCGCTCACGGATGGCGCATTCTCGTAGAAAGAAGGATTCTTCACCACGAACTGCTGCTGATTGATTCCATTTTGCCGGATCGCATCCAGTACATACGTGGAATTGAAGCGATCGTAGAACCACCCGTACCCTGCGCGGATCACGGTCTTCGCAGGTGTACCGTGGCCACCCGCAGGGGCCCAGGCAAGCGAGATGCGAGGCGTCCAATCGTCGTGATCGCTGATTAGGTTCTGCGCTTCGTAACGCATGCCGTAACTCAGCGTGAGATTGGGACGAACCTTGAAATCGTCCTGGTAGAACGCTCCGGCATCGAAAAGCGCGACACTCGAACTGGCCTTGCCGGCTGTCACATCGTATTCCGACGGTGCGTTGGCCGCGTACGCCGAGAGGGCCGAGTAAATGTAATTGCCATTGAATCCTGAGGTAGAGAAGTTAGCGTCGCGAGTCAGGCGAAAACGCGCGCCAAACTCGATCGCGTGAGCGCCCCTCGCTTCGGTTGTGTCGTTTTCAAGCTCAAACCGGTCCTGGTTATCGCGCACAACGCCGGCATTGCTTCCGCCGCCCGTGAAGGCACCCTGCACGGTGACGGTGGGGTCGAGATTCTGTGCGATCTGACTGTCGTGCGCGCGGATATATTGGAACCGTGTCTCGGTCACCGCGTTCGCGCTCAGCACCTGCGTATCGCTGACCTGCACGCTGTTCTCGTAATTCGACACATTGTAGGCCTGACTTTGAAGTGCGAACTGAGACACGCCGCTGTTGGTCTGCACCTGGCGATCGAGCATGTATCGCACCGTCAAGGTATTCTTTTCACCCAGCTGGAAATCGAACCGAGGGCTAATATCGAGACGGGATTGAGGATTCGCGACGGCAACAGAGTAGTTGTAGACATTGGAATTCGCGTCGAGAAGATCTGCGTTGATGATGGAATTTGACGCATTATCCCTGCGGAATACACTTGCGAACCAAGAAGTCTTCTTGCCCAGCGAACCGCCAATGCTGCCATTCGCGAAGGTGGTGTAGTAGGAAGGCTCGGAGCTTACAAACGGATTCAGCGAATTGAACGCTGAATCGTTGCCCATCACCATCATGTTGCCGTGTACTTTATCGATTCCCGGCTTGGTGAGGATTTCAATACGGCCGTACCCCAGCTTGTCGTAGTGTGCCGAAAAAGGATTCTGGTTAATTCGGATCTCGCGGATCGACGATTTGGGCGGGAGCTGGCCGCCCGTGAATCCGTCGACGAAGATCTGCGCTCCGTTTGGACCAGCCGCCGGGCCTGCCAGTGCCGTGAGTTCGTTCTGCAATTCATCGGGATCGTCGGAAAGCGCATCGAGATCCTTGCCCTTGATGACGATTGCGCTGGTGTTGCTGTCGGCGCTGGTACTCACGCCCAGAGCTCCCTCTGTCACCTCGACCTGCTGCTGCTCTATGGGCAATTGCAGAGTGACATTCTGCTGCGCGATCCTTCCGGGCAATACCTCAAATTCGTCCGGCGTCGCGAGCGCGAATCCTTTGGCTGAAATAGTCAACGAGTACCTTCCAGGTTGGACCCCGCTCAACTGAAAACTGCCATCGCGGCCGCTGACGGTGGCCGCAGACTTGCCGTTTTCGCCGCTCAGTACTACCTTGGCAGCAGCAATCACGGCGCCTGTGGGATCCGTCACGGTGCCACGGATCTCGCCGGTTGTGGCCTGCGCCACTGCCGAAGTGTGCGCGGCAAATCCGAATAGAAATACAGCGGCACTCACCAGAGCACAAACAGCGCGCTTGACCATTAGAAATCTCCCCCCAATGAACTGATCTCAGAAGAACGCAGTCGAAGCTTGCGTGCTGTCACGATGAGTAAAGGAACGTAACGATTTGTAACGGCCTTGTGACCATTTGTTACATTTCTCGTGTGTTTTCAGTCCGTTCAGGGCGTAGCCTGTTCCTATTCGGAGAGTTGCGTGG
>Ga0182024_10012743_pt1 | contig 16579 bp, 9 predicted proteins | sample P32metaG_FD_120480 | JGI IMG/M metagenome (GOLD analysis project Ga0182024, IMG submission 120480) | Permafrost microbial communities from Stordalen Mire, Sweden - P3-2 metaG (Illumina Assembly) | ecosystem: Environmental > Terrestrial > Soil > Wetlands > Permafrost | place: Sweden: Stordalen... | reverse complement strand
CTTCATGAAAGGATTCGACGCCTTCGCCGGCGTCATCAAGTCCGGCGGCAAAACTCGCCGCGCCGCCAAGATGGTCATCCTCAACGTCGACCATCCCGACATCATCGAATTCATCGAGTGCAAACAGAAAGAAGAAGCAAAAGCTCATGCCCTGGTCGCTCAGGGATACGACGGCTCCCATCCCGACTCCGACGCCTACTCCTCCATCTTCTTCCAAAACGCCAACAACAGCGTCCGCGTCACCGACGACTTCATGTACGCCGTAGTCCGCGACGTAGACTTCTCCACCAAAACCGTCACCGACGCCTCGGTAGCAAAAACCTACAAAGCCAAAGACCTGCTTCGCAAAATTTCCGAAGCCACCTGGCACTGCGGCGATCCCGGCATGCAATACGACACCACCGTGAACCGCTGGCACACCTCGAAGAACACGGCAAGAATCAACGCCTCAAATCCGTGCAGTGAATACATGTTCCTCGACGACTCAGCCTGCAACCTGGCCAGCCTGAATCTCCTGAAGTTCGCACCGAATGGCACCTTCGACGTAGAAGCCTACCGTCACGCAGTAGACGTGCTCATTACCGCGCAGGAAATCCTGGTCGACAATGCGGGATACCCCACCGAACAAATCATGCGCAACTCGCACGACTACCGCCCGCTAGGCCTGGGCTACGCAAATCTAGGCGCGTTGCTAATGGCCGCCGGCCTCCCCTACGACTCCGACGCCGGCCGCGACTACGCCTCCTGCGTAACCGCCATCATGTGCGGCGAAGCCTACCTGCAGAGTTCAAGAATCGCCGAACAATGCGCCCCACTAGTCCCCGCGACGGATCCAGTAAAAAAGAACCTAGCGGAAACAAATCTAGGCGCAAGCATCGCCCGTGTGGGAGCGGGCGACTCGCCCGCTCAGGAGCGCAACTCCGCAACCATGCCCGGCGGCGCCTGCCCCGGCTGGTACATCAACCGCGAACCCTTCCTGGACGTAATCCGCATGCACCGAGCATCGGTAAATGGAATCAACAAGAGCAATGTCCCCACCAGCATCTACGAATCCAGCAAACAATGCTGGGACGAAGCCCTAGCCCACGGCGAAAAACACGGCTACAGAAATTCTCAAGTAACAGTCCTAGCCCCCACAGGAACCATAGGCTTCATGATGGACTGCGACACTACAGGAATCGAGCCCGACCTCGCTCTGATCAAATACAAAAAGCTGGTAGGCGGCGGCATGATCAAGATCGTCAACAACACCGTCCCCACAGCTCTGTTTAAGCTGGGCTACAACCACGATCAGGCCAACGCCATCGTCAGCTACATCGACGCCACGGGCACCATCGAAGGCGCCCCGCATATCAAAGACGAGCACCTCGCCGTCTTCGATTGCTCCTTCAAACCCGCGAAAGGCACCCGCTCCATCGCCTACATGGGGCATCTCCGCATGATGGCCGCCGCCCAACCCTTCATCTCCGGCGCAATCTCGAAAACAGTCAACCTCCCCGAGAACGCCACAGTAGAAGACATCATGGAAGCCTACCTCCAAGCCTGGAAGCTAGGCCTGAAGGCAGTTGCCGTCTATCGCGACGGCTGCAAAAAGTCGCAACCGCTAAGCGCCGCAGGCACCAAGACAGCAGAAAGCTCCTCAGCACGCGGAGGGACAGCCGCCTCGGCTTTCCAGCCAGACGAAGAAGACATGAACGCCCCACCCCGCGCCGTGCGCCATCGCCTGCAGGAAGAGCGCGCCTCGATCACCCACAAATTCAAAATCGGAGACCACGAGGGCTACATCACCGTCGGCCTCTATCCCAACGGCGAGCCCGGCGAACTCTTCATCACCATGGCGAAAGAAGGATCCACCGTCAGCGGCCTAATGGACAGCTTCGCCCTGACCACCTCGATCGCGCTACAGCACGGAGTCCCACTGCGCCTGTTCTGCGAAAAGTTCGCCCACACCCGCTTCGAGCCCAGCGGCTGGAGCGGCAATCCCGACCTGGGCTACGCCAAGTCGATCATGGACTACATCTTCCGCTGGCTCCAACTCCGTTTCCTAACCGGCCAGCAGCAATTGCTCTTCGAAAATCTGCGACTGCGGCCCGCAGGCAGCGCACCGGAAGGAGTAGGAAGCCAGGAAGCGCCGTCAGGCGCGAGACGTCCGGAAGCCGGAAGCCGAGAGCCGGGGGCCGGCTCTATCCACGCCGCCGACGCCCTAGCCGGCATGATCGATTTAGGAGACGCGCCAAGCTGCAGCTTCTGCGGCAGCATCATGACGAGAAACGGCAGCTGCTACCGCTGCGCCAGTTGCGGCAGCACCAGCGGCTGCTCGTAGGCTAGTTTTGTTCTCTAATCGACACGGGTGCTAAACGATTTAGCACCCGAAACAAGGGCCCTACAACCAAATCGAAAGACGTACTGTGAGGGGGACACGGCATGCCGTGTCCCCCTCACCTTTCTGGTTGATTGCAGAAGAGGACTAACGCAGTGAGGGGTGTCAATGGATGGCGATACAACTTTGGCGATTCTGACCCAATATGACGCTCAGAAGGATCTTTACGCGGACTTTGCCCGCGAGGGCGAGTCCTTGATCAGGCGACTGCTGGCGGTTAGCGGCTATCGAGTGCACTCCGTGACCTCGCGATTGAAGGATCGTAGCAAAGTCGGGGAGAAACTAAGGCGCGAGGGGAAAGAGTACCAGCGACTCTCCAACATGACGGACATTGCTGGCGTTCGCGTCATCACGCACTTCGAGGATGAGGTTGACAGAATAGGAACGCTAGTGGAGGCAGAGTTCGAGATTGATCGTAAGCGTTCAGTCGATAAGCGGCAGCTCCTGGAGGCAGATCGGTTCGGCTATCTGTCACTCCACTATATTTCTGGTTTCAACGATCAGCGACTTAAGCTGGCTGAAAACACCCGTTACCGCGGGCTGTGGTGCGAGGTGCAGATCAGGTCGATCTTGCACCATGCTTGGGCGGAAATCGAACACGACCTCGGTTACAAGCCTGGAAGCACTGTCCCCAAGCCCGTTCGTCGCAGATTTTCAAGATTAGCTGGCCTCTTGGAAATCGGTGATCAGGAGTTCAAGGGTATTAGAGATGAATTGAAGAAGTACGAGGCTCGCGTTCCGGAGGAGATCAGGGAAAAGCCCTCCCAAGTGGAAATCGACGACCTCTCGCTAAAGGCCTTCGTTCGAAGTAACGGCCCCTATCGCGAATTAGTCAGCGCCATGGCCGAGACCTTTAAGTTGCGCTTGTGCCCACGAAAGGTGATTTTAAGGGCTACGCCGCCCAGTTGCGCTCTGTCGGACTCACGACTATTGATGAGTTGAATGATGCCGTTATCTCCAATGGGGAACTTGTGCTGTGTCAATTCAGAGCGCGGGAAAAGGTGAGAAAGGCGATGTCTGCCGCTTCGGAATGTCCCGACATAATTGGAACCATGCACCTCCTTCAGGTCTTAATCGCTAAAACCGGTGGGTCTCAAGCCTTAATGGACTTCGTCGGCAAATTCGGTTACCAGCCTAGGGAGCTACTTCATGCTATTTGTGTACGTACATATCTGTACCTTAAGACATTTCTGCAGGAACAATTCTTCACATTTCTAACGCTTGTGCGATACCTTCCCGGTAGCCTTGCGCGCCTTGGCCGGTTTCTTGTGGCCGAAGACGCGCGCGAAAATCTTGTCCACATTCTTCAGTTGGCGTGGAAGGTCGAAGGCTTGTTCGATCTGCCGGCGGGGGACGCGCCTGGTGATCTCTTTATCAGCCAGCACGAGTTGGTGGAAGTCGAGGCCTTCTTTCCAGGCGCGCATGGCGTGGGATTGCACGAGGCGGTAGGCGTCTTCGCGGGAGACGTCGTGCTCGACCAGGTCGAGCAGCAACTGTCCGCTGAAGATGAGGCCGCGCGTACTCTCGAGGTTGGCGCGCATGCGCTCGGGATAGACGAACATGGTGTCGATCAGGGTGGTGGTCTTGGTTAAGAGGTAGTCGGCGAGCGTGGTCGAGTCGGGCAGGATGACGCGCTCGGCCGACGAGTGCGAGATGTCGCGCTCGTGCCACAGGGCAACGTTCTCAAGTCCAGCTTGCGCGTTGCTGCGGACCACGCGGGAGAGGCCGCTGATCTGCTCGCTGGTCACGGGGTTGCGCTTGTGCGGCATGGCGGACGATCCCTTTTGCTTCTCGCTGAAATATTCTTCAGCCTCGCGAACTTCAGTGCGCTGCAGGTGGCGAATCTCGGTGGCGATCTTGTCTAACGTGCTGGCGATCACGGCTAGTGTGCCGAGATAGTGCGCGTGTCGATCGCGCTGGATGACCTGCGAAGAAACTGTCGCGGGTTTCAATCCCAGCCGCGCGCAGATTTTTTCTTCGAGTTCAGGCGTGAGGTGAGCGAAGATGCCGACTGCGCCAGAGAACTTGCCGACGCGCATATCTTCTGCAGCGGCCATGAAACGCGCGATGTTGCGCTGCGTTTCGGAATACCAGTTGGCGATCTTGAAGCCGAAAGTAATGGGCTCGGCGTGAATGCCGTGAGTGCGGCCGACCATGGGAGCGTCTTTGAATTCCCAGGCGCGGCGCTCGAGGACTTCGGCTAGGCGCTCGAGGTCTTGCGCGATTACTTGTGACGCCTGGCGAATGAGAAGGGCCTGCGCGGTGTCGACGACATCGTTGGAGGTGAGGCCGTAGTGGAACCAGCGGGCGTGCGGGCCGACGATTTCGGCGACAGCGGTGGTGAAGGCGATGACGTCGTGGCGAACTTCGGCTTCGATTTCGTGGATGCGTTCGACGCGGAAGTCGGCGCGTTCGCGGATGGCACGGGCGGCGTCCTTTGGCACGAGGCCGGCTTCGGCTAAGGTTTCGGTGGCGGCGACTTCGACGGCGAGCCAGGTGCGGAAGCGGTTTTCGTCGCTCCAGATGCGGGTCATCTCGGGGCGGGTGTAGCGCGGGATCACGGGTCTCCTGTGGTGGCGGTGAAATTGTGGACTAAGGATTCTAAATGGGCGGGGCGAAAGAGGCTAGCGCGGGTATCGATGGCGGCGAGTGCATTGAGTTCTGCGCGAAAAGCAGGTCCCTCCACTCCGCTTCCCATTTCCTTCGGGAATGAGAAGCTCCGGTCGGGATGACAATTCAGTATCGGACAATTCTGGAAGGAAATTCCATTGGGATTTTATTTATGTATCGTTGAACGACATACTTATCTGTACTATCGCGGCACGATACAATCTGGGCATGAAGAAGCTGACCTTGTCGGATTACCAGGCTCTGGCCGAGTTTCGGTACCAGATCCGGAAGTTTTTGCGGTTCAGTGAGCATGCGGTGCGGACGGCGGGCATGGAGCCGGGGCAGTACCAGCTCATGCTGGCCATCAAGGGGATGGCGCAGGGGGTGCGGCCGCGGATTCGGGAACTGGCCAACCGGCTGCACATTCAGCATCACAGCGCAGTGGAGCTGGTCAACCGACTGGAAGCTGGGGGGTACGTGCGGCGGGAACGGGCGCAGAATGATCGGCGCGAGGTGTTGCTGGCGCTGACGCCGAAGGGTGAGCGGGTGTTGGGGGAGTTGGCGCTGCATCATCATGATGAGTTGCGGAGCGCGGCTCCGGGGCTGGTGGCGGCGCTGCGGCGGCTGATGCCGCGGGAGAAAGGCGGGGCGCGGAAGGGCTCTGCTTCGAACGAAAGTTGATGGGATCATGGAGCACGATCGTGAGAGTTACAGTCCCTCAGGGGCTAACGAGTGTGCGTGAGAACTTGTGCCGTCCCTTCGGGACTCGCGTGCTTTTTGCCCTTGCCCCCGGCACTTCCGTGCCGGGCTTTCACATGCCGCCGCTTCGCGGCTGGAGATTCGGCCGATTTCGTTTTACCGCTCTCTAAAGCCCGGTTGATGGCTTCGAGGCAACAGGCAAGAGCGAGAGGAAGACTAACTAAACCATGAGTAGCCGCCACACGGCGGAACAAGGCAATCAGAATGGAGACGGCTCCCTGCCTTCCATTCCATCATTAGCGGATTCGCAGCCGGCGCAGTTTCGCATTGTGCTGGTTTCGTTTCTGGCGGCGGCGATTGGGCTGGTTTCGGGAGTGGTGGCTTACGCGCTTTATAAGCTCATCGGGCTGTTCACCAATCTTTTCTTTTTTCATCGCTGGTCGACGACTTTCAGGAGTGTGGGATCGAATCATCTGGGGGCGTGGGTGATTCTGGTTCCGGTAATTGGTGGGTTGGTCGTGGGAGTGATGGCCAAGTATGGGTCATCGAAGATCAAGGGGCACGGCATTCCGGAAGCGATGGAAGCGGTGCTGACTAACCGCAGCCGGATCGAACCGAAGGTTGCGATTCTGAAGCCGATTTCCGCTGCTATTGCGATCGGCACGGGTGGGCCGTTTGGCGCGGAGGGGCCGATTATTCAAACGGGCGGGGCGATTGGATCGCTGGTGGGACAGGTGCTACGCACTACCGCAGTGGAGCAGAAAGTGTTATTGGCGTGCGGCGCTGCGGCGGGAATGTCAGCGACGTTTAACACTCCCATCGCTGGCGTGATTCTGGCGATTGAGTTGCTGCTGTTCGAATTCAAGTCGCGGTCGTTTATTCCGTTGGTCGTCGCGAGCACGCTGGCGACTGCGGTGCACATGCAGCTTTTGGGGCCGGGGCCTATGTTTCAGGTGGGAGCTATGGACTTCGGGGTTCCGCATGCGTTGCCGTTTTACCTGGTGCTGGGGCCGCTATGCGGGCTGGCGGCGGTGGGTTTAAGCAAGGCGCTTTATTGGGTGGAAGACCTGTTCGAGAAACTTCCGGTGGACGAACTGTGGTGGCCGGCGATCGGGGCGCTGGCGCTGGGCGTCGTCGGGTTCTTTGTGCCGCGCGTGTTTGGCGTGGGATATGACACGATCGGGGACATTTTGAACGGGCAGCTGGTATGGAAACTTTTGTTGGTCGTAATGATCGCAAAGTTTGCCGTGCTGGTGATCTCGCTGGGATCGGGGACTTCGGGTGGACTACTGGCACCGACATTTATTTGGAGTGCCGCGATGGGTGGACTGTTCGCCATGGTGGGGAATCACGTGTTCCCGGCGGCGCATCTTTCTCCCGGGGCGTTTGCCCTGGTGGCGATGGGCGCGGTGTTCGGGGCGGCGTCGCGGGCGACGTTTTCTTTCATCATCTTCGCGTTTGAGATTACGCGGGACTACAACTCGGTGTTGCCGCTGATGCTGGTGGCGGTAATTGCGGACGGGATTGCGATGTTGTTCATGCCTACGAGTTCGATCATGACGGAGAAGCTGGCGCGGCGCGGGCTGCGCGTGCACCAAGATTATGAAGCCGACGCTCTGACGCAGGCTACGGTCGGCGAGACGATGGAGAAGGAAGCGCCGGTTGTGGCAGCGGATACGAAGGTGGGAGCGCTGGCGGAGCGGATTGCGCGCCATGATCCGGCGGTGGCGCGGCACGAGGCGCTGTTGATTCTGGATTCAGCGGGCAAACTGGCGGGAATCATTACGCGGGGCGATATTTTGCGGGCGCTGGAGAAAGACGCTTCCGGTGCGGCGACGGTGCAGGAGGCCGGCAGCACGAAACCGGTGGTGACGTACCCGGATGAACTGGTATCGGAGGCGGCGGCAAAACTGTTGCGCTACGATGTGGAGCGGTTGCCGGTGGTCGATCGCAGCGACGAGCGCAAAGTGGTGGGGTACCTGGGACGGGCTGCGATTCTGGCTGCGCGGCTGCTGCGGTTTCACGACGAACATGTGCGCGAGCGGGGATGGTTACCGTCTCGAAGTAAGATCCGGAGATAAGTCCGTAAGTGTGATCTCGCCAAATGCTTCACCAATCTGCGCGCGAGATCCTTCACTCTGCCTGAAAAGCGGCTACGTTCAGGATGACGCCCCGAGGATGGTTCGCAAAGATCGAAATAAATTCAGAGACGAGCCCTTCTACTCAATCCCGGGGATTGCAATTCCGCTCTGAGTTTCCGCATATTATCAATAAATGGTCGAATTGCAAGAGGACAAGACGGCTGCAGCAAAGCGGATGGATCTCTGGCTATACATCCAACAACAGCCGGTGATGCTGGCTTTGTTGGCGATGTTGGGAGTGATATTTTTTCTGGCGGTGGCTGGGCTGTCGCGCGCATATCATTCGCAACGGGACTCTCTGGGGAACCGGTGGTTCAGCCGCGGGGTTGCGGACTTGAGTGCGCGGCACTTTGACAGTGCGGTTACCGAATTTCGCGCGGCGCTGCTCTACTCGCGCGACAACTACGATTATCAACTGAACCTGGCGGAGGCTTTGATTGGGCTGAAGCGGACTGGTGAGGCGTATTCCTATCTGGTGAACCTGTGGGATCGGCAGCCAGAAGATGGTGTGGTAAATCTGGAACTTGCCCGGATCGCCGCGCAAAGAGGGCAGACGGAACAGGCGCAGCGTTACTACCACAATGCGATTTATGCGACTTGGCCGAGCGATCAGGAAGGAAGACGGCGGGATACGCGGCTGGAGTTGATCGAATATCTGTTGAGCATTCACGCGAAGGCGCAGGCGCAATCGGAGTTGATTGCGCTGGAGGAAAATCTGGGGGACGACCCATCCCAGCAACAACACGTGGGCGATCTTTTTCTTCGCGCCCAGGACTACGAACATGCACTGGCCTCATACCGCCTCAGCTTAAAGTCAGATCGACACAACGAAGCAGCGATGGCAGGGGCAGGGCTGGCCGCGTTCCAACTCGGCCGTTATCCTCTGGCGGAACGCTATCTGCAAGCGGCAGTGGCCGGCAATTCCAGCGACACGCAGAGTGCAGACCGGCTCAAGACCACGGAACTGGTGCTGCGAATGGACCCGTTTCGCCGGCAGATCTCCGTGGATGAGCGCGACCAGATCGTGGTCGAGGCTTTTGCGACAGCCGGAAAGCGTCTGAGTTCCTGCGCCACGCCGAAGGCTCCTGCTGCGTCAATCGCGTCGCAACCGAGTTTGGCGGATAGCTGGGCGAAGATGAAGCCGCATATCTCCGAGCAGGAACTGCGACGAAATCCAGACTTGGTGGAAGGCGCCATGGACCTGGTGTTCGAGATCGAGCGTCAAACCAGCGCGACTTGCGGAACTCCCAGCGGTACGGATCTGGCATTGCTCCTAATCGCAAAATTGCACGAGGGGAACTAGAGTGGGTTTGGAGTTGAACTCGCCAGCCGGGGTCGTAATGGACAACGGCCAACCCGTGGCAGCAAGACCGATTAACGGTCACACCCCTAAGGCTCTTTTGAAGTCGGTGTTTCGAGAAGAACGTTTCTTTCTGATCCTTTCTGTGTTCATCGGAATTTTTTCCGGGCTGGCGGTCGTGTGCTTCCGGTTTGCGATTGGGTGGTGCCGACTTTATTTGTTGGGATCGGGAGCGGTGCTGTCGCCGACGCGTCTTCTGTTGGCGCCCACGTTGGCGGGATTAGTGATTGCCGTGCTGGTGATACATGTTTTCCCACGGGCTCGCGGAAGCGGGGTGAATCAGACCAAGGCGGCGCTGTATATCTACAACGGCTACATTCCGATTCGAACTGCGATCGGCAAGTTCATCACGGCGGCGCTGGCGATTGGGTCCGGACATTCGCTGGGACCCGAAGACCCTTCACTACAAATTGGGGCGTGCCTGGCCTCGGTTCTGGGGCGGCAGATGCGGTTGTCGCGGGATCGGATGCGGCTGATCGCGCCGGTGGGCGCGGCGGCGGGACTGGCAGCGGCTTTTAACGCACCGATTTCCGCGGTGCTTTTTGTGATCGAGGAAGTCATTGGGCGATGGACTGCGGGCATTCTTGGGTCGGTGGTGCTGTCGGCAGTGTCGAGCGTGGTGGTGATGCGGTGGTTTCTGGGTTCGGAATCTCTTTTCAGAATTCCGGCGGTGCAACTGGAACGGCCATCGGAGCTGATCGCATATGCCATTCTGGGAGTGGTGGGCGGGCTGGCATCGGTTTTGTTTTCGGCGGGCATTGCCACATTGCGGCCCCGGTTCAAGGCGCTGCCTCGATGGACCCAATATCTGCAACCGCCAGTCGCGGGATTGCTGATTGGGGTCATGGCGGTTCTAGGTGCGCCACAGGTGATGGGAGCCGGGTACGAGGCGATGGATGAGGCTATGCACGGGCGGTTTACGTGGCAATTTCTGGCTATGCTGGCGGTGCTGAAGATTGTTGCCACGTTGCTTTCTTTCGTGAGCGGAACGCCTGGAGGCATGTTCGCGCCGACATTATTTATTGGGGCGATGCTCGGCGGGGCGGTGGGCGGAGCGGAGCACGTGGTTCTGCCGCATCTGAGCGGGTCGCCGGGGACGTATGCACTGGTGGGGATGGGAGTATTGTTTGCCGGATTTCTGCGGGCGCCCATGACGTCGGTGTTCATGGTGCTGGAGGTGAGCGGGAACTATTCGATTATTCTGCCGGTGATTGTGGCCAATACGATCGCGTATGTGATTTCTCGAGGACTTCAACCCATTGCGATCTTTGATACTCTGACGCGGCAGGACGGGCTGGAATTGCCGTCGATGGAAGAACAGCGGGAAGAGGGCATTCTGCGCGTGGAAGATGCGATGCGACCGGTTGAAGGGGCGGTTTTGGATGCGCAAGAGACGGTGGATAAGGCGCTTCTGGCGGCGGAGCCATCCGCTGCCGAGGAGTTGCTGGTTCGGTTGAGCCCCAGCGGGTGGAACAGCATGACCAAGTTGCAACTTCGTTCGCTGGTGGATGAGGGGAAAGGCGGGGCTAGCTTGGGTTCGGTGTTGCCGATCCGGCACATTCCGTCTTTGCATCCCGATCTGCCGCTGGAGACTGCGTTGCGGTACGTGGATCGCTGGGCGCTCGTGCCGGTGGTCAGCCGGGCGGACTTCCGGCAGCTGGAAGGCGTGATTTCGCAGCGCGACGTTCTGGAGCGCTACCGGGAGTTTGGCGAGAGCTAGATGACGCCCGGTTTGTAGGAAGCTCCGAGGTTACTTTGGTGCGAGATTCCCCCTTGAAAACGGCTGCTCTCATTGGATAAGCTTTCAAAATTCCCACGCTGATGTTTTCAGGCAGAGCTGTATTCCAATGGCGATGTCTGTGTCGTGAGTTTCTTGATTCTTCGCTAAATACAATTCAAGTTTGCAGTTTCAGGGATAGGGAGAAAGAGCATGCGGAGTCATTCAATCAGGTTCGTTGTTCTCAGTCTTATCGCGTTGGCGCTCAGCACGCAGGTCTTCGCGCAGGGCGGAGCTACCGGGGCGATCACGGGGACGGTGCAGGATCCGAGTGGGGCCTTCATTGCGAATGCCGAGGTGCGGATCACGAACCAGGACACGAACGTGCTGGAGCGCTCGGTGAAGACTGGCGCCGATGGGGCGTTTACGGCGCCGCTGCTGCCGGTTGGGACTTATAGCGTCAGCATGCAGGCGGGAGGATTTTCGGAAGGAAAGTTCGCCAATATCGGGGTGCGCGTAACGGAGACGACGCGCATGATCGCCAAGCTGACGACCCAGGCGGTGCAGCAAAAGATTGAAGTGCAGGCGGAAGTGCAGGCTGTGGATACTACGGACGCGACTACGGGGCAGGCGATTGAGAGCGACACCATCCGCGCGCTACCGCTGGCGACGCAAAACTTTCAGCAGTTGCTGACGTTGTCGACGGGGGCGCAGAGCGAACTGAACGCGGCGGCCCAACTGGGACGCGGACAGGTGCGCATCGAAGTGAACGGACAGCGGGAGGACAATAACAACTACCTGATCGAGGGCATTAGTGCTACTGACTACAACGTTGCGGAACTGACCAACACGCCGCTGCCCAATCCGGACGTGGTGCAGGAATTCAAGGTACAGACATCGCTGTATGACGCCAGCCAGGGGCGGAACGGCGGGGGAAACATCAACGCGATTCTGAAATCGGGGACGAACACTCTTCACGGCGATGCTTACGAATTCTTCCGCAACACGGTGCTGGACGCGAATGAGTACTTCCTGAAAGGGAGCGGGGCGCCGCGACCGGTGATTCAACAGAATATTTTTGGCGGGAGTCTGGGCGGGCCGGTGGGCAGCGGGGGGAAGCTGGGATTCTTTTTTGTGAACTACCAGGGCACGCGGCAGCGCAGTGGGGATTCCCCGGGGACGCTGATCAGTACGTTTATTCCCTACGTTCCCGCCGCCGACCGAGGGACGACGCCGGCCGCGGAGGCGAAGCTGGCGGCGGACTTTGGAGTGGCGAACGCGGATCCGGTGGCCGCTTCGCTGCTGGCGTTTCAGAGCAATCAGTTTGGCGCGCCCGCCAATGGTTACTTGTTTCCGCTGCCCAGCAATGTTCCCGCCGGCACCGCCGCGGGCTTGCCTGTGCAATTTACGGTGAGCAAGCCGGGCAAATTTACCGACGACCAGTTCACCGCGAACTGGGACCGCGAGTTCCGCGACTCCAGAGACGCTGTGGCAGCGCGCTTCTTCTATTCCAACTCAGAGCAGGACATTCCGTTCGGTGCCGGAGGGCTGCAGGCGTCGCTGGGAGCGGCGGCCAGCGGGACCGATTTGAACTTCCCTTATCTGCTTCCGATTCATGACCGGCTGTTTATCCTGTCGGAGACGCATGTATTTTCTCCGAAACTGGTCAATGATTTTCGCTTTGGACTGGTGCACATTAACAACAGCGCGACTAACGTCAACCCGGTCACGGTTGCCGACGCAGGGATCGACCGGCCGACGGATAATCTTACCAATAGCATTTACAAATTCACGTTCTCGACCTCGGGATTTCAGTTCGGTCCGACTCCGCAGGCGAACCAATACCAGACGCAGAACAATTACAACTTTGTGGAGAACCTGAGCTGGGTGCGGGGAGCGCATACGTTCACGTTCGGCGGGCAGTACATCAAGGCGAATCTCAATAAACAGTTTCCCCAGGTTTTCAACGGGCAGCTTTTTTTCACGAATACGAGCCCGGCGCCGGGTACGACCTTGAGCGATTTCGCGAACTTTGTGGGGGGGACGCCAGAGTTTAGTTTCGGCGGAGGCGGCGTTTACAACCACGAGTACCGGCAGAGCAATTCTGCGGTGTTCGCGCAGGACGACTGGAAGGCGACTTCCAATCTGACCTTGAACCTGGGACTGCGCACCGAGTTTCTGGGCGCGTGGACCGACGGGGATTGCCACATTGGCAACATGGAGTCCGACCTCACCAAGTCGGGGACGTATCCTTTCATTTACCCGAAATGCGTCGACAAACTTGGGGTTCCGGGGTTGACCGGGGACGCGGCGGGATCGACGTTCAAAAACAGCGTTTCGACCGGGTGGGGTCCGCGGGTGGGGTTTGCGTGGGACATTCTGGGACGCCACACCACGACTGTGCGCGGCGGCTACGGTATTTACTACGTGCGCGAGGACGTCGGCGCCGTGGACCAGTTGAGCTTTCAGGCTCCATTTATTCCGATTGTGTTTTTTGGACAGACGCCGGGTTTCGCGATGTCGGATTTCTTCACCGGCACCCCGGCGACCAATCCTAACGCCGTGCCGGCGGCAGGAGCGCTTTCAGGCGCGTGGCTACCGTGCCTGGCGCAACTGACGAGTTTCCCAGACACGAATGGGGCGGCTACGTATGGCGGATGCACCGGGCCGGGCGTGAACACTACTCAGAATCTGTTTGTGCTGGAAGTGCCGCGGCATTTCGTGGTTCCGAACACGCAGCAGTGGAACCTGACGCTGCAGCGCGAACTGGGCAGGCACTGGGTGTGGGAAATCGGATATGTGGGAGCGCGAGGACTGCATTTGCGCGAGACCCGGGATGCGATTCAGTCGGTAAATGCCAGCCCGTCGAATCCATTTACCGTGACCGATAGCAGCGGCAACAGCTATTCGATCACGACCAACACATTCGCGAACGCGATCGCACGCACGCCGACGCCGGGATTGAATGGCTACAGCGGTTACCAGATTTTCGCCAACGACGCGTATTCGATTTATCACGCACTGCAGACCACTGTATCGCGGCGATGGGGACAGGGATATTTTCAGGCGGCGTACACGTTCTCGAAGAACATTGATGCCACCTCAACCGGCAACACAGCTTTCAACACTGCCTACAACGATCAGAGCAACATCAACGCCTCGCGCGGAATCTCGGACTTTAACCGTCCGCACCGGCTGGCGGTCAGCTATGTGTACGATCTGCCGTTTTTCGCGCACGCCAGCGGAATGAGGCGAACTGCGCTGGGCGGGTGGCAGGTCAGCGGAGTTTCGATTTTCCAGACGGGGCTGCCGTTTTCGATTTACGATTCCAGCGCGGGTACGGCGTTCCTTGGCCAAGGGAGCACGCCGCTGCTGGGCGCAAGCCTGGCTCCCGGGGCGAGCATTGCCAGCGGATTGTCCAGCGGCGATCTTCACCAACGGGTGGCGAAGGGATATTTGAATCACGCAGCATTCACGCCGGCGCCGCAGCTTTATCCCACCCAGTGCGCTTCCCCCGATCCTAATTTCTGCACGACGGGATTCGGAGACCTGGGGCGCAACCTTTACCACGGGCCATTCCAGCAAAACTGGGATATGTCTTTCCTGAAGTATTTCAAGATCGGGGAGCGGCAGGAAGTGCGCTTCGCCGCCGACTTCTTCAACTTGTGGAACCACACTAATTTTGGGGATCCATCGGTGACCGACATCGAGGCATATTTGGCGAGCCCGACGAACAGCCCATTTGGGAAGATTGTGGGAACCAACGGCAACCCGCGGCTGATTCAGTTCTCGCTGCGGTGGGCATTTTAGTGGAGAAGCTACGGGAACAAGGACGGAACTCCGAGAGCTGAGGCGTGAATAGGTTTTGGCTGGACCCTACGCTCTAAGGACGCTCAGCCATCCAAACATTGGCGCTGCCGCTGCTGACCAGCAACGCCAAAGAACGCCCATCACGCGAGGGAATGGCCCAGCCCACGCTCATTTTCCTGGGACGCCAGACGGGAACGGCGTGACCTTGTAGATCGATACGCAATAGCGCATTTTCCTCTTCGCCAACGGATGTCGCCCACAAGGCTTTGCCGTCGGCGGACCAGTCCAGCAATGCCAGGCCTGGCCATCCGGAGATTGTCAGCCATCGGTCCGGGCCGCCATTCCCAGGTACTAAATGAATTCGAGGTTCTTCGTCGCCCCACTTTCCCTTCGCGATGCCCAGGGTCGTTCCGTCCGGTGACAGGCTCCAGTTATATAGTTGGGGAAGTTCATCTTTGATCTGAAACACCTGAGAGCCTTTTCCCTGGAAGGGATCGAAGGTGAAGAGGGTGAGCTGACCGTCTCCGACGACGCTGTAGATGCAGACCGAGGCGGGGGCGCGCGCACATTGATGATTACTGATCCAATTTGCTTTCAGAACCTCTTGCGGCGTACCCCCGGCGACCGGCACCCGCATCAGAGGAACCTCGGAAACGGTATATCCCCAGTTGGGATACACGACGTAGAGGAGTTGGGTGCCGTCGGGATTCAAGCGCGGCTGCGCGAGCGGCTTGTTGCCGCCCACCAGTACGTCGGGCACGGTCTGGTCCACGCCCTGCTTGTAGATGTTGAAGGTTCCGGTCCGGTCGGACATGTAGAGAACTTCTTTACTGTCCGCGGTCCAGTCGAAAGGCATGTCCTGATGATCGTCAAGGGTCAGCCGTTGAGGTTCAGTCATGGAGCTCGAGCCTGGCAGCTTGCCGACATAGACATCGGGTTGCGGAAGTCCCTTCACGTAGACGATGCGCTTGCTGTCGCCCGACGCGCTGATGCTCATCACCGCGCCCGTATCGTTGGTCAAGCGAGTGGGCGGGAGGACGGGCTTTGACCTGAAAGCCGTGGTTTGCTCCGGTTTCTATTTCTCCAGGGGCCTGCTGGGGACCAACCTATGCTCTGGGAGTCGAATCGGGGGTGGAGCGGAGGCGCGCGGGCAGTTCGCGGATGGCGTATCCGGCGAGGGCCGACATGATCGAACCGGTGATGGTCAGAAGGAGCGAGGAGGCATAGCGCGATAACCAGGCAAAGCTGGAGGCGGCTTCGGCGGGGGCGCTGCTGGTTCCCTGCCAGGATAGAGCGAGTCCACTTTTTCGTGCGGTCACGGAGAGTTCGCGCTCGGAGTTACGGGCAAAGTCTCCGCTAATGCTGTCTTCCTGCAGAGCGGCGTCATCGGGTTGAACGCGCACGCGGATATTATGCTGGCCCGAACGCAGGGGGATGATCTGCGACAAGCTGCCCTGCTGCGCGTCGGTGGGAATCAGGCCGAATTTCTTTTTTGTGGAGCCGGTGATTTTACCGGAGAAGGCGCGGTCGTCGTCCACCCAGATCGAGAGCTGCGCGCTGCGGAAGCCATGCTGTAGCTTCAGGTGCAGGCTGGCGTCCTTGGCGGTGAGCGCGGTGTGGACCGCCATGAGGAGGGCAGCCAGCAGGAACAATCCGAATAGAATGCGAGCTTTGAGCGGCACGCGTTTGAACCACTGCATGGCTTGTTGGTTGAGAAACGCGGCTTTGGCGCGAAGCTGGGCTAAGGGACCACGCAACAATAAATATACATTGATGAGCATAACTCGTACATTTCGACACGCCATAATCAACTAGGGCGACCCACCCGCTAGACCTCTAATAGTTGGCATCAACAGCCGCTG
>Ga0182024_10012742_pt1 | contig 16580 bp, 18 predicted proteins | sample P32metaG_FD_120480 | JGI IMG/M metagenome (GOLD analysis project Ga0182024, IMG submission 120480) | Permafrost microbial communities from Stordalen Mire, Sweden - P3-2 metaG (Illumina Assembly) | ecosystem: Environmental > Terrestrial > Soil > Wetlands > Permafrost | place: Sweden: Stordalen... | reverse complement strand
GGCCTCGGGCAACCCTGTTGGCCCTACTTCGAGGACGTCAAGATCGAGCGTCTGCACGGAATGTCTAGATCCGGGGTGCTGACACAACGCATCACCACGGTCATGCACTCCGGCACGCATATCGATGCTCCTGCACATGTGGTGCAAGGGACGCCCTTCATGGATGAAGTGCCGCTGCCCTATTTCTTCGGCACCGGCGTCGTGGTGTCAATCCCCAAGAAGAAATGGGAAGTCATTACCGCGAAGGATCTCGAGAACGCACGCCCCAAAATCCAGCCGGGTGACATCGCGATCGTGAATACGGGCTGGCACAAGTACTACGGGGACAACCAACACTACTACGCGTATTCTCCGGGCTTCTACAAGGAAGCCGGCGAGTGGTTCGTCAATCGCAAAGTGAAGATGTGCGGCTCGGATACTCAAGCGCTCGATCACCCACTCGGCACGGCCATCGGGCCGCACGGCCCGGGAGCACCGCACGGTTTGCTGCCGAGGGTCAACGAGGAATATTTCCACACCACGGGGCGGCGGGTCATCGAGGACTTTCCCGAATGGGAGCCCTGCCACAATGCGATCTTGTCGGTGGGCATTTGCGGATTCGAGAATATCGGGGGCGACATCGATAAGGTCACGGGTAAGCGCGTGACGTTCGCGGCCTTTCCGTGGCGCTGGAAGAAGGGTGACGGCTGCATCGTCCGACTCGTCGCCATGGTCGATCCGAGCGGCAATTTCCGGATTGATACGGGACGCAGCGCGTAAGCGAGCTTCCATGCACATCACGCGCTTCAGCGAAGCTCGGCGCTACGATGCGCCGAAGCATTTCGACATGCGTTCCTTGCGCCTACAGGGCGTAGACGTGAGCCCCTCGAAGTTTTCGTGGGTGGGAATCTCGCAGTTTTTGCCGCAAGGCGGTGCCGAGATGGATGCGAGTCCGCTCGAGAAGATCTACGTGGTTCTCGACGGCGAGATCACGGTGCAGTTGGCCGGGGGCGAGACGCACACGCTTCGAGCCCTCGACAGCTGCTATATCGGCGGCGGCGAAGCACGAGCCATCCGTAATGAAAGTAACGCGGTCGCCACGATGCTCGTGGTGATGCCGCACCCGGGGCCGCGACCGTAACGCGGCGGCGCAATCTCACCGCGCGGGAGCCCCTATCCATCAGGCGGGGTGGATGAACGGCCAAGGTGAGGCCTCTGCGCCGGGTTCGCTCGGCACCTCGATGAGCGCGGGGGCGTCATCGGCGAGCGCGCGCTCGAGCACAGCGCGCAGCGCTTTCGGGGTCTCGACCCGGTAAGCGGCAGCACCAAAGCTCTCGGCCAGCTTGACGAAGTCCGGATTTCGCAAGCTCTCCCCGAGGTAACGGCCCTCGAACGTGGTCTTTTGATCGCGCAGCACGTTGCCGAAGCTCTTGTTGTTGAAGACGATGGCCACGGAACCAATGCGATGCTGCACGGCAGTAGCGAGTTCCTGGACACCGAACATGAAGCCGCCGTCGCCGTTGATCGAAACCACGGCCTTGCCAGGGTTGGCCACCTTGACGCCGAGCGAGGTCATGTAGCCGAAGCCGAGATTGTCCTGATAGCCGCTCGAGACATAGGTACGCGGCCCGTAGACCGGGAAGCCAAATCGGGCCGTGAATCCGACCTGGCTGATCTCCTCGACGAAGAAACCGTCGCGCGGCAGAACGGCGCGTATCACGTCGAGATAGGCCAGTTGCGGCTGCACGATCTCATACTCCTTGCGCGCGCGCGCCTTGAGCTCCAGGAATTCCGACTCGCGCGACGTGCGCGAGCGCATTTTTTTGCTGAGCGCGGCGATCAACGCGCGCGTTCCGAGACGCGCGTCGGTGATGATGCCGACCTCGGTAGGCCGGCGAGGAATCTCTTGAGGATCGATATCGATCCGGACGATCTTGAGTCCCTCGGGTAATCGCCGCCAGCGAATGAACGGGAGCTCCATGCGCGTCCCGATCGCAATCAGCAGATCGGTCTTGAGCCAGGCCGGATAGGCGGCGGCAAAACCCAGCCCATAGGCCGTCTCCTCGCTGACGATGCCGCGACCCCCGCGATGGGCCGTCACCGGCACCTGCAGGAGTTTTGCCAGTTCGAGTACTTCCTCACCCGCCTCGAGCGCGCCGGAGCCCACCATGATCATGGGATTCGCTGCGCCAGAGATGAGTCGCACAGCCTGCTCGATCGCATCCGGATCGGGTGCGGGCGGCGGGATCGGACGAGGCGTGACATCGAGCTCCACGAGGGCCTTCTGGCCGAGCGTGTCCCAGGGACATTCGAGCGCTACGGGGCGACGCCGCCCGCTCGAGAGTTCCTCGAACGCGCGTGCGACGAGATGCGGCGCAGCGGTGGCATGGTCGATCCGCGCGGACCACTTCGTGAATCCCTTCAAGATCGCGAGCTGGTCGGGCAACTCATGCAGAATCCCGTGCCCCTTGCCGATCTCGTGAGAGAAAATCTCCGAGGTCACGCACAGCACCGGCGCATTCGAGGCGTAGGCCGTGCAGAGCGCGGCCGTGGTATTCAGCAGTCCCGGTCCGGGCACACAGGTGTAGACCCCGACATTCCCGCTCGCCTTGGCGTAGCCGTAAGCCATGTACGCCGCGCCCTGTTCGTGCCGCGTGCCGATAAACTTAAGTTCCGCGCGCCGCTCGTACAGAGCGTCGATGAGGCTATACGTGTGTACCCCGGGGATGCCGAAGATCTCACGCACGCCATTGCGCACGAGCCCATCGACGATCGCCTGTCCTGCCGTGACCAGTTTTTGCATACTATCGCTCAGTGAAGTAAAATGAGTTGAACCAGCCGCGGTTTTTGCCGCGGATTAAAATATCGTACCCGTCGCTGCATCGTTTCGTGGTACATTAGTACCATGGAGCGAGCCCATGAGTGGTAGTAAAGAATCCACGCCGGTGATCCGGCGCAACAGCATCCAGGTCATTGAACGGGCGGCTCGCATCTTGCGCGCCCTCGAAGGCGAGGCAGAGGGACTGAGCCTCGGCCAAATTGCCCAGCGCGTGGGCCTGGCGCGCTCCACGGTTCAACGAATCGTCGACGCCCTCAGCGCCGAGCACTTCTTGATGGCCGCGACTCCGACCTCGGGCGTCCGTCTCGGTCCGGCCTTGATCCGGCTCGGCTCTTCCGCGAGCGTAGAGTTCGATCAGATCACGCGCCCCATCATCACCGAGTTCAGTCAGGAGGTCGGCGAGACCGTGGATCTTTCGGTGCTCAAGGGAAATTCGGCGGTGTTCACCGACCAGGTCCAGGGACCGCAGCGGCTGCGCGCAGTATCTGCGATCGGAGAAAACTTTCCGTTGTACTGCACGGCGAACGGCAAGGCGCTGCTTGCCATCGTCGGCGAAGATAAGCTCGAGCGCTTGCTGCGCAGTCCCATGCCGCGCATGACGCCGAATACGATCACGAAGCCGGCGCTGCTGCGCGAGCAGCTCGAGGTCATCCGGCGTACGGGGATCGCCTTCGATCTCGAGGAACACACGGAGGGCATCAGCGCGGTCGGTACTGCTTTCATCGATCCGCTCGGGCGCGCGGTAGCGCTGTCGATTCCCGCACCGAGTTCGCGTTTCGAGCGCCAAAAGGCTTTGCTCGGCAAGAAGATCCTCACGGTGCGAAAACGCATCGCCAATGCGCTGGGCACTACGCTGCAAGCCTGAGCCGCGCATCAGGTCTTCGCGGCGCTGCGCCGGAACAGCAGCGTCAATAAGAACAAGGCGGTGCGCCAGTCGAGCAGCCGCAGCGCGGCGCGCGCCTCTTCCGGTCGCAGCTTTGCGGTCATCGGCATCGCGCCGAAAATCTTGCCTTTGACGACCAGCGCGCTTCCCTCGCGGGACAGCGAGGTGATCGACATCAACTCTTTGTTATCGGCTCCGTAGATCTTCATATGCGAGCACCTGCGACCTTGTCGAAGTCGAGTTTCAGGTCCTCGAACATTCGAATCGCGGTGGCGCGGCCCGCGCCGTATACGCCCCCGCCCGGATGCATGAAGGGACCCACGAGGTAAAGCCGCTCGACGCCCGGCACGGTGTACTGCCCCAAATCCGGCGTGGGTCGATGGCCGGAGCTCTGATAGAAGAAGGGCGCTACGCCGTGCACGTCGCCGCCCACCATGCTGTTGGGCGAACTGCGCTCCAGATCGAGCGGCGTGTGAATCGTGCGTGCGACGATGTTGTCGGAGGTCAGATTCGCGGCGAACTTGCGATAGCCCTCGAGCGCCCGGTCGGCAATTTCCTCCTTGAGCTCATCCCAGGCGCTCGGGCTCCTGCCGGCAAGCTGGTAGGGCGCGAACATGATGCCGTGAAAAAGTCCGCGTCCCGGCGGCACACGAGTCGGATCCCCGATGCTCTCGTCGCCCCCGGCAAGCAGCAGACGCTGCGGGAGCCGGCCGCGGCGCAAGGCGTCGAAGTCATCGAGCAGCTCATCGAGCCGACTCGTCGATAGCAGTTCGAGCATGACGGCGCTGCCGATATCAGCATCGGTTCGAAACTTGACCTGCTCGCGCAGCGCGTAATGACTGACGAACAGGCTGAAGCTGCCCAGCGTGGTTCGCTCCGCGCGTTTGAGCACATTCGGCTCGACGCCCTCGACGAACTGGCGCAGGCGATGCGGATGGATGGCGCCGATGACCGCATCTTTCGCCATGATCTGCTCGCCGCTCGCAAGCTCGACGCCGGTGGCGCGGCCGCCGCTCGTGAGCACGCGGCGCACCTCGGCATTGCAGCGCACTTCGCCGCCAAAATGCTCGATGCAGCGGACCAGGGATTCGCTCAACTTGCCGCTTCCGCCGACCGGCTGCGAGACGCCGTAGCTGTGAATGATGCCCGGCATCAGGAAAAGCCCCATGCCCGTACCAAGCTCATCCGGAAGCTGCAGATTCTCGGAAACCAGCCGCAGCAGGTGAATCTTCAGCTTGTCGCTCTCGAACGTCTGATTCGCGATGTCGAGAGAGCTCCGCTGCATCAGATCGAGGACCTCGCGCCCCTCCTCGCTCTGGTCCATCATCGCGACGAATGCGCCGAGCGGTATCGGCGGCGCGTACAACCCTGCGACGAACAAGGGCAAGAATTGCATGCTCTTTTGCGCGAATGCCCGATAGCTCTCGGCATCGCGCGCGGAAATGCGCGCGATGCCTTCGCAGGTGCGATCGAGATCTTTGTACGAAATGAGCGCCGTTTGATCCTCGAAGATCGTCGCGTGCGGTACCTCGGAATATCGGTAGGTGAGCCCAAAGCGCGATAAGAGCCCGAGCTCGTCCTGCGTGAGCAGCGGATTGCCCTGGATCATGATATGCACGCTCGAGTGCAAGTCGTGCCAGTACCCGGGCTCGTTGAGCTCGCGGGTTGCAACCCCGCCGCCGGGCCAGGCCTTGCGCTCCAGCACGAGGACCTTCTTGCCGGCCTTCGCGAGATAGGCGGCCGCAACCAGACCGTTGTGTCCGGCGCCCATTACCACGATATCGTTTGTCGTAGCCACTGGAAGTGCGACTCCTCGGAAATTCAGGTGCGAGCCTGGCCGCCGTCGGCCAGGATGGTTTGCCCGGTGATGAACGCCGCATCATCGGAGGCGAGAAAGGACACCACGCCGGATTGATCGTCGGGCGTACCGCTGCGCTTGATCGCTCGCAGAGCGGCCATCTCGTGAAAGAAGCCTTCCGGCAGGGACGCCGCCGCCTTGGCCGTGCGAGTCAGTCCGGGTGCTACGCAGTTGATCGTGACGCCGTATTGGCCGACTTCGCCGGCCAAACCGTGTGCGAAGCCCATGAGCGCCCCTTTGCTGGTGACGTAGTGCGTCATCTGCGAGGGATTGATGAAAAAAGTCGACGACGTGATCAGAATCAGCCGCCCCCAAGCCGCCGCGCGCATGCCGGGCAGCAGCGCGTGCACGAAATGAAACACCGACTCTTGATTGACCCGCTGTGTGAGGCGCCAATCCTCGGAGGTCAAGTCCGCAAACGGACGAACGAACTGCACAGCCGCCGAGTGCACGAAAATGCTCGCCGCGCCGGAGCGCTCGGCAACGAGCTTCGTGCAGGATCGGATCGCCGCCTCATCGGTAAGATCGCAGCGCACCCAATACGCTTTGCCGCCGGCGCTTTGGGCCTCGGCGACCGACTCCGCCCCGTCGGCGATATCCGCGATCGCCACATCGGCGCCCTCGCTCGCGAGCCGACGCACGATGGCTCGGCCTATCCCGCTGCTGCCGCCCGTGACGATCGCCACTTTGCCGTGATGTCTCAACATCGTGTCGCGCCCCCGTCGATGCAAAAATCTGCCGCGGTCACCCAGGTCGATTCGTCCGACGCCAGATAAACCGCACACCAGGCAATGTCTTCCGGCTGCCCGAGGCGCTTCAACATGCTTTTCGCCATGACGTTCTTGAGGAACTCCGGCTGCTCGATGACGGAGCGCGTGGCGCCGGTCACGACCAAGGCCGGCGAGATCGTGTTGGCGCGGATCTTATGCGGCGCGCCCTCGGCGGCGAGCTGCCGCGTCATCGCGAGCACGCCGCCCTTACCTGCGCAGTGGGCGATCGCGGCCGATCCCGGCAGCGTCACGTGCGCGTTGGCGGAAGCGAAATTGATGATCGATCCGCCGCCGCGGGCGACGAGATGCGGCCAAGCCGCCTGGCAAAGAAGAAACACCACGTCGAGCTCACCCGCCAGCGTCTTGCGCCAACCCTCGACGAAATCCATCTGCTCGATTGGCGCGAAGGCCCCCCAGGCGGCGGCATTGACCAGGATGTCGATGCCGCCGAACCTCGCGATGGTCGCCTCGACGACCCGGCGCGCATCGGCTGGTCGGGTCAAGTCGCAGGGCTGGATGCTCTCCACCGCGAGGCCCTCGCGCCGCGCAAGTTCGAGCCCTTCCTCGGCGGCGCGCGCATCGATGTCGCAACTCATGACCTTTGCGCCGTGCCGTGCGAACATCAATGCGCATCCGCGCCCGATGCCGCTGTCGAGCCCGGTGACGAGCGCCACTTTTCCTGCCAACCGGTTCGACAAAGGCGTCGATGTCGTCATGAATCAAACCGGGAGCTTCGGAATGTGCCAGTCGCGGAAGCCGTCCTGCAATATGCGCGCCTCAAGGCTATCCGGACTCAAGACCGCCGGCCGCGGACTCTCGCGGCCCGGCACCGTGTAGTCATAGATCACTCGCTCGGTGGTCACCATCGAGAACGTGTTGGCCGGATCGTAGAGCCGGTCGCTGCTCGCCTTGATTCTTCGGCCGAACTCGCTGCCGTGCCGCAGGCGCTTGAGATCATCGAGATCCTTGAGCCAATACTGCTCGATGCCGGCATGCTGGCCGACGCCGCCGACTTCGAAAAACGTACCCTTGAAAATCGCGGGATCCATCGGCAGCTGCGCGTTCTGCACGTACTTGCGCAGCAGGCCCGTCGGCCCGAGCGTGTCCATGACGAGCGGCCCGTGCTCCTCGCGCCAGCGACTTGCGAATTCGCTCTGGCTGATCTCGGGACGCTTCTTGATGAAATGCACCAGATTGACACCGCCCGGCGTGAATTTCGGCATCTCATGGACGATGTGGCCACGAGTCATCTCGAGCGCGAAGGCCGCATCGCCGAAATTGTGCGGCTGCATGCGCAACATGTAGTCGTCGCTCTTATTCGGCCGGATCAGATCCTCGTAGTCGTCGATCCAGTGGTCCGCCATGTTGTCCCATTCCATCGCGGACAAAGGATACATGAGGTCGTCATTGCCGACGCCGCTCACCGAAAAGTGCTGGACGTAGCGCTTGAAGCTGCGCATCACCGAGGGCGTCGTAATCATCAGCGCGACGTGAATGATGCCCCACTCGTAGAAGTACCGCTCTTGAGTCTCGTGGCGCTTGCGGCGCGCGGCCAGCATGAATTTCATCATGGTCTCTGCCCCCTCCTCTAGACTTCCCCCGTTTGGGCCGCGGTGGCGGCTCAAAGTCGCCGCTTTTGTATCGTATTTCAGTTGTACTGTATCGCAATATGATACGTCAGTAAAGCCATCCTATTTTGCGAGTGCATCGACGCCGGCCCGCGCGCACTCCTCGTCCTGGGCGCTCTCGGCTCCGCCCACGCCGATCGCGCCCGCGACCCGGCCATCGACGAGCAGCGGCAAGCCGCCCTTCATTGCGAGCAGGTTCAGCCCCAACAGCTGCACCTGGCCCTTTTCGATGGCCGCACCGATGTCCCCGCTCGGATGCCCGATGCGCAGTGCCGTCTTTGCTTTCTCCTGCGCGCTTTCCACGGCGAGTACCGGTGCCCCTTCCATGCGCGCGAACGCGGCGGGCGTACCGCCGTCATCGAGCACCCAAATGGCTACGAGCCAGTGATTGCGTGCGGCAAGCTCTTCGCAGGCCCCGATCATTTTCTGGGCAGCCGCTACGGATACGGAACGGTGCACGATCCATGGACTGTCAGGCGCCAGCGCTCCGGCGCTCAGCGCCGCGAGACCCAAGGCCGGCGCCACGGCGAACCGAGCGATCTTGCGCGCTCGTGACCATCGCGAGCATTGCCGGATCATGGGCGCTCCCCGCTCTCGAGGGCGTGGATTGCTGCCTGAGCAATCGCAGCGTCGCCGCCGCGCTCGACACCGCTCACGCCGATGGCTCCGATCGTCCGGCCCTTGACGACGATTGGCAATCCACCCGGCAGCCCGATCAGATCCGGCATCGGCGGAGCGCCCCCAGGGCCTCCACCCGTGGCACGGCGCGTGATCGCCGCGGTGCGCGCCTTCGCCTGCGCAAACGCGATCGACACGTAGCTGGAGTCGTCCATCTTCTCGAACAGCACCAGCGCACCGCTCGGCTGCACGATCGCAAACACCGCGCCGTCCGCGTGCACCTTGGCCGCCTGCGCCTCGGCCGCCGCCAACACGCGCTTTGCTTGCGCGAGCGTGATGTTCGACCCATAAACCGGTGCCGGTTCGGGTGGTGCCGCCGCGGACGGCTCGGCCGCTGGCGTGCCTGCGCCGAAAAACACGGCGACGACGAAGAGCGCGGTGACGGTTTGTTTGAGCATGGTGGACTCCCTTGTGATATCGACTAGATCAGGCATGCGCCATTCCGAAGGCGATTCCATATTCGAGTGCTTCGGCATAGATGTCGATGGTCGGCGGCGCTCCGCCGGCCGCCTTTTGGGCCGCCGCCGCCGCCACCCAGGTATGCAATTCCAGGGATCCGATCCCGGCGTGCTCGACCATCCACGCGGGATCGAGCGTGTCGAGCCGCTGCAACTCTCCGCAGCTCAACGTGTCCAGAAACTTGAGATCGACCTCCGGATTGAGCTTGAGGTCGGTTCGTGTACGCGTTCCATCGACGAGCATTCGGGCCCCTTCGCGATGCATGAGCTCGAGGCGGTCGAGCCACTGCTGGCTCGTGAGACCCGTGCCATGGCCGCCCGCGAGTTGATAGCCGGATACGGCGTCCCCGCCGGTTCCATACTTCGGGTAGTAGCGCAGCGGGTTATGCGACATGCCCCCGGAGGCCAAAAATAGCACTCGCTTTTTGAGGCCGGCTGCAAATCGGCCGACTGCCTCGCCGAGCAAGCGCGAGCGCTTGAACGGAACGTAGGGCGGCGCAATACCGCTGACAAAGATCGGAATCGTCGGATACGCATCGAGTGCGCCAAGGACACGCATCATGGTTTGCGAGAATCCATGATCGACGGTCATCTGGTAGGAAACCGCGAGGTCGATGCCGGCGTCTCGCACGTAGCCAATGCAGGCCAGAGCGTCGTCTGCAGGAACCTTCAAAGGCCCGGCAAAGCCGCCGATGTCGCCCACTGCGCGGCAAGCAAGCCCCGCGCAGAACGGCGGCTGAAGTTCGAGAAAGAACCCATTGAAATGATCGGGACCGAAGATGATGACCAGCTCGGGCTCAAAATCACGCACCGCTCGAGCTCGATCGGCGAACAGCTGCTCGGTCGCTGCATGACAGGCGGGCGCGCGCGCATAGCAGTACATGAGCGGCGAGTGAGAGGAACACACCAGCGCGACACTCACGACCTTGCTCCCTCGACCGGTCCCACGTTCGTCGCGGCAGTGAAGATGCGCCGGATGTGGCGTGCGGCAATGCGCCACTTTCCGTCCGCGCACATACGATAAGCGTCGTCGAAATCAGCCACGAGATAGGGTGTCGCCGGCGTCACCGGCGGCGGACCGTCGTAGGCAAAGGTCAAGCAGACGCTCGTCCCGCGGGCCGCCGTCTCACTGTCGATCTCGAGCCGCAAGCCGGTGCTCAAATGCCGGCAGGTGCGCACGGCGGCGGCGGCTCGCCGCTCGAACAGCGCACGAATCGTCGCGCGTCCTTCGGATCGGCGCTCGCCGTGCGTATAAAGCGCATCCTCGGTGAACAGGTCGACCAACTCGTCGATCCGGTCGTGATCGAGGTAATGAGTAAAGCCGGTGTTGAGGTCCTCGAGAGCGAGCCGGATCTGAATGCTCTGTAAACTATCCATTGCGCTCACCCATCTCCGCCTCCGCTTCGATCCCGAGCGCCACCAGGAAGCGTGAAACCATGTTGTAGGTTGCAACGACGGCGACGAGTTCGACGGTATGTTGATCGTCTTCGAGCACCGACCTCACTTGCTCGAATGTGGCGTCGCTCACGCGGATGTTCCGAGTCATCTCGATGGTCAGCTCGAGCACCGCGCGCTCCGCCGCATCGAACGCTTCAGCTTCATTGAACAGCGCGGCCCCGTCGCGCGAACTCTGATACGAGCGCAGCACATGGACCGCACGCTCGCTGCCACCGGCCTGCCGGTAGAGCGGCAAGTGCTGCTCGAGCTCGTAGTCGGCGCCGTTGAGCACGGCGACCACGCAAATCGCGAGTTCCCGTAGCCGCGCGGCTAGCGCAAGATCCGTGCGGATCGCGCCCAGATGGGCATTCCAACCGCGGGCGAGGGCTGGGCTCACGAGCAACATGCGGTCGAGATTGAGGAGCCGGCCGCCGCGCCGCGCGCGAATCGCCTCGACGAGATCCGCCGGCCTCGCCTCGGAATCAGACACATACGGGACTCGCGGCACCGTCACACCCAGGTCACCGCGTTCGTGAGCGTGCCCAAGCGCTCGATCGACACCTCGATCGGGCCTCCGAAGCGGTTCAAATCGACATTCTGCACGGCACCGCCCTCTGCGGATTTCTTGAGCGCGGTGCCGAGCGAAACGATGTCGCCGGGCCAAAGCGTCAGGTAATGGGTCAGAAAGGCGAGCACTTGCGGAACTTTGTAAAACAGATTGGCGGTGTTGTCCTCGGTGACGAGGGTCCCCTGGTGCACGCAGCGCACATTGAGGTTGTGCGGATCGGGGATCTCATCCTTGGTGACGAGCCACGGACCCATGCACGCGAACGTGTCGCTGCACTTGTAGCGTCCGGGGTAGCTTACCCACGTGTCGACCAACTGGACTGCTCGCGGGTCATCGGCGCGCGGATGTATCGCGCGGTAGTGAAACGTATCCTCGCCGCGCATCATCGGCGAGGTGATGTCGTTGTGAATGGTATAGCCGAACACATACTCATAGGCGTCGTGCTCGCTGATGTTTTTGGCCGTCGCGCCGATGATGAGCGCGAGCTCAGGCTCGGGATGCGTGCGGCCGTATGCCGCACGGCACTCAATGGCGCCGCCGTGTCCGAGCAATGCGCTCGCGGGCTTCATGAACATCGCCGGGTGACTCGGCCCCTGGATAATGCGCTCGGCATTCGCGCTGTTGTTGAGCGCCAGGCAGCAGATCTTGGACGGCCGGCGCACGGGCGGGTGCCAGAGAACCTCATCGGGCGCGAAGCGCTGCGCGCGCACGGCTCCCGACGAACACGACTCGAGGAACTGCGCGACGCGCTCGCGCGTTCCCGCACCGCCTTCGATGAGATCGAGCATCGTGCACCGATCCCGATCCGGCGCGCCTTCGGCCCCGGAAATGGCGGCGGAGATATCGACGAGCTGCCCCTCGGCGAGGATGCCGACCCGATTGCGTCCCGCGGCACAAAAACTCGCGAGTTTCACCGTCCTCTCCCCTCTCCCCTCTGTCTCAAGCGCAGGTTCCTAGCCATGGGCGGCCCGCAACTGTCTAGGACTTGATGTACTTGTAATGCGCGTTTCGGCCGCGCCCCTCGACGGAGAGATCCGCGAAAGGGTTGCGCCGCGGGTCGGTGATGACGCGGTACAGAGTGTAGAGCTGCGGAAGAAAATTGGCCCAGTTGCCGATTTCCTGAAGGCAGTGCGCCGCCCACACCTTGCCCTGCTCCTCGGTCTCCTTACGACGCGTACCGATCCCGGAAGATTTGCCGACGACGCCGAAGTCAGTAGCCTGCCACTGATGAATCCGATAACCCATCGGATCGCCCTGTCGCATCGCCTCCTCATCGAATCCGAGGCCCGCGGTAATGATGACGTGATCGTAGATCAGCACGTCGCGGATCTCCGGAAGCACATCCTCGAACTTCTCGAAACGAATGTAGAGATTCTGGCGCCGCCCATCGTTCCAGGTCTGCGGCGCATTGTGTATCGCGCCGAGTGGATTGCCGTTCACAGGCGGTACCGGCCAATCGAGCGCCTCATGCTGTTCCGGATGCCACAACATGAAACCCTTGTCCATGTTGATCCAGAACCAATCGATCATGCGGGCCGTGATACTGTCGTGAGACCAGTCGATGTGGGTACCGAGGGCGTCGTGTGAAACTTTTGCGTCCATTGAAGATCCCCTGTAGCGCTTGCATAGTATATTACCTTATAGTACGTGCGTACCGCAATATGGGACATTAGGAACACCTGATGGGAGAGCAGGCAATCCGCCAACCCGGCCCGATCCAGGGCATCGTATTGTTGCTGCCGATCACCATGGCGGTGATGGGGATCGTGCTATTGGTCCCGGTGTTGCCCGAGATTCTGCACGAGTTCGCGGGCGTGCCGCAGGCGCGCTACCTCGTGCAACTCGTTCTCACCGTGCCGGCCGGTTGCGTCTTGCTGTTCTCGCCGCTGGCGGGCTGGATCGCCGATCGTCATGGCCGTCGCCGTCCTCTGATGATTGCAATGGCAGTTTACGCCCTCATGGGGATCGCGCCGATATTCCTCAGGAGTATCTGGACCATCATTTTGAGTCGCGTCGGCGTGGGCATTTGCGAAGCCGTGATCATGACCGCAACCACGACGATGATCAGCGATTACTTCCACGGGCGCGCGCGCGAGCGCTGGCTTGCGAGTCAGACGGCGGTCGCATCGCTTTCGGCCCTCGGACTGTTGCAAATTTCCGGACTGCTGGGGCAGTCGTACGGTTGGCGCGGCCCGTTTGGCGTGTATCTCTTCAGCCTGGTGCTGTTGTTGGGGATTTGGCGCTTCACTTGGGAGCCGGCCGGGAGCGCTGCCAATGCGCAGCACCACCCACGCGTATCTGCTGGTGCGAACGCCGTGCCCTGGGCCAGACTCTTCGGGATTTGCGCCCTGACCGTGTTCGCGGCAGTCATGTTCTACTCTTACCAGACACAATCCGGCCTCGCACTCGACGCGCTCGGCGTCCACGATATGTCGCGCCGCGGCACGGCCGCCATGCTCGCAAGCTTCGGCGTGCCGCTCGGAACGTTCTTGTTCTGGGGCGCCGTGCGCCTGCCAATCGCCGTGTTGCTGTGCGTGGAATATCTGCTGCTCGGCGTCAGCTACGTGTCCATGGGACACTCCACGGGGATCGACGGTTTCATTACGGCGTCGTTTTTCAATCAACTCGGCTGCGGATTGATCCTGCCGACGATGCTGACCTGGGCCACGCGCGGTTTATCGTTCCAAGTCTGTGGGCGCTGCACCGGCTGGTGGCAGGGATCGTTCGCGATCGGCCAGTTCTTGAGCGGCTTACTGGTGACGCTGCTCGCCAGCAGGGTCGGCGGACTGCTTCCGGCGTTCGCGGCGCTTGGAATCATGTGCCTCGCGGCAGCAGCGCTGACCCTGGTCGTGCAGGTGGCATCGAGGCTTCGTCCGTCAGCCCCAACTATACCGTACAATGGACAATAGGTACCGTATTGCGATACTCTAGTTTTCGATTTGCGGGGGAGAGAAACTCATGAGCGAGTGGGCGCGCGATCCTTCCAGCCTGTTCAGCGTCCGCGGCAAAGTCGCGGTCGTCACGGGCGCCTCGGGTGCGTTCGGTGCGCTCGCCTCGCGGGTGCTCGCCGCGGCCGGAGCGAATCTCGTGCTGGCCGCGGGCAACGCATCGGAGCTCGAAGACACGGCAAGCCAATGCCGCGAGTTCGGAGCGGACGTGGTGCAAGTCGCGCGGCGTCCCAACACCGAAGTCGATTGCGAGGCGATCATGCAAGCCGCGATTGACCGGTTTGGCGCTCTCGACATTCTCGTGGTCGCCTCCGGACTCAACGATGTGTCGCCGATCATCGAGATGTCCCCGGAGCGCTTTGAAAAAGTCATGCGGGGCAACGTAACAGGCGCTTGGCTTGCTTGCCGCGCTTTCGGTAAGCGGGTCATTCCGCAGGGGCGCGGTGGCAAGGTCGTGCTCGTGTCCTCTGCGCGCGGCAAGCTTGGACACCCGGCCGGGTACAGCGCGTACTGCGCCTCGAAGGCCGCGACCGACGGACTCACGAAAGCCTTGGGATGCGAATGGGGCAAATACGGAATCACCGTCAATGCGATCGCACCGACCGTGTTTCGCTCGCCGTTGACTTCATGGATGTTCGAGGACAACGAGAAGGCTCGCACGACGCGCAGCGGCATGCTCGCGCGCATTCCCTTAGGAAGGCTCGGCGAGCCGGAAGACCTCGCAGGGCCGCTGTTGTTTTTGGCATCGGCCGCCTCGGGTTTCTACACCGGCCACATTCTGTACGCCGACGGCGGCTACACCGCCGGGTGAACATGGCGGCCTCAGTGCGCATCTCCGTCATCGGCGCCGGGCTCATGGGTCACGGCATCGCACAGGTGTTCGCGCTGCGGGGCCACGCAGTGCGGGTATTCGACCCAGCGGCGGCAATGCTCGACACGCTCAATGGTCGCATTCGCACGAATCTTGCCGAACTGGGTCAGGATGTGTCCTCGGCCGAGCGCGTCATCGCAACCCCGGTCCTGGCTGACGCCGTGCGCGATGCCGATGTCGTCATCGAGGCAGGCCCGGAGAACCTCGCGACCAAGCAGCGCTTGTTTCTGGAGATCGAGGCCGCAGCGCCCCGCGGCGCCATTCTGGCCAGCAACACCTCGGTGATTCCGATCACGCAGATCATGGCGCTGCTCGAGCACAAATCGCGCGGGCTCGGGACGCACTGGTGGAATCCGCCCTACCTCGTACCCTTGGTCGAGGTGATTCGCACCGAGTGGACGGACGCTGCGGTTGTCGCGCGCACCATGGAGCTGCTGCGCGACGCGGGTAAGACGCCCGTGACGGTACACAAGGACGTGGCCGGTTTCGTCGGCAATCGCCTGCAGCATGCGCTATGGCGCGAGGCCATTGCGCTCGTGCAAAACGGCGTTTGCGATGCCGAGACCGTCGATACCGTCGTCAAAGCGAGTTTCGGACGGCGTCTCGCGGTGCTCGGACCGCTGGAGAACGCCGATCTCGTCGGGACCGATTTGACGCTCGCGATCCACGAAACCGTGCTGCCCGACATCGACACGACGCGCGGGCCGCTGCCTTACCTGCGTCAATTGGTCGAGAGCGGACGGCTGGGCATGAAATCGGGCGAGGGTTTCCGGCGATGGACCCCGCAGGAGCAGCTGGCGTTGCGCCGACGGGTGGCAAGCTATTTGCAGGATCTTTTAAAGCAAGGTATTTGAGCGAGGCGAACCATGGCACAAGCAGAGAAAATAGACACGCCCCCGAAGGCGGCGCGCAACAGAGTGATCATCACCTGTGCAGTCACCGGCGCCATCCATACCCCGACGCTCTCGCCGGCGCTGCCATTTACGCCCGCGGACATCGCAAAGCAGGCGATTGCCGCGGCCGAAGCCGGCGCCGCCATTCTGCATCTGCACGCGCGCAATCCGCGCGACGGCTCACCGACGGGCGATCCAAATGTTTTCGGGGAATTTCTGCCGCAGATTCATTCCTCGACCGACGCGGTCATCAACTTGACCACGGGCGGCAGCCCCGAGATGACGGTCGAACAGCGCCTTGCCGCCGCGCTGAAATTCCGTCCAGAAATGTGCTCGCTCAACATGGGCTCGATGAATTTCGCGTTCCATCTGATGGGCAGCAAGGTCAAGGAATGGAAGTATCCATGGGAGAAGAAGTACATCGAGGACAGCGCGAGTTTCATCTTTCGCAATACGTTCACCGACGTCACGCGTGTTTATGAAATCATGTCCGACTTTGGCACGCGCTACGAGCACGAATGCTACGACATCGGGCATCTGTACAATCTGGCCTATTTCCTCGACCGCAAGCTGGCGAAACCGCCGCTGTTCATCCAAAGCGTGTTCGGCATCCTCGGCGGGATCGGCGCCGATCCCGATAACGTCGTATTCATGCGCCGCACCGCGGACCGTCTGTTCGGCAACGACTATGTCTGGTCCGCCCTGGCCGCAGGCAGACACCAGATGCCGCTGATCACACAGGCGGCCATGCTCGGCGGCAACGTGCGAGT
>Ga0182024_10012741_pt1 | contig 16580 bp, 14 predicted proteins | sample P32metaG_FD_120480 | JGI IMG/M metagenome (GOLD analysis project Ga0182024, IMG submission 120480) | Permafrost microbial communities from Stordalen Mire, Sweden - P3-2 metaG (Illumina Assembly) | ecosystem: Environmental > Terrestrial > Soil > Wetlands > Permafrost | place: Sweden: Stordalen... | reverse complement strand
GTACGAGGTTCCAAACGACCTTCATTATTCCCTCCGCAGGAATCTGAAACAAATCTGGCAGGTAGTGTGAGTCTAACAAGATTCAAAGAATCCCGAAAAGGACATTCCCAGTTCTCCATGAAATTCCCGATTATAAGTCCAGGCACGGCTCATCAATTTCTTTCGGTTGCGTCTCGATTTTTCCGTGTCCGGCAATGTAGGATATCTGCGATGCTTCTGCGGATACCCCTATCCATTGGGCTGCTGATTTTCATTTGCCTGGCTGTGCCGGGCGCCACGATGGCGTGCGCGTGCTCGAAAGCCGCGCCGGGCGGCTGCCAGGGACTGCAACAAGGGGACGTCGTTTTTGTCGGCACGGTTATCGCTGTCGAGAAGGTGGAGAGCGGTCCAACGAGTCCTCCGACTGCGGCCGAAGGAATACCCGGTGACGCCGCAGATGTAAATTCCGGAAACGCGGGCGCAAATCCGCCCGCTCCAGCCGCCCCCATTATCCGCTATCGTTTCCGCATCGACGAGAGATTCGCAGGCCCAGTCACGGCGGAAATTGAAGTTTTCTCGGGTGGCGATGACGGCGATTGTGGCTACCAGTTCAAACAAGGTGAGCCGTACATCGTCTTCACCCAGCAGGAAGTTGAGGGCAAGCTTTTTGCAACGATCTGCAACGGCACGCGCCCGGCCAGCGAAGGAATTGCGCTGATTCCTCAGCTGCGCGCCATGCGCAATCGGCAACGTGTCGCCTCCGTATTCGGCGTGCTTAGGCGTTCCGATCCGCCGTTTCTGGCTCCGCCTGACGACCCCGACGATCCACTGCCCAGCATTGCGCTACGACTGAGATCCCGCGACGACCGCTTCTCCACCAGCACGGGGCCGAACGGCGTGTACACCTTCTACGACGTTCATGCCGGCGAGTATGCCTTCACGGCAAATCTTCCAGTGCGGATGGAACTGACGCAGAAAACCCTCACGGGCGGGTTGCCGCCGTTCAAGATTCCGAACGGCGCCTGCTACGAGTACAACGTCGACGCGCTTCCCACCGGTCACATTCGCGGCAGCGTGCTCGCCCCGAACGGCAAACCGCTCAGACTGGCCTCGGTGGAGCTTTATCGCGCAGGGCAGTATGGAGATACACGGCCCGGACTTTGGGGATTTCAAGGTTACAAAGGCCATTTTGATTTCGACCACGTCGGGCCGGGCGAATACATTCTGGTCTACAACCGCATGAATCGCATGGACCCGAACTCTCCCTTCCAGCGGTCCTTCTACCCGGGCACATCCACGGCGGATGACGCCGAGCCCATCGCCTTGAAGGATGGGCAGCAGCTCATGAAGGTCAACATGAAGCTGCGCGACGGTTACCCGATTCGCCCGCTGAAAGTGCACATCCGATGGGAACACGGCAGGCCGCCGGGGAATCTGACCGTCATGGCGAAGGCCGAGGACGGGAGCGCAAATCCCGCGGCCGATAAAATCGGCGATGGCCTCTTCGAATTCCCGTTACTGGAATCGGTGCGCTACACAATTTCCGCGTGGGAAGATCTAGATCCTCAGCGGGCGGCCGCCGGGCGCGGAGCGGCTTGCACCATTCCGGCGCGCATTGAGGCTGCGCCTGTGGCTGTCGATGGGGCCGATCCCGACATGAAGGATGTAACCGTACGTTTTCCTGCGGTGGAATGCGCGAAACAAGAAGTCCCTCCCCCTTCCCAAGCAAATTAGTCTAGGTGGCAAGCGAAAGACGAATCACATAGCGCAGGTAGGGTGGGAAAAAAGCCCGCCCTCCGCGGTTGCAGAGGGTAGGCTTTGACCCTAAATTCGAATCCGTTGCGAAGATCGTGGTTGGTTACAGTTACTTGTCCATCTTCATCATCTTCACGCTCATGACGTGAACCTGCATCTTATCGGCGTACACGTGAGCACTCAGTTCGACATGATGGCCAACGTGGGGCTTGAGCGTTTCAGGATTCATCACGTCCCACGACTTTCCATCTTTGTCATTCACAAATTTCACCTTGTCGCCGTCGGCCTTCACGGTACCCTGCAGCGTCATCAGGGGAGGCTTGTTGTCATCTCCCATGTTCATCTGCGGTGTTGCATGGGTCAAAACCGGAACGCTCAGGGCCGACATGGATAGCGCCATTGCCAGTACGATAAGCTTTTTCATCTTCGGAATCTCCTGAATTGGGGTTGTCGAAGGTCAAACTTCCGATTTGATTACGCGCCCAGCCGGGAAACGGATTGCAGTCCGTCCATTTTGCGCATCCGATCATCTGATCGCTGAAAGTTCCCCCGGCACGACGAAGCTACCGGTAACGAATTCTCCAGGCAAATGTCGAATCACACCGGTTACAAGCAGCAAAAGCCGCGCCCTGCTATCAGGACGCGGCTTTTCAGGCGAAACAACAGAGGCTGAACCTAACGAAACCTGCCGTAGAAACGCCCGTAGTATCTCGGACCAAAACCAAAGCCGAGTACAACAGGACCCGGATAGAATCCCCAACCGGGATAGAAGTATGGATCGTAGGCATACGGGTAACCCCAATAAGGCGGTGGGTATGCACCGCCTCCCACCGCGCGCCGCGGACCATTTGAGGCCAAAGCGCCGTTGTAATCGTCCGGCGTGACTGGATGGAAGGCGAACTGGCTTTTCGCCGTTGATATGGAAACGGGGCCCTCCAGCCGGAATGTGAGAAGCGTTTCAGGAGGAATGACGGTCGGCTTACTGTGGGTCGTCACAATACCGAGCCCGGCGATGACCCCGACACCTGCGCCAATCGCGGCCCCGGGGCCGCCACCGGCAATAGCGCCAACGATCGCGCCCGCTGCGGTCGTGGCTCCCACTGTCCCTACTTGCTGACCGCGGTCAGCAGTGGCCGCCGACTGCGCGAGTTGCGTTTGAATCGGGAGCAACTGGCCGTCGATAAATGTCAGTTCGCTCAGTTGCACGCCGAGTTGCGAAGTGTTGTGGTTGGTGCTATTCGCCTTCTGCACCACCGTCACTCGTCCGAGCACAGCCTGGCCGCGCCGCGCGACAACCCACCCGTCAACAACGATGGGCTGAACCAATGCGGCGTTGAACCCATCGCCAGGCAGGTTGCGGTCGGTCGAAAGCCACTCACTCGTGCGAACCTGAATGACGGTTCCCGCTGGCACGGTAAGCGTGGGGGGTACGGCCTGCGTTGACGGTGCCTCGTTTTGCGGCGGGGTACCTTGCGGCATTGGGGGTTGAACGTTGGGATCGGTGTTCGCCTGAGGCTGGGTGGCCTGAGCCGTGTTGTTATCGGTAGGGACGGGTGCGCTGGAGGGTTGCGGGCCGTTTCCTACTGGATAGCCCGGCAGATTGTCCTGTTGCTGTTGGGCGACTGCGGGCAATACACCAAGGCAGAGTGCCAATACCAAACTGCAAACCGATACACTGCTTCGAAGATGAGATTTTGTATTGAATGCGCTGCTATTCATGATTGCTCCCGCGCCGTGCGGCTTTGTGCGCCAGACGGCAAGTCTATTTAGTTGAAATAAGAGATGCGGTTGCCATTCACTGATAATGATGATGACAGTGCCGTGCGGAGTTGTCTGAGTATGGCGCCGTCAATCTCCCACAGGGGCTTCGCTTTATTCTCGCCTCCTGCTCTAACGTGCCCACCAGTTCAATTGCCGCTATTTATCATTTGGAATCTTAGTGCATTCATACCAATCGATCGCGTAAATTCCGCGCAACTCTATTTTAGGTTCCGTGTTCATCTGAGGGAAGACGCCGAGGTCACTCCGTCCTAGAAGGAAGACCCGGGCGCCACCATAATCAGCAAAACTTCATACTTCATAGGGGACATGTATCTCCGCAGGAGAAGACTATGCGTTCAACGCTCATTCGTCTGATATCGGGTGTGGTTATTTTCGCAGCGCCTTTTTTATTCGTAGGATGCGGTGGTTCCGGATCTAATTCGAGCAACACAGGCTCTGGCACGCAGACACCGGCTGTTCAAACCGGCACCGTGAGCATGATGGTAAGCGACGCCTCGACCGAAGACTGGGCCACCATTGGCGTAAAGATACTGTCGATTTCGCTCGTCCCTCAAGGGGGCGGTACATCTGTGGTCGTTTACACCGCGCCGGCTCAAGTACCGGTAATTAACCTGGTTCAATTGGACCAGCTCAGCGAAATACTCGGCAATCTCACGGTTCCCGTCGGCACCTACACCAGCGCCACTCTGAAGATTGCCGGCAATCCAGGAGATATTCTGCTGACGGCTTCCGCCGACCCTGAGGCGGGGTTCGCGGGCACGCCTGGCGCGACGATCCCGTCGAATCAGATCGACATTCAAGGCACAACAGGCAGCGCCGGCAGTTTGACAGTGCCGGTGAATGTGAATTTCGTTTCGCCTTTAGTCGTAACCGCGAACCAGAGCAATGCACTCGACCTTGAGTTTGACCTGGCGCACCCTGCATTCATCGTGACACACGTTCCGGTGATTACCGGCACAACGATGTGGGCGGTCGATTTCAACGGGCCGGTGCGCCATCATCCGATCCGCGACATCACAAGGCTCGTGCTGCGTCACATGTATGGCAGTGTGACCGCGGTTGCCTCCGATAACAGTTCGATCACCATCAACCGAGAGTTCCCTACCGAACCGCCGGTCAATCCCGAAACAGCCGTGGCCTCCTCGCAGAGCCTGCCGATTCTTGCGGATTCGACCAATGGAACCATCTTCTACGATCTGGACGCGAAGACCCAGACGACCATCCAGAGTTTCGCAGCCGAGGCGTCTACAATCGTGGGCAAGAATGTTCGCATCGCCGCTCGCTATCAATCGAACGGAACGCTGGTCGCCGTGCGCATCTGGTCGAGCAGCACATTCAATAATGTCTGGGTAAGCCCCGAGGGCCACGTTCTGCACGCGAATACAAGTACGGACGTAATCACAGTGCAGACCGAGCTCGGCGCGGGCGTGCCCCTAACTGTGAACGCGAACACGCAGTTCTTCTTCCGCACCCCGTGGGATGCGACGGCGGACGCAACCCCCATCGCTACCGGCACGGGATTCCTCACTTCGCATAATTTGGTGCGCGGCTTTAAGGTGCATGCGAGCGTGGTCGATCCGCTGGCTAGCCCGCTGGTGGCGCAGTCCATCGAAATTGAAACTGCACGGTTCGACGGGAACATCTCGAACCCAACCTCGACGGGCTTTACCTACACTCGCAATTTCAAAACTGCCACTGACGACTATGCTCTGTCGCTGAATTACATCTCGAGCGGAACGGCTAACGGAAGCGACTCCAACGGAAATGCCATCGCCGGGTTCAAGTGGTGGAATTTCACGTTCCCGACCGTGCTCGATAGCGGTTCCAATGCGGTTTCGGACTTCATTTCGGCAACCGGCGGCGCCGTCAATTTCGGCGGTAGCGCCGGTACGTTCGGTGCTTGGGGCGACAGCTATGCCATTTGGAACGATCCGGCAAATCCGAACGGCTGGGCCCTGCCATCGGTCGTTCTCATACCCGAACCGGCACCGCTCGGCGTCGTAGCGGCTGGGTATTCAAATGGCACCTTCACCATGACGGTAGCGGGAGGTGTGAACACGGTGACCAGCGCGCTTAACACAACTTCCGGCTCCGCCACACTGGTCTATCAGGTTGATCGGACCAATAACATCGTTACGATCAGCGCTGTGGACATTACGACCACGGCGGGACAAAACACGTTGACGAGCAACCTTGTAACCGGAGCACCCGCGAAGGTGTTCGGTGTTCCGCAGGCAAATGGCACAATCAAGGCGTATCTGGTCTTTTACTACACCGGAACGAAATCAAGCGACTAGCTGTAAGCCAGAACTCCGCGATTTCGTGCAGACGGGACAAGAAAAGGGGCGCTTATCCGCCCCTTTTTCTATTCCGTTCAAGTTGACAAAGCTACCAGCGCTTACTCTTCGGGTGCTTGATTGGCCATCTTCTGAGCCATGGCGAGAAGGAGCTTCTGCTTCCGGGGATTCATCCGCAACAGCGCCTTTGCAAACAGGCGGAGTTCGCGCCGCTCCTTGCCTCGTTCTCCCCATTGCGTACCGTTGCCATTTGTGGTGGGCAGCATCAGGCCTTTGACCGCCTGCCCGTCGGTGAAGAATCGGTACAGCGGCACTTCCAAAGCCCGGGCGTATTTCTCGAGCGTATCAACCGAGGGAACCGTGTAGCCGTTTTCCACACGGGACGTGTAGCAGCGCAACAGGCCTGTCCTCTTCTCCACATCGCCCTGAGATAAATTTTTATCTTCTCGTAACTTTCTTAACTTTCGTCCTATTTCCATTCCAGAAGCTCCTTAGTGAATCAAAAATCGCCTGCCCTCAGGCGCACTTCGTACCCTTTTGAAATCCTTCGGCTCGTCGCGTTTGTCAGCCAGGTCGCCAAAATACTCGACCACCCCTCCGGCGGCGGTATCGTAGAGAAGATAGAAACCGGCTTTCGTCGAATTCAGGCAGAGCCAAACTTTTTTCGCCTACTCGGGTCCCCTTGATCGCTCCCGCCGGCACGTTTCCATTGGCGGACATCCTGACAATTTTCTGGCTGCAGGTGAAGATGCCAGAAATACCGCGCTCCGCCTGGGGGCGAGCGGGTGACGTTTATAGAGATGGGTTTATGTTCGTTGAATGCACAACAGGCGGAGGAAGTCCGGAGAGGAACCCAACGATCCGTAAAACCGGTATTGCGCTGCCAGCTGCAGAAACGGGAGAGGGGAAACGACGGAAGTCTCGCCCTCAGGGACGTCGGGAGCCTGATTCCGAACGACTGACGGTCCTTTACTTTGGAAAACCGCAGTGGAGAAGTCGTTCGACGTATTGTCACACAGGTGGAGTAGTTCTGGAACCTCGAGGGTCGGCAGCGCACATATCAGCAGCCCCATCACAATCGTTACGCGTACTCGTCGGCGCATAGTCAATGTAAGACGCATACAACATCTTATAGAATGTCGTCATGTGTCAACCCAATATTTTGACGTTATTTTGACGAGGAACCGCGCAACTGGTGGGCTGCCGTTCGATTGATTCGGGCTCGCTCCCGCCAGCCAAGGGAGCCAGAATTATTGCCATTGCGGAGGACCGTTGGGGGGAGCCTGCTGGAGGCGATCGAGCCGACAGTATGTGCTCACGCGAATATAAATAGGGGGCCTCCCAACTGCCGCTCCGCCGGCACTTCCCTTGCATTCCTATGCGGTCGAGCTAATCTGAACAAGGCTATTCTTCTCTGGCAGGTGCGCAATGAAAAGGATCATGCACAAAATGCTCGTTCTCGGTATCGCGGCAGCCGCGCTGGTATTTGTAAACGTTGCGCCAATCAGAGCCCAAGAAACACCGAAAGAGACAAAGCCGGCCGATACCAAGACTGGGGATCAGAAACCTCCGGAAGCGCCGGTCCCCAAAGAACAGTCGTCGGTCACCGATCATACGATCCATCTTGGGGGACAGACAATTCCGTACAAAGCGACGGCCTCGACGACTTTGCTGAAAAATGACAAGGACGAACCGACGGCCATGATCTTTGCGGTCGCCTACACACGGAGTGACGTGAAAGACGGTAGCCAACGGCCCATTGCGTTCGTCTACAACGGCGGCCCCGGATCGGCCTCCGTGTGGCTGCATATGGGAGCCTTTGGTCCGCGGCGCGTCGTCACTCCCAATGCTGAGTCGGCTCCTCCCCCGCCTTACAAAGTGGAAGACAATGCCAATTCCCTTCTCGACAAGACCGACCTCGTCTTCATCGACCCGGTCGGAACCGGGTACAGCCGCGCCGTAGGGAAAGCGCAGGATAAAGATTTCTGGGGCATCGATTCCGACGTGAAGTCGTTCTCCCAATTCATCAACATTTACGTTACGAGAAATAGCCGCTGGAACTCCCCCAAGTTTCTGATCGGCGAAAGCTACGGAACCTTCCGCTCGGCGGCTCTGAGCAACTACTTGCAGTCGCATGACGGGATGTATCTCAACGGGATCGTGCTCATCTCAACCGTGCTTGACCTCGGCACCCTGTCGTTTAATCCTGGCGACGATATGCCCTACATTTTCTACCTGCCCAGCTATGCCGCTACGGCCTGGTATCACAAGGTACTCGAGGATCGGCCGGCCGATCTGAATGCGTTTCTCAATGAAGTGAAGCAATTCGCTTCCACCGAATACGCTTCGGCACTTATGAAAGGCTCCAAATTGCCGGAGGCGGAAAAGGGGCAGGTGCTGAAGAAGCTCTCGCGCTACACGGGTTTGAGCGAAGACTATTTAAGGAAAGCGGACCTGCGCGTTAATCTTCCGCAGTTCATGGCCGAACTGCAGCGAAGCCGCGGCCTCACTACGGGACGCCTCGACGCGCGGTTTTCGGGCCCGGAGACCGATCTGCTCGCCGAATTTGCCGCCTATGACCCGCTCGAGACGGCAACGACAGGACCCTTCACGGCTGTTTTCAATAGCTACGTCCGGGACGAGCTCAAATTTACCGAGGATAGAAAATACGAAGTGCTGAACGAGGAAGCGAATCGCCAGTGGGATTGGAAGCATCACTCGGGAGAGAACTTCGGATTTCCCGGCTCACCGAATGTCGAGGGCGACTTGCTCCAGGCTATGGTTTCAAATCCCCATTTGCACGTTCAGGCTGAAAACGGATTGTTCGACCTGGCGACGCCCTTCTTCGCAACCGAATACACCATGGATCACCTTGGGCTGCCGGAAAACCTTCGCCCGGATATTGATCTGCAGTACTACGAGGCGGGCCACATGATGTATTTGCGCGAAGATAGCCTGGTGAAGCTAAAAGCCAATATCTCAACTTTGATCGATACGTCCGGACAAGTCAGTGGCGCGACAGGCAAATGAGTGCATAGACTGATCAACCACCGAGGGAAGGAAGTGAGCCCGAGGCGCCAAACAAAAAAATCGCGCCTACAATCAAGCTGTAGGTAGCCGTCAATGCCACAACGAATCTCATCAGCCGCGGTTTTGCGGCGCTGGCGCCAAAAATACCGACTGCGGAAGCGGTCATGATCATGTTCATCGCCAGCAATCCCGCAAGAAACACTGTAAGCCCCAAAAACCCCCGAGCGGGTCCTCCAAGGTTTGCCGCGAGAAGAAACAGCAGCAATTGGCTCGGCGTCTCAGCGCCCAAGCCGTGAATCACCCCAACCAGGAAAATCGAGTTTCGCCCGTAGCTTTCTGAGGGCTGGTAGGGCGTCATATCCTCGTCCGGGCTAAATAACTTTCGAATTTGCCACGCAATCCAACCGAAGGCCCCGATCAGGATTGACGCGCGCGATTTCGGTACATAGGCAGACTTTTGCCGCAGCAGCGTCCCGAGCACGTAGAGCCCGAGAAGCACCAGGGTCAACCCGACGGCCCGCTCCGCCCAATGGTCCAGGTGAGCTGGCAGGGAACGCTGGAGCAGAATCACGACAGCCCCGAGAACCGCTACAGTGGATGCGTGCCCGATGACGTAAACAAAGCCCATCTTCATGGCTCGGGTACGGGAGGATTCCACGCTGGTTATGTCGGAGATTGCAGCGATGTGATCGTAATCGAATCCGTGCCGGAAGCCGAGGACTGCCGCAGAGAACAAGGCCAAGTCGAGCGTAGTCGGTTGGGGCATAGGCAAAAGACCGGGCAGAGTCGACTCTGCCCAGCAAAAGAACCCTAGTCAATGCAGAGGTTTTCGCTATTCGACGAGTGCATCCGTTTACATCCCACTCGCTTTGCTCATCGTCAGAGAGGTTACGTGGATTGTTTTGGCGTCTTTATCGAGTGTGCCTTTAACAGTCACGTTGTGCCCCTCGTGACCCGTGGCTTTTTCCTGCGGGTCGAGAAGGTACACCTTCTTGCTATCCGCATCGTAAAGGGCCAGTTTCGCACCCTTCTTTGAGACGCATTCCTTCGTGCACGTCGCTCCTTCCGGACCGGCGTTCTTGGCGCCGCAAATGCTATCTGTGACAATGCCGGACCAAGATCCGCTCGTGGTCTTGTCCGCCTGGCCGGCGAACGCGAGACTTGTTGCGAACAGAAGTACCGCCGAACACACCGTCATTTTTTTCCGCATAGGCTTCATCCCCTCCACAGAAGCCCTGACGATTGATCCATCGAGGCTTGGTGGATCAACTCTGTCACCAAGTCTCACGTTTGTCCAGAGGAGGCGGCAGGGATGGTTGGCTGTAAAGATGCTCGAAATTGCGCGCGTGTTGACATGCCTCGAGGGCGCCACTACGCTTCCATGTGATGATCTTGGCGCAGAAGATGTCCAAGCAGTTGCCCTTGCGTCCCCACCCCCACCTCTATGAAATCAACACGTGGCCTTGGCTCGAACAACTCTCTGCACACCTGGGCCGCGAGATCAAATTGGGTGATGTGCCCGATTCCGAATGGGATTCTTTGGGGCGGCTCGGGTTTGACATTGTGTGGCTCATGGGGGTATGGCAGCGAAGTCCCGAATCGCGACGAGTCGCGCTCGCAGTTCCCGGCAACGTACGATCCTACGAGAGAGCCTTGCCGGGTTGGAAACCGGACGACGTGATCGGCTCGCCTTATTCCGTGAAACAATATGTTGCCGACACGCGCATTGGCACGTGGGATGATCTAGACCTCGCGCGCGAAAAGCTGCGGGCGCGCGGCATCGCACTGTTTCTGGATTTCGTCGGAAACCATACCGCACTGGACCATCCATGGACGCGCGAGCACCCCGAGTTTTACGTGCAGGGAACCCAGAAGGAGTTCGAGGCAGATCCTGGCGACTTTTTCCGGGTGGAAACGCCGAAAGGCGCTTTCTATATCGCCTTCGGAAGAGACCCGTATTTTCCCCCGTGGAGAGACGTTGCGCAATTGAATCACTTCAACCTGCAAATGCGCGCGGCGCAAATTGCCGTCCTGCGCGAGATTGCCAAGCACTGCGACGGCATTCGCTGCGATATGGCGATGCTGCACTTAAAGGACATCTTCGGGCGAGTCTGGGGACACCTTCTCGGCCATACACAGCCGCCTGAAAGAGAATTCTGGGAAGAGGCGCACGAGGGGGTGCCTGAATTAATTCTGCTCGCCGAAGCTTATTGGGGCACCGAACCGTATCTACTTGATCTGGGGTTTTCTTTTGTCTACGACAAGGACCTTTATGACGCCGTGCGCGATATCAATATTGACCAAGTGCGTGCGCGACTCTTCGTTGGTGTGAATCACCAAAGCCGGCTCGCCCGGTTTCTCGAAAATCATGACGAGGCTCGTTGCGTGGATGTTTTTGGGAAACAGCGCCTACCGTCTGTTGCCACGTTGATGGGCACCCTGCCGGGCATGCGCTTCTACTATCAAGGCGAGCTGAAAGGATGCGAGCCTCACCTGCCGATTACGTTGCGAGTGCAAGCGAATCAACCGTCCGACCCAATTTGCGCCGAGCTCTTCGCCAAGGTTCTCGGGGTTACAAACGAAGAGGTTTTTCACCGAGGGCGGTGGAGATTACTAGAGGCTACCTTCGTGAACGACTCAACTTTCAATAACCTGATTACGTACGAGTGGCGCTCTGCGAAGGCATGGAAAATAATCGTCGTGAATTTGAAGGAAACCGCTTCTCAAGGACGGGTGAAGTTCGACGCCTCACTTTTGAGCGGTACCGATTACATTTTCTATGACGAGTTGCACGATGTCCGTTATCCTCGTAAAGGCGAGGAGCTTCGAGACAGCGGGCTTTTCGTGCGTCTCGAAGGATTCCAAGCGCATCTATTCGAGGTAAGTAGCGCGTGAAACCGCTCGAAAGGAAAAAGATGAATCGTATCCTCGAAAAGGTAGCCCTCGCAGGATTCATACTCTCCGCACTGGGAGCAAGTGGCGCGCTAAAGGCACAAACACCGTTTGGCCCCATCCGGCTTACGGTAGACGCATCGCAAGCGCCGCAAAAAATTCTGCATAGCCACTTGCAGATCCCCGTTCAACCAGGTCCGCTCGTGCTGTATTACCCGCAATGGATTCCGGGCGAGCATATGCCGGACGGCCCGATTATCAACGTGGCTGGCATGAAATTTACGGCCGGGGGCAAGACGCTTCCGTGGCGGCGAGACCTGGTAGACATGTTCGCCCTGCATCTCGACATTCCCCAGGGAACGAAATTGCTGGAGGCGGATTTTGATTTTCTGCTATCGGCGCCCATATCCGGGTTTTCTTCAGGAGCGTCGGCAACCGCATACTTGAACGTGCTGAGCTGGAACCAAGTGCTGCTTTATCCGAAAGGCTTTCCTGCGCGCAACCTGACATTTGTTCCGAGCTTGAAGTTGCCAAGCGGTTGGAAGTTTGGCACCGCGCTGCCGGGCGCAAAGCAGAACGGAGACACAATCGATTTCGATCCCGTGCCGCTCGATACGCTGGTCGATTCACCTGTGATCGCGGGGCGCTATTTTAAAGTGATCCAGCTGACGCCCGGCGCGACGCCATCTCATGAGATGGACATCGCGACAGACAAAGCTTCCTCGCTGGTGATGCCTCCCGAGATGGAAATGCACTTCCACAATCTCGTCGAACAGGCTGGCGCGCTTTTTGGCTCGCGTCACTACCGCGACTACCATTTTCTGCTCACGCTCAGCGACGATGTGGCTCACTTCGGCCTGGAACACCATGAATCGAGCGACGACCGGGATTCGGCGAACAGCCTGACCGACGAGGGCGGCCGCATCGACTTTGCCGATCTGCTCCCGCACGAATTTGTGCATTCGTGGAACGGAAAGTATCGGCGCCCGGCCGACCTTGCAACGCCGGACTATCAAACTCCCATGAAAGACGATTTGCTTTGGGTGTATGAAGGGCTCACGGAATATTTGGGGGAAGTTCTCACGGCCCGGAGCGGCCTGCGAACGCCGGAGTTGGGTCGAGAGGAACTGGCCTATGTGGCCGGGTCCTACGAAAACCGGCCAGGACGAACGTGGCGACCTTTGCAGGACACAGCGGATGCCGCGGTGTTTCTTTATGACGCCGGCGGAGATTGGTCAAATTGGCGTCGCGGCACGGATTTCTACCAGGAGGGCGAACTCCTCTGGCTTGATGTGGACACCATGATCCGGCGCCTGAGCAACGATAAGCAATCCCTCAACGACTTCTGCCGCGCCTTTCACGGCGGCCCCGGCGGCGAGCCGGCCTTGAAAACTTATACGTTCGACGATGTTGTGGCCGGGCTGAACGCGGTTGCGCCGTATGACTGGGCCGGTTTTCTCCGCCAGCGGCTCGATTCGCTCGCGCCGAGTACGCCGGTTGAATCCGTCGAGAACAGCGGCTGGAAGCTCGTTTACAACGAACAACCGAATGAATTTCAGCAAAATGAAGACACCGTACGGAAGCGGCTCAATCTGAATCTGTCGATCGGGATGGTCCTCGAAGACGACGGAACGATCGGCGACGTCATTCACGATGGACCGTCATACCAAGCCGGTATTGCGCCAGGAATGAAAATCACTGCAGTGGAGGGACACCAGTTTACGGCCGAGGGCCTGAAAGATGCCATTGACGCAGCCAAGTCGTCGAGCACGCCGATTCAACTGATCATCGCGAACGGCGTGGAGTTACACACATATTCCATCGATTACCATGGCGGCTTGCGATATGCGCATCTCGAACGGAACAATAACGCACCTGACTATCTGAGCGAGATTTATCGGCCCCTGACGCCGTGAAAACGGCGCGCGGGAACAAGAAGGGCAAGCGAGATCCGAAGGCCTTCGACATGCGAACCACACTTTTCGTGGGCGTTGGGGTCGTGCTCGTTCTTCTAGGAGCGTATGGCATGTTTCGTCCAAACCTGCTGATGCCGGCAAAACGCGAGAATTTGCAGATCGGGGGACAAGCGGTGGTGATGGAAACAAGACGCGTCGTCGAGATTCCACGACCCCTGAGCGGGCTTGTGATCTTCGGTGGAATTGGACTCATCTTGCTGGGCGTGCAGAAACCGTGACGCCGCAAGCATCCGAGCACGGATCGATAACTTCTTCAACTTGCGCTCTTCCCAGGCTGTCCGGTAGGAATCTTCCCAGCAAAACTTCGGTACGTAAAAATCGTGTAGCCACCGGCGAGCGCCATGCCCAGAAGCCACCAAACGAGCCCGATTTTAAGGCCGTAGTCGGCCGCCTTCGCATTTGAAATTGTGAGGCTGAAGAGCCGATTCGTGCTGGCGGGCAGAACGCTGGGATAGAGGCTGAAGGCCACACTCGTAAGCATGCCAAGCAGGTAGAGACACGAAGCTCCGAATGCCTTGGCGTCCACCTTCGCAATGGACGAACCACTTTATGCCCGATAGGCCGGCAATCGCGAGCAGAGGAAAGAGGAATCCCCAAGGCCGAAAACGGAAGTTCTGCAGCAATTGCGGCAACACGCGGAAACTCGCGAATGTGATGACAAACGTGAGGGATGCGACAGCCCACCAAAGCGCTGAGGCAACTCGCAACGCGCGTTGGTGCAGGCCGCCGTCGGTCTTGTACGCAAGCCAAGTCGACCCGTGGAGTGTGAGTGCCGCAAGCGCCGCAATTCCGACAAGCACCGTGTACCAGTCGAGAATCCCCGTCTGGCCTCGGGGCAGGAAGTCGGTCCACAGCGGCTCGAAAAATCGGCCGTTTGCATCGAGGGGAACGCCGCGGACAACATTGCCGAGCGCTGCTCCGTAAAAGACGGCGAGGAGGAGACTCGCGAATGAAAACCCCGCATCCCAGAAAGCGGGCCAAATGGTGCCGGTGACGTGGCTGCGAAATTCCACGGAAATGCCGCGAAGAATCAGGAGCCAAAGAACCATCATCAGGGGAAGATAGAAGCCGCTGAAAGCAGTGGCATAGAGCGCCGGAAAGGCAAAATAAAGTGTGCCCCCAGCGGCAAGGATCCAGACTTCGTTGCCATCCCACACCGGACCGATGGAACGCAAAACGATCCGGCGTTCGGCATCGTCACGGGCAATCCAGAGATGCAGGATGCCAACACCCAGGTCGAAGCCGTCGAGAACGACATAACCTGCGAGGATAGCCGCAACGAAGCAGAACCAGATCGTCGCCACGATTGTTTCCCTTCCCTCAATCCGCCGCGAACGCCGCAGGCGCTTCCATCGCGTTTGGCTCGGGGCCATGTTCGATCTCGCGATACACCAAAAACAAGAACAGTATGGCGAGAATCGTGTACATCCCGAAAAATCCGAGCAGGGTGAACCAGGCATTGCCTGCTGAAACAAGGGGAGAGAAACCGGCCCTCGTGCGCATCAGGCCATAAATCAGCCAGGGTTGGCGGCCCACCTCGGCGGTGATCCATCCGGCAGTGTTGGCGATGAAAGGAAATGGCATCGCTAACATGAGCGCCCATAACGTGATGTCGTAGTTAAACAGCGTACCTTTCAACAATTGCCACGCTGCAATCAACAAGATGGCTATGAAGATCGTGCCGAGCCCGACCATGATGTGGTAGCTGTAATAGAGGAGCTCAATTTGATCGGGCCAGTCCGCGCGCGGGAAATCATCGAGCCCCTTTACTCGCGCGCTCCAAACTCGATATGTGAGAAAACTCAAGGCTTGCGGCACCTTGAGCGGGTTATCCAGCCGCTCATTGGCAACGTCGGGCTGGCCGATGAGCACGAGAGGGGCTGCTTCCTGCGTGTGAAAAAGGCCTTCCATCGCCGCCAGGGTGATCTGCTGATCTTTGGCAATCATGACGCCCTGACCGTCGCCCGTCGGGAAAAGCTGGACGAGTGCCGCGATTAGCCCGACGATCACTCCGGTGCGAACAAACAGCTTTCCATAGTCCTGGTGAATCTTAGAAAGCAAATAGAACGCGCCGACCGAGGCCATGACGAAGCAACCGGTCTGGACGGCACCCGTCATCGTGTGGGCGTATTGCCAGAGTCCCCAGCGGTTCAGCAGCAGGTCCCAGAAGCTTCGCAATTGGAACGAGCCATCGGCGCCCATCGCGTAACCGACCGGATGTTGCATCCAGGCGTCGGTGACAACGATGAAATAGCCGGAAAGCCAGGACCCGAGAAAGACCATCAAAGCAGAGACCCAATGGCCGCGTGGACCGAGGCGCCTTTCGCCAAACAGAAAAGCGCCAAGGAAGGTCGACTCGAGGAAAAATGAGAAGACGCCTTCCATGGCCAGTGTTTGACCGATGACACCGCCGGCGGATCTGGAGAATTCCGACCAATTGGTGCCGAACTGGAATTCCATCGGAATGCCGGTGACGACCCCTATGGTGAAGCTAATGCCGAAAATCTTCGCCCAGAAGCGCGCGGCGCGATTGCACATCTCATTACCCGTTCGGAGAGCAACGGTCTTCAGGATAAGAATCAGGAGGGCCAGCCCCATGGTGAGTTGTGGGAAAATATAGTGAAACGTGACGGTGAACGCGAAATGAAGGCGATGGACCGTTAGGGCATCTTGCATAGCACCTCTCGGAGGCGCGAGACAGGCTGCCGTCGATACAGAGCCAAGTCCGGCATGCATGACTATTATCGGCTGTAAGCGAGGCGCTTTTACATAAAATTTCATTCATCCTGAGCTCCTTCGAAGGTCAACCGAATGAAAGCGCAGATCATGATTCTGGTAACCAGGAGTACTACATGACTCGAGCACAGCG
>Ga0182024_10012740_pt1 | contig 16580 bp, 16 predicted proteins | sample P32metaG_FD_120480 | JGI IMG/M metagenome (GOLD analysis project Ga0182024, IMG submission 120480) | Permafrost microbial communities from Stordalen Mire, Sweden - P3-2 metaG (Illumina Assembly) | ecosystem: Environmental > Terrestrial > Soil > Wetlands > Permafrost | place: Sweden: Stordalen... | reverse complement strand
GGCGGTCCATTTGTAGCCGTCGCTCGGCGCCGCCTGGGGCGCGCCTGGTCGCCTTGCCTGCTCGAGGTCGGTCATCGGTCTCCGGGGGGATCCATCAAACTTCACGTGGACGGTAAGCTTTATTGACGTTCACGTCAAGCTGGAGTTCCACGCAACACTCGGCGCTCGTGAGCTGGGTGGTTCGTCTTTCCCGCACGCTCCCGTCTTGCAGGAGTCTTGGTTGATCGCCAATTTTGCTAGTCAGTTTTGTCCCGGAATTCCCAATTCTGTCGGCCGTCACGCCCCGAAGGCGGAGGTCACGTAGCCCGCACAGGTTCGTCTGTCCGCGATGTCCTGGGACATCACATTGGCGCCCCAGGCAGGACTTGAACCTGCGCACCCGGCTCCGGAGGCCGGTGCTCTATCCACTGAGCTACTGGGGCTGGGGCAGGCGCCGATCGTAGCCTCCGCCGACCGCGCTCTGGCCTGGGTGCGCCGATGTGGTGCCGTATCCTGCACTGCTGTGTCCGTTCGTCCCGTGAGCCCCCGACGCGTCGACGGGCCCGAGACCCTGGCTCGCCTCGCCGCCGATCCTCCGGAGCCACACCTGCTGCCGATGACCGCGTCGATTGGGCGGGGGGGTCTCGCCGTCGGCGGCGTGGAACTGGTGGCGCTGGCCAAGCAGTACGGCACGCCCCTGTTCATCTACGACGAAGAGCACATCCGGGTTCGCTGTCGCGAGGCGGTCGCCGCCTGGGGTGACGGCGTGGCCTATGCGACCAAGGCGTTCTTGTGCACGGCTATGGCCGCGCTGGCCCACGAGGAGGGCCTGTGTCTCGACGTGGCCACCGGCGGCGAGCTGCACGTGGCGCTTTCGGTCGGGGTGCCTCCCGAGCGCCTCGTCCTGCACGGCAACAACAAATCCGAAGCCGAGTTGGCCCGGGCCCTCGAGGTCGGCGTGGGCCGCATCGTGGTCGACTCGTTCGACGAGATCGACCGCCTCGGCCGACTGACCGATGCCGGCTCGGCTCCTCGGGCCCAGCGTCCCCGGGTGCTCGTTCGGGTGACCCCGGGGGTCGAGGTGCACACCCACGAGTTCGTGCGCACCGGGCAGGAGGATTCGAAGTTCGGGTTCTCGGTTGCGTCTGGTGCGGCGAGCAAGGCGGTGGCCGCGCTCGAGCTCGCCCCCGGCGTGGAGTTGGTCGGCGTCCACGCCCACATCGGCAGCCAGGTTTTCGACGTCGGCCATTTCGAAGAGGCAGCGGTCATCCTGGCCGAGTTCTTCGCCCCGCTCTCGCTCTCCGAGCTGGTGGTCGGCGGAGGGCTCGGGGTGGCCTACGTGAACGGCGAACAGACCCCGACCCAGGGCGAGTGGGCCCAGGCCACCCGTGACGCCTGCGAGCAGGCCGGTGTGGCGCCGGGCACCCGGATCACGGCCGAGCCCGGCCGCTCCATCGTGGCCACGGCCGGGATCACCTTGTACACGGTGGGCACGGTCAAAGAACTCGCAGGCATCCGCACCTACGTGGCGGTCGACGGGGGAATGAGCGACAACCCGCGCCCGGTGCTCTACGGGAGCGGCTACGAAGCCTTCTTGCCCCGCGAGCCCGCGGCGCGGCGCCCCCGGGCGGTGCGGGTCGTAGGCAAGCACTGCGAATCGGGCGACGTGATAGTCGCCGAGGCCCGGGTGCCCGACGACCTCGTGGTGGGCGACGTCCTGGCCACCCCGGTCACCGGGGCCTACGGCTATTCGATGGCCTCCAACTACAACAAAGTGCCCCGGCCCCCGGTGCTCTTCGTCAGAGGTGGCCAGGCCCGGCTGGTGGTCCGCGGCGAGACCTTCGAGGACTTGGTCCGCCTGGACGTGTGAGCGGTCCGGGTGCGGGCCTTATCCGGACCGCCCCGGTGTGCGAAAGGTAGCGTGAGCAGATGAGCGACGCTGCTGGTGCACCGGGCCCCGTGCGCGTCGCAGTGCTCGGATGCGGCAACGTGGGCGGGGCCCTGGTCGGCCTGCTCGCCACCCGGGCCGAGGAGATCGCCGATCGCACCGGCGTCGGTTTGGAGCTGGCCGGGGTGGCCGTCTCTGATCTCTCCCGGTCCCGCCAGCTCCCCTTCCCGCCAGATCTTTTGACCGACGACGCCAAGGAGCTGGTGGAGCGGCCCGACATCGACATCGTGGTCGAGCTGATCGGCGGACTCGACCCCGCTCGCAGCTTGGTCGAGGCCGCGTTGCGGGCCGGGCGTCCGGTGGTGACCGGGAACAAGGCGCTGCTCGCCGATTGCGGGGTCGAGCTGGCTGCGCTGGCGGCGGACAACGGGGTGGACCTCCTTTATGAGGCGGCGGTGGCCGGAGCCATCCCGGTCATCCGTCCGTTGCGCGAGTCCCTGGCCGGTGAGCGGATCTCCCGGTTGATGGGCATCGTCAACGGCACCACCAACTACATCCTCACTTCGATGGCCGAAGAGTCCATGGACTACGCCGACGCCCTGGCCGAGGCCCAGCGGCTCGGCCTGGCCGAGCGGGACCCCTCTGCCGATGTCGAGGGCGACGACGCCGCGGCCAAGGCGTCCATCTTGGCCGGGTTGGCCTTCGGCAGCGACCTGGTCGCCGCCGACGTCTATCGGGAGGGCATCACCGGGGTCCGGGCGGCCGACGTGGCCTTCGCCGATCGGCTCGGGTACGTGGTCAAGCTCCTGGCGGTGGCCGAGGTGGTCGACGGTGGCCCCGACATCTCGGTACGGGTGCACCCGGCGATGGTGCCCCGCTCGCATCCGCTGGCTTCGGTGCGCGGGGCCTTCAATGCGGTGTTCATAGAAGGGGAGGCCTGCGGCGAGCTCATGCTCTACGGACGCGGGGCGGGCGGGGCCCCCTCGGCAAGTGCGGTGTTGGGCGACCTCATCGACGCGGCCCGCAATCTGCGCGCCGGATCCCCCGGACCCGCCCCCAAGAGAACGGCGTCGAAGGTCCGCCCGATTGGTGAGCTTCGTTCGGCCTTCTATCTGAGCCTCGACGTGGTTGACCAGCCCGGGGTGTTGGCCGCGGTGGCCACTGTCTTTGGGAATCACGGCGTGTCGATCAAGGCCATGGAACAGGTGGGGCTCTCAGACGAGGCCCGGCTGATCTTTCTCACCCACACCGCCCGGGAGAGCGACGTCCAAGAGACGCTCGACGACCTCCGGCTCCTCGAGGCGGTCGACCGGGTGGGCGGGGTGTTGCGCGTGATCGGCCCCGACGACGGACCGGCGCGGGCCGACGAAGGCGCGGGGGTTTGAGCATGCCCGGGGGCTGGCGTGGGGTGGTCGAGGAGTACCGCTCGTTCCTCCCTGTTGTCGCCGATACGCCGGTCGTCACGCTGTTGGAGGGGGGGACCCCGCTCGTGCCGGCCCCCCGGCTCTCCGAGCGCACCGGTGCCCGGGTCTTTTTGAAGGTCGAGGGGGCCAACCCGACCGGTTCTTTCAAGGACCGGGGCATGACGATGGCCATCTCCAAGGCCGTCGAAGAGGGAGCCAAGGCGGTGGTGTGCGCTTCCACCGGCAACACCTCGGCCTCTGCCGCGGCCTACTCGGCCCGGGCGGGGCTCGCCTGTGCCGTGCTCATCCCCGAGGGACACATCGCCCTCGGCAAGCTGGCGCAGGCGCTGGTGCACGGGGCCAAGGTGCTGCAGGTCCAGGGGAACTTCGACCAGGCCCTGACCATTGTGCGCGAGTTGCCGCGGCACGCGCCGATCACCGTCGTGAACTCGGTCAACCCGTTCCGCATCGAAGGGCAAAAGACGGGCGCCTTCGAGGTAGTCGACACGCTTGGAGACGCACCCGACGTCCACTGCATCCCCGTCGGCAATGCTGGGAACATCACCGCGTATTGGCGCGGCTACCTCGAATACAAGGCGGCCGGTCTGTCGACCAAGCTGCCGCGGATGCTCGGATTCCAAGCGGCCGGCGCCGCGCCCATCGTTCTCGGGCACCCGGTTGAACACCCAGAGACCGTCGCCACGGCCATCCGGATCGGGAACCCAGCGAGCTGGTACGCCGCGACGTCGGCCGCCGCCGAGTCCGGCGGGGGGATCAGCGCGGTGAGCGACGACGAGATCCTGGCCGCGTACCGGCTCTTGGCCGAAGATGAGGGCGTGTTCTGCGAGGCCGCCTCGGCCGCCTCGGTGGCCGGGCTGCTGAAGGTGGGAGTCCGCGAAGGCTCGACGGTGGTCTGCGTGTTGACGGGCCACGGTCTGAAGGACCCCGATCTCGCCATCACCCAGATTTCGGTGCCCAAGGTTGTCGCGCCGGATCTCGCCACCATCCTGGCCGAGCTCTCGGTCTGAGGCCTCGCCCCTCTCGTTTCCGCGCTGTGCCAGCGGCCGGGATCGGTGCCCCGCTCCGGTGCCCGCCGGCGGTCGGACCAGGAACTCTGGGCCGCCCTCGGGACCCAGCAGCGGCAAAGCGGCCCATTTTCGACCGGTAACCGGCGGCGGGCGTGGGCGACGGCATCGTGGGCCGGCCGACCCGGGCAATCGGGGCTGCGGGGAGGGTCCGGCGGAATGTATTGCACCTCCGTGGCGCCAGCCGCTAGGATGATCACATCCCACCTGCGCCTCGGAGCGCTCGTCGCGGGTCCGAAACGGCCCCCGCACGGGGTCCGAAGACGGTGGCGATTGGGGGCGGGGTCGCAAAGCGAATCCGTCTTCCACTTCCTGTTTTCCCGCACCGACTGTGCCAGCACATTCGCTGCGGCCCTTGACGAGATTGGAGACCGATGACTGCCGAACAGCAGCTCGAACGGTCGGTGCTCGAAAGCAAGGAGCGAGATGAGCTCCACGCGATCGCCCAGGCGATGTCCCTCAAGACGACATCGCGGACCAAAAAGGCGGACATCATCGATCAAATTCTGGAGGCGACCGGGGTCAGCGGCCCCGACGAGCCGACCAGGACCACCAACGGGACTGCGGAGGGCAACGGCACCAAGCCGGCCACCCGACGCACTCGTGGTCCTGTGGCCGAGGTCAGCGACGTGACCGACGGCGAACCCGGAGCCAACCCCACCGAGCCCGAAACGGCCGAGGTGACAGAGTCGAGCGGCCAGGCATCGGCGAACGGATCGGCCAGCCAGGAGACCGCCGGCCGCGGCGCAGATGCCCGGGGCCAGAGCAACGAACCGAACCAGGGGAACCAGGGCAACCAGGGGAACCAGCAACGCCAGGGGGCCCAGCAGAACCGCCAGCACAACAACGCCCCCCAGGGCAACGCCCAGCAGGGCAACGTCGAGGCCGGGAACCGCCGGGGCCGCCGCCGCCGGGGTCGCGAGCGCACCCCCGGAGGCGAACGTGAGTTGCAGGGCGGTTCCAACCAAGAGGCCGCCTACCAAGGCGAGCTCGTCGAGGTGCGCGGACTGCTCGACCTGCGTGACGAAGGGTACGGATTCTTGCGCTGCGACGGGTACCTGCCCTCGAGCAAGGACGTCTACGTCTCGATCAGCCAGGCCCGGCGCTTCGCGCTGCGCCGGGGTGACTACGTCGAGGGCGCCTGTCGCCCGGCGTCGAACAACGAGAAGTACCCGGCACTGTTGCGGATCGACACCGTGTCGGGCATGGATCCCGAGGAGGCTCGCAACCGCCCACAATTCGAGGACCTCACCCCGCTGTTCCCCGACAGCCGGCTCGTCCTCGAGACGCCCGGGGACAAAGACAACGTCACTGTCCGGATCGTCGACCTGTTGGCGCCCATCGGCAAGGGTCAGCGCGGGATGATCGTCTCACCGCCCAAGGCGGGCAAGACCACGGTGGTCAAGCAGATCGCCCACTCCATCGAGGCGAACAACCCCGAGGTCCACCTGATGGTGCTCTTGGTGGCCGAGCGCCCCGAGGAAGCGACCGACATGCGGCGCTCGGTGCGCGGCGAAGTCGTGGCCTCCACCTTCGACCGCCCCTCCGAAGAGCACACCGCAGTGGCCGAGCTGGCCATCGAGCGGGCCAAGCGCCTGGTCGAGAAGGGCCAGGACGTCGTGATCATCCTCGACGGGATCACCCGTTTGGCCCGGGCCTACAACCTGGCCGCTCCGGCGACCGGCCGGATCATGTCCGGCGGTGTCGACTCGGGTGCCCTCTATCCGCCGAAGAAGTTCTTCGGTGCGGCCCGGAACATCGAGGAGGGCGGGTCGCTCACCATTCTGGCCACCGCGCTGGTCGACACCGGCTCCAAGATGGACGAGGTCATCTTCGAGGAGTTCAAGGGCACCGGGAACATGGAGCTCCGCCTCGACCGGCGCCTGGCCGAGCGGCGGCTCTATCCCTCCATCGACGTCAATGCGAGCTCGACCCGCCACGAGGAGCTCCTCTTCGACCGGGGCCAGCTCCAGCAGGTCTGGAAACTCCGTCGTGTGTTGAACGCCCTGGCCAGCGAGGGAAACGCCGCGGCCGGCCTCGAGCTGCTCATGGACAAGATCCGGACCACGAACTCCAACGACGAGTTCCTGGCCGAGATCGCCAAGGGCCCGACGCCCAACAACTGACCGGCGGCCCGCGGACCTGAGGAATATCGGGGCGCATTTGGGCCTTACACTGGGCAGACCGACGAATCTGGAGCGAGGAAATGAAGGCTGACATCCATCCCGACTACGTAGAGGCGTCCGTGCGTTGCTCGTGCGGGAACACCTTCACCACTCGCTCGACCAAGCCCGACCTCCATGTCGAGCTGTGCAATGAATGCCACCCCTTCTTTACCGGCAAGCAGAAGCTGGTCGACTCGGGCGGCCGTGTCGAGCGCTTCCAGCGCCGCTACGGGGCCCGAACCAAGAAGTCCGCCAAGAGCTGATCGCCAGGCGCGGCGGACCCCGCCGTGTCCACAACGCAGATCCGTCGCCGGCGCAACGTAATCTGAGCCAGTGCTCGACGACCGCCTGAAGGCTCTCGAAGACGAGTTCGGCGCGGTCGAAGCCGAACTGGCCGAACCGGGCACCTCAGCGGACCCCCGCCGCCTCCGCGACCTGTCCCGGCGGCACAAGGAGCTGAGCGAGATCGTCGCCACCTGGCGTGAGCTCACCTCGGCCCGGTCGGACCTCGAGACGGCCCGGGGAATGCTTGAGGACCTCTCAGGCGAGGACCGAGACGTGGTGCGGGCCGAAGTGGACGCGGCCGAGTCGTCCATAGAGAGGCTCCGGACCCGGCTCAACACCCTGCTCTTGCCGAAGGACCCCAACGATGGTCGCAACGTCATCATCGAGATCCGCGGCGCCGAAGGAGGCGAGGAGGCAAACTTGTTCGCCCGGGACCTCTACGACATGTACCTGCGCTACGCCGCGGAACGAGGATGGAAGACCGAGGTGCTCTCGTTGAGCGCGTCCGAGCGCGACGGCCTGAACGAGGTCGTCTTCTTGGTGAAGGGCAAGGACGCCTGGGGGCGGCTCGAGCACGAGGCCGGCCCGCACCGCGTGCAACGGGTGCCGGTGACCGAGTCCAAGGGCCGCGTGCACACCTCGGCGGCGACGGTCACCGTGCTCCCAGAAGCCGATGAGGTGGACGTGAACATCGACCCCGGTGACCTGAAAGTCGACGTGTACCGCTCCACGGGCCCGGGGGGCCAGTCGGTGAACACCACCGACTCGGCCGTCCGCATCACCCACCTGCCGAGCGGGATCGTCGTGGCCATGCAGGACGAGAAGAGCCAGATCCAGAACCGGGCCAAGGCCATGGTGGTGCTGCGGGCCCGGCTCTTGAAGGCCGAACAGGACCGCCGGGCCGCAGATCTGGCCGAGAAGCGCAAGAGCCAGGTGGGCGGGGGCGGTCGGTCAGAGAAGGTACGCACCTACAACTACAAGGAGAACCGGGTCACCGACCACCGGGTGAATCTCACCTTGTACAAGCTCGACCAGGTACTCGCCGGCGATCTGGATGAGTTGACCGACGCCCTCATGGCCGACAAGCGGGGTCGCCAACTGAGTGGAGAGGATGGGTCGGGACCGTGACCCAGGCCGGCCCCGCCCGGTGGTGACCAGAGGTGAGGTGACCGCGGCGTTGGTCGCTCGGCTCGGTTCGGCCGCCGAGGCACGATGGCTGGTCGAAGACGTACTCGGTCCGCCGATCGGCCGTGCGGGTGCGGGCGAGACGGTTCCTGAGCCCTTGCGTCAGAGCATCGAGGCCAAGGTACAGCGGCGCCAGGGTGGTGAGCCCCTGCAATACGTGCTCGGTTGCTGGGCCTTCCGCACCCTCGATCTGCTCGTCGACCCCCGGGTGCTCATCCCGCGGCCCGAGACCGAACAGGTGGTCGAGGTGGCCCTCGGTGTCCTCGGGCAGCTGGCGGCCAGGGGAGACGACCTCGTGGTCTGTGATCTCGGCACCGGCTCGGGGGCGATCGCCCTGTCGATCGCGGCGGAAACCGCCGGCGACTCGCCGACGGTGTTGGTGTGGGCCACCGACCGCGAGCCGGGCGCCCTCGAGGTGGCGGCCCTCAACCGGGACCGGGTCGGCATGGTGTACCCCGGTGCGGCCGAGCGGGTCCGGCTGCGTCGGGGCGAGTGGTTCGCCGCATTGCCGGCGTCGCTCAACGGCGGCATCGACCTGGTGGTCTCCAACCCGCCCTACGTTGCCGTCCATGAGTGGGCCGACCTCGATCCCGAGGTCCAGGCCGAGCCCCGCTCGGCGCTCGTGGCCGGCGACGGCGTCAACGGGACGCCCGGGCTGGCCGACGTCGAGCAGGTGCTGACCGGGGCTGCGCTCTGGCTTGCCCGGCCCGGAGCGGTCGTGATCGAGATCGCCCCCCACCAGGCTCCGGCGGCCGACGCCCTCGCCCATCGGCTCGGCTTCACCGATGTCCGGGTCACCGCCGATCTGGCCGGGCGCGACCGGGTCCTGGTCGGCTGGGTCCACCGGTGAGCCCGACCGCTCCGCCGGTGGTCCCCCTGCGCCCGGACGCGGTGCTCGACGCGCTCGGGGCGGGCTCGGTGGTGGCCATCCCGACCGACACCGTCTACGGCCTGGCCGCCCGGCTCGACCGCCCCGGGGCCCTCGACGTCCTGTTCGCGCTGAAGAGCCGTCCGGCCGACGTGGCGCTGCCGGTACTGATCGGCCGATGGAACCAGCTCCGCAGCGTGGCGGAGACCTGGCCCCGGGACGCGTCGATGATCGCGGCACGGTTCTGGCCCGGCCCGCTCACCGTGGTCGTCCCGGCCCGACCCGAGATCGGCCCGCTGCTCGGGGGGGACGGGACCACCGTCGGGATCCGCCGACCGGCCCACTCCTTTGTGCGCGCCCTGTGCGTCAAGGCCGGACCGCTGGCCGTCACCAGCGCCAACCGGCACGGGGCTTCACCGAGCCACAGCGCGGCCGAGGTGCTCGAGGCGTTCGCCGACGCCGGTGGGGCGCTCGCCCTGGTGGTCGACGGTGGACGCTGCGACGGCGTGCCCTCGACCGTGGCCGATTGCACGACGTCGCCGCCCACCTGCCGTCGCGAGGGGGGCGTCCCCTGGGACTGGGTGGAGGCCGCCCTCAGGTAACGGTCGATGCCGGCCGAGGTGCCCGGCGCTGGAACGGCGCCCGGCTGGTCCCGGACCGGTCGGCTCAGTTGAGGTGGAGGACCCCGTCGGGGCCGAGCGTGCCGCTGCGTCCGATCCCCTCGGCCGCCGTCAGGCTGGCCAGTTCGCTCGGGTCCTCGACGGTGGCCCAGGTCCGCGCGCCCGATTCACTGCGGCAGGCGAGGATGCCCCGCTCGGGCCCCTCGCGGCTGAACGTGACCGTGTAGGTCTCGACGGTCACCGGACCGTGGGCGTCCGGATCGACCGTGCAGCGGGGCGTGGAGTCGACCTCGCCTTGTACGTCACGCCAGGCGAATCCATGGCCCTGGTGGGTGGGCGGCCGAGACGAGTACAGCCCGATGGCGTGCTTGGTGGCGAACCACCCGAGACCGGTGGCCATCCCGACCGTCCCCGGTGCGTCGCGTAACGCGCCGACCAAGGTGGCGATGCCGTGGGAGGTGTAGTTGTTGCCCGGACCGCCGAAGAACGTGAGGCCGCCGGTCAGCGTCAGCGGACGGCCCGGGTCGTCGACGGCCAGACCGAGCTCGGCCGCGGCGATCCGGACGACGCAGGGGAAACACGAGTACAGGTCGATGGCACCGATGTCGTCGATGCCGACCCCGGCCAGGTCGAGGGCGGCTCGGCCGGCGAGGCGGATGGCCGGCGACGTTGCGAGGTTTTCTCGTTCCGAGATGAACCAGTGATCGTGGGCGTCGGCGCCCGAGAGGGGGAACACCCAGCGCTCCTCACCGACCCCGGCCGCCCGGGCCGCCTCGACCGAGCACAGAATGTACGCCGCGCCCTCGTCCACCATCATGTTGGCCGTACAGAGCTTGGTGTAGGGGAAGCTCACCATCCGGTTGTCCGAGCCCGGCTCGGTGATCTCGGTCGCCGTCTTGTGTTGGCGTAGCCACGCGTACGGGTTCTGCGCGGCCACCGCCGAGAACGAGGACCACAGCGCGCCGATGTGGGCCCGGTGTTCTTCGAGACCCCAGCCGTTTGCGGCGCGCAACGCGTTCTCGAAGAGCGGGTACACGTGGATCGGCAGGGACAGACCCCGGGCCATCTCGAGGTCGGTCAACGGGGCCCGCTCGGCGCCGAAGGCGACCGGGGCCGGCGTGGTGCCCGGGTCCTGGTGGACCCAGTCGAGGGCGGAGGCTCCTCGGACCTTGCGGGCGGCGTTGCGGGTGTAGACGCACTCGGCCCCGGCCACCAGCACCACGTCGAGTTCACCCCGGGCGATGGCTCGGGCGCTCTGGCTGAGAATGCTCTGGGGCATGTTGCCCCCGATGGCGCTCAGCATCAGCTCAACGGGCTCGATCCCGAGGCGCTCGGCGACGGCCAGGCCCGGATTGCTCATCCGGCCCCCGAGCATCTCGACCACCCGCAGGCTGTTCGCCCTCTTCAACAGGTGGTCCCCGGCCGGGGCGGACCCACCGCTGGGCGCCCCGACGGTGTCCTCGGCCGCCGCCCGCAGGGCCCGGACCATGAGGTCGATCGGCTCGGGCCGCTCAGAAGGGGGGATGGCCGGATCGGGCCGGCTGGTCACCTGGCCCACCCCGACCAGCACGGGGGTCCGGGGGTCGAGGGTCACAGGGCGGCACCGTACCGGCCCCGGGGGCAGCACGCCGGCTCGATACAGTGGCCCCATGAACCCCTTGGCCGATCCGACGCCCTTCGCCGGTTGGCTGGCCGAAGATCCACAGATCGCCGGATTGATCGAGGCGGAGACCCAGCGCCAGTCGAGCACCCTCCAGCTGATCGCTTCTGAGAATTTCACCTCGACCGCCGTACTCGCCGCCTCGGGGTCAGTGCTCACCAACAAGTACGCCGAGGGGTATCCCGGGCGCCGCTACTACGGCGGGAACTCGGTCATCGACGAGGTCGAAGAGCTCGCCCGGGAGCGGGCCAAGGCCCTCTTCGGGGCCGAGCACGCCAACGTGCAGCCCCACGCCGGGGCCAACGCCAACCTGGCCGCCTACCAGGCGCTCCTCGAGCCGGGCGACACCATCTTGGCCATGCGGCTCGACCACGGCGGCCACCTCACCCACGGCTCACCCGCCTCCATCACGTCGAAGATCTGGCGCTTTGTCGCCTACGGGGTGACGCCGGCGACCGGCGACGCCGAACACCCCGGCGAGGTCATCGATTTCGACCAGGTGGCCGACCTGGCCGCCTCGGAGCGTCCGAAGCTCATCGTGGCCGGGTCCACCGCCTACGCCCGGGTCATCGACCCGGTGCCCTTCCGCCAGATCGCCGACTCGGTGGGCGCGCTGTTCCTGTTCGACGCGGCACACCCGGCCGGGCTCATCGCCGGGGGGGTCCACCCGAGTCCGGTGGGCATCGCCGACGTGGTGACTCTGACCACCCACAAGACGCTGCGCGGCCCGCGCGGCGGCGCCATCCTCTGCGGGGCCGAGTGGGCCAAGAAGATCGACAGCTCGGTCTTCCCCGGCCTCCAAGGAGGTCCCCTCGAGCACGTGGTGGCGGCGAAGGCGGTCGCATTCGCCGAAGCCTTCCGCCCCGAGTTCTCGGTCTACGCCCACGCCGTGGTGGAAAACGCCCGGGCCCTGGCGGTCGGTTTGGCGGCCGAGGGGTTCCGGCTCGTGTCGGGTGGCACCGACAACCACCTCTTGTTGGTCGACCTGCGGCCCTTCGACGCAGAGCTCACCGGCAAGGAGGCCCAGGAGGTGCTCGACCGTGCGGGCATCACCTGCAACCGCAACACCATCCCCGACGATCCCCGCTCGCCCTTCGTCACCTCGGGGCTCCGCCTCGGGACCGCGGCGCAGACCACGGCGGGTATGGGGACGGCCGAGATGGCCCGGATCGCCACCCTGATCGGGCGGACGCTCCGGCACCGCACCGACGCCGGGGAGCTGGCCACGGTTCGCTCCGAGGTGGCCGAGCTGTGCGCCGGGTTCCCTCCCTACCCGTCGCTGACCGGTGCCGCCGGTGGGCCGGTGCCCGCGCACGCGGGCTCGGGCTGAGCGAACCCAAAGGAGCGACCCATGCCGCCGATCGGCTGGTACGCCGTCGTCCTGGCGGTGGCCGCCCTCTCCACCGCTGCGCTGACCCCCGTCGCCCGCTGGTTCTCTTTGAAGGTCGGCTACGTCGCGCTTCCCGACCCGCGCAAGGTGCACAAGGCGGCTACGGCGTCCGGCGGTGGCGCGGCCCTGTTCCTCGGGTTCTTGTTGGCCATGATCGTCGCCGCCGTCGTACCCGCGTTCCACAACGTCTTCGCCAGCTCCTCAGAGCCCCTCGGGGTGGTGCTGGCCGGCGCGGCCATCTTCGCCGTCGGCCTGATCGATGACATCCGCGACATGTCGGCCCCCGCCAAGATGGCCGGCGAGGTACTGGCGGCGAGCATCTTGTACTTCCTCGGCGTGACCATGTACCAGTTCAAGATCCCCCTGGCCGGGTTCGTCGTCCTCAGCCCGAGCGTCATCCCTCTGATCACCGCCCTGTGGGTGATCGCTCTCACCAACGCCGTCAACTTCATCGACGGCCTCGACGGGCTGGCGGCGGGGATCGTGGCCATCGGGTCGGGGGCCCTGGCCGTCTACGGCCTGCAGCTGATGCGCCTGGGGATACTGCCGGCCAGCAACGTCGGTCCGTTGGTGGCGGTGATCGCCTGTGGGATCTGCCTTGGGTTCTTACCCTTCAACTTCCATCCGGCCAAGATCTTCATGGGTGACTCCGGCGCGCTCTTTTTGGGCCTGTTGATGTCGGCGGCGACGATGGTCATCGGCGGGCGGCTCCCGCCGGCGACGAGTGGGACCACCTACTTCTTCTACGCCCCGCTGTTCATCCCCTTCTTCATCCTCGGCGTGCCCCTCATCGACATGGGCTTCGCCGTGGCCCGGCGCACCGCGTCGAAGGGGACCAAGTTCCACACCCCGGATCGCAACCACATCCATCACCGGCTGCTCCGTCTCGGCCACGGCCATCGCCGAAGTGTGGTGATCCTGTGGGCCTGGACGGCGCTTTTGTCGGGATTTCTCCTGTTCCCCCTCTTCGCGCATCAGGTGAACGCCGTCATCCCCTTCGTGGTGGCCGCCCTGGCCATCGGGCTCTATACCTTCTTCCACCCCGGTCTGCGGGGAAAAGGAGAGGAGGACCTGGGCGAATTCGAAGAGGCCGACGAACCGGCCGGGCCCGACGGCAACGGTGCCCCGCGTCCTGCCCCCGAACCGCCCGGCGGGGCCCTGTCGGGGCTCGGCCGGGGCACGGGGAACCCCTGATCAGAGGGGGTGCCGACCCGGCGGTCCTGGGGAAAGGAGCGGTTTTGCCGTGCGTGACGCCGGGATGCGATGATGAACGACGTGTTAACTGTCCACTTCTCCTCGCCGTGGACCGCCCTTTTTCACTCCTGGGCACCGGTCGCCGACGCGACCGCCGGCGCGTGACTTCGAGATCCCGGGTTTATGCAGCTCCTTCCCACCTCTGTTAGCGCGGCCCGACTCCGGCATGGCGGACGACACCTCGGATCCCGGTCAGCGGTCTGCTCCGGGCGACCCCGCACCACGGACGCCGCCGAGCCCGCGGATGGGCGACTTCTTCTGGCTGGGAACGGCTTGCGCCCTCTCGATCATCGGTGCGGGGGCCATCGGCTGGGGGCTCGATTCCTGGCTCGGAACCCAGCCCTGGCTGGTACTGGGCGGGCTGGCCTTCGGTGTGCTCTGCGCGGTGCTGCTGAGTTGGGCCCAGATCCGCAAGTTCCTCTGAGGGCCGCCGCCCCCGACTCGGCGTTCGGGGCATAGGGGCCATGTTCGACAACTTCTCCCTTCCCGACGTGGCCGCGGTCTCTCGGCGCACCGTGACAGGCTCCCTGATCGTCGGCGTCGTAGGCCTGGTGCTGTGCCTCTTCTTGAACGCCGCCCTGGTTGGGGTGGGGCTCTGCATCGGCATCGGCCTCGGGATCTTCAACTTCCGCCTGATCCAACGATCCGTGGCCAAGGTGGGCCAGCGGGAAGAAGAGAACAAGCGCCGCCCCCTGGCGATCAACACCGTGGGCCGGCTCGGACTGATCACCGTGATCGCTCTCGGACTGCTGCTCGTGAGCTTTGATCTCGGCTTCGGGCTGCTGGCCGGGCTGGCGGTCTTTCAGGGAATCTTGTTGCTCAGCGTCGCCCGGTCGATGTTCAAGATCGGCGCGCTGGGTGCCGGCGGCGTGATCGACGTGGATCCTCTCGACGACGCCCCGAGCGCCGCGCTGCGGCCCGTCGAGGTCCCCGACGACCCCCGGGAGAGTGCATAGACCGTGGGCATCGGATTGCCTCTCCTCCCGTCTCTCGCCACCGACATCTCCGTCGGTAGCCACGTCCAGCGCCAGTACTTCGGCCTCACGTTCAACATGGACACCGTCTGGGCGACCGCGATAGCGGTGCTGATTGTGTGCCTGCTCTCATGGATGCTGCGTCGCCAGACCACGAGTGGCGTTCCGGGCCGCCTGCAGGCGGCCTTCGAGATGGGCGTCGAGGCGGTCACCAAGCAGGTGGAGGGGTCGATCGGACCCGCCGGCCAGAGTGTCATCCCCTTGGCCGTGGCGCTGTTCGTCTTCATCTTCATCTGCAACATGTTCACCGCTCTCGGCATCGGCAGCTTGTACGAGTGGTTGCCGGCCCCGACCGGCGACATCAACCTGCCGTTGGCGCTCGCCCTCTTCGTCATCGTGCTCGTGCACATCGCCTCGGTCCGGGCGCGGGGGCCCTTGGGCTACGCCCGGCACTACGTGGCCCAGCCGTTCCCGAAGATCCTCTTCCCGATCAACCTGTTCATCAACCTGGTCGAAGAGATCGCCAAGCCCATCACGCTCGCCCTTCGACTCTTCGGCAACCTCCTCTCGGGCGCTCTCATGCTCTCGTTGATCGCGGCGCTCGGCGCGTGGAAGCTCGGCAGCCTGCCCGTCGGGAACGTCGTCGTCTTGGTCTTGAACCCCGTCTGGAAGGTGTTCGACCTTGTCATCGGGGCCATCCAGGCGTTCATCTTCGCCCTGCTGACCATCTTGTACTTCGACGTGGCGATGGCCAACGACCACGGGCCGGACGCCGAGCAACTGGTGCACGACAGTGACGAATCCCTCACCCCATCAACCTCGTAACGATACCGACACAAAAGGAGAATCACCCAAATGGCACACGACACGACGGCGCAGGCGATCCAGCTGGCTGGCGCCATGGTCGGCGGCGGGCTCGCCCTGGGCGGAGGTGCCGTCGGGGCGGCCATCGGCGACGGCCTCGCCGGCAGCCAGACGATCGCCGGTGTGGCACGTCAGCCCGAGGCGCAAGGACGGTTGTTCACCATCATGTTCTTGACGGTCGGACTGGTCGAGGCGATGTACTTCATCAACCTGGCCTTCACCGCCCTCTTCGTCTTCTCGCTCTACAAGAAGTAAAGGCTGGGAATTGGCAGGTCGGTATCCCGCCGCCGCCGCCCGCAGTCCGGGCCGGGGGCAGTACGGGGTGCGGACCGAACGAACGATCGAGGCTAACAGCACATGCCCATTGCAGACACCAGCAACTTCCTAATTCCGAACGCGACGTTCTTCGTCGAGCTGTTCGCCTTTATGATCGTGCTCGCAGTGATCGGCAAGGTCGCGCTCCCGCCGTTGAACAAGGCGCTCAAGGACCGGGCCGAAAAGATCCGTGCGGAGATCGAGGCGGCCGACGAGGCCAAGGCGGACGCCGCGGCGACCGACGAGGAGCGGCACACCGCCCTCGAGCAGGCCCGTCAGCAGGCCCGCGAGATCGTGGCCCAGGCCAACCGGACGGCCGATCAGCTCGTCGCCGACGGTCAGGCGCGGGGGCAGGCCGAGTATGAGCGACTGTTGGCCAGTGCGCAGGCCGAGGTCACCCTGGCCCGTCAGCGCGCCCTTGAGGGCGCGGCGGCCCAGTTGGGCGAGCTGGTGGTCGATGTGGTCGAGCGCATCATCGGTCGCGAGGTGGACTCGGCGGCGCACCGCGACCTGATCGACGAAGCCGTCGCCGCCCTGTCCGAGTCCAACGACACGAGTGGTGCGGGTGCCGGCGGAGGAGTCGCTCGCTCGTGAACCCCTCCCTCCAGGGCTACAGCGCGGCCGTGCTCGAGGACGCAGCGGCGC
>Ga0182024_10012739_pt1 | contig 16582 bp, 11 predicted proteins | sample P32metaG_FD_120480 | JGI IMG/M metagenome (GOLD analysis project Ga0182024, IMG submission 120480) | Permafrost microbial communities from Stordalen Mire, Sweden - P3-2 metaG (Illumina Assembly) | ecosystem: Environmental > Terrestrial > Soil > Wetlands > Permafrost | place: Sweden: Stordalen... | reverse complement strand
GCTACGCAAGCCGCAACGCAGTCCTGCCTTTGCGCGGAGCGATGAAGCGGCGGGCGCGGGAAACGATGGCCAGCTTTTCGCGGCTGAGGAGCTTGCGAACCTGGCCGCGTGCATGTTCGGCCCAGGGGCCATGGTTGTCGAGCTTCACATAAGCGCGCCAGTGGCGCAGCGCGGGACGATGCTGGCCCGTGCGCTCATAGGCGAGCGCCAGGTTGTAGTGGGCGTCGGCGTAGGCCGGCGAAAGCGTGACGGCTTTCAGATAGGCGGCGATGGATTCGTCGAGACGTTCGAGTTCATCGAGCACGTTGCCCAGATCGAAGTAGGCCAGCACATAGCCGGGATCGGCCACGGTGGCGCGGCGGTAGAGCTCTTCAGCGCGGCCGTATTGGCGGAGATGGAAGTAAATAGTTCCGAGGTTGATGCAGGCCGCCGCGTAGTCGGGATCGAGGGCAAGAATCTCCTCATAGAGGGAAATGGCGCGTTGCTTTTCTCCCGCTTCCTCGGCGCGGACTGCAGCCAGAAAGCGTTCCTGAAGGGCACGCGGACCCTCTGGCGCAGGGCGGCGCAGCGGCTCGGGTTCCGCGGCAGCGGCGGCGATTGCCTGCGCTCCGCCGCGCTCAAAGTCGAACAGGAACTGGCGGCGAACGGGGTCGACCATGGCGCCGTGATGACGGAAGGCCAGGCGTGTACCGGTGCGCACAACGCGCGTTTCGAGCAGCGGGTTGGCCATGCCGGAAACGGCTTTCATGGCCATGATTGATTCGCGGATGGAGGCCGCGGGCACGTCTTCAGCGCGCAGCGCGCACAGAATGCGCAGTTGCCCCAGATCCTGAAAGCTATAAATCTCCAGTTGCGGGATCAATCCGGCTCGTTCCCAGGCTTGCAATTGACGGGAACTCATCTCGAAAATGCGCAAGACGTCCTGACGCCGATAAGTGGTCACTCGTGTGCTCCCACAGGTGGTGCGAAGCAGTTCCGGGGATTGCGCTTTCAATTTCGCCGATCAACACAGAATGCGGTTACGCGCTTCCCATCCCGCCACGACGTTCCTGAAAGTCACGCAGGAAGCGCTCTTGCAGCGATTATGCCAAGTCTGAGCCGCATTTACGCGTGGATAAACGGGGTGGAACCCGGAGATGCAACAAAAACCCGTGGATAACGAGTGCACGATTTGGTTCAAAACGGTTCCGGGCACAGAACGTTAACTGAAGAGCAACGGAACATCGCGGTCCTGCTGGCGAAGCTCAAGGTGTTGTCACGGCAACGAGGAGTCGTTTTGCGGGATGGAAAGAGGGAAAGAGTGTTCCGCGCAAAACCGTGGGACGGACGGCAGATTCAACTTTCTGCTTCGTTTTGAATCCGCCGCCGCATCTCGTTTCGGTCAGCGAAGAGAATTCTAGACGCTCACCACGAAGCTGTCTTCGGTCCGCTCCACCGGGCGGTAGAGGGTATCGCGCTCGACGGGCGTGCGGCCAGCCTCGGTGATGAGACGACAGAGATCCTTGCGCGTAAGGCCCTGCGGCGTGGTGGCGCCGGCGTCGTGATAAATCTTCTCTTCGATCACTGTGCCGTCGAGATCGTCGGCGCCGAAGCGTAGCGCAATCTGCGCAATCTTGGGCGTCATCATTTGCCAGTAGGCCTTGATGTGCGGGAAGTTGTCGAGCACGAGGCGGCTGACAGCGATCTGGCGAATGTCGGTGAGTCCCGTCGTGACGGGCAGGTGATCGAGCATCGTGTTTTCAGGATGGAACGCAAGCGGAATGAAGGTCTGGAAGCCGCCCGTCTCATCCTGCAGGGCGCGCAGCTTGAGCAGGTGATCGACGCGGTCGGCGTCGTTTTCGATGTGGCCGTAGAGCATGGTCGCATTGGACTTGAAGCCCAGCTTGTGCGCCGTGCGCGCGGTTTCAAGCCACTCGTCGCCGTCAATTTTGTGATCGCAAATGATGGAGCGGACACGCGCGGCAAATATTTCCGCGCCGCCGCCGGGCATGGAGTCGACGCCTGCCTCGCGCAGCTTGAGGAGAGTTTCTTCAATGCCGAGCTTGGCGCGGCGAGCCAGAAACGCGATCTCCACCATGGTGAAGGCCTTGATGTGCACCTTGGGAAATCGCTCTTTAAGGCCGCGGACGAGGTCGAGGAAGAATTCGAAAGGTAGATCGGGGTGGAGGCCACCGACGATATGGAACTCGGTGACGGCTTCAGAATAACCGGAGGCGGCGGTCTCCCACGCCTCATCGAGAGCCATGGTGTAGCCGGCGGGGTCACCTTTTTTGCGGCCGAAGGCGCAAAGCTTGCAGGCCGCGACGCACACGTTGGTGGGGTTAATGTGGCGATTGACGTTGAAGTAGGTCACGTCGCCATGCAGCCGTTCACGCACATGGTTGGCCAGCCAGCCCACGGCCAGCACGTCACTGGAGCCGTAGAGGACCATGCCGTCGTCCGCACTGAGCCGTTGCTCGGCCATGACCCTGGCGGCGATCGGCTCAAGGCGGGGATCGTACGTTTGGAATGCGTGGCTTGGGCCAGAGCCCACGGTCTGAACGCTCATAGCACTGATGATACCGGAAACTGGAGAGGTTCTCTAATTCACCAGCGCCGGCGCAGTGACCGAAACATTCTGCGCCTGGGCCGCATCGCGGACGGCGGCCGCATCGCGCGTGATGGCGATGACCGTCATGTCGTCCTGCTGCCCGAACTGTTTGGCGGCTTCGACGATTGCTGCTACCGGCTCCATGGAAATCTGGCGGCTGCGCTCAAAGCCGAACAACTCGCCTTTGGGATTCTGCGCTTCGACGATGCCATCGGAATAGAACGTGAGGCGGCTGCCGCGCGGCATCTGGAAGCGAATGGTTTCATAGTGCGTGCCGGATTTTGCGCCGAGCGGCAGAGCTCCCGAGATCGCCACTTCCTGGCCATCGAGATAGGGCGGCAAATGCCCGGCGTTGGATAGGACCACGGCGCCATCGGAGAAAATGTGCGCCGCGAGCGCCGTGGAAAAGCTTCCCGCAACACGCCCCACGAGCCGTTGATTGAGATTGGCCAGCAACTCCGCGGGCTCCGAAGTGTATTCGGCCACGCCGCGAATGGCGCCCACGAGAACGGAGACCAGCATGGCCGCGGGCAGTCCCTTGCCGGCCACGTCGCCGATCACCAGCAACAGCGAGCCTTCCGGCGCGGGCAGAATCTGGAAGAAGTCGCCGCCCACCTGCTGCGCAGGAACATAGGCGCTCTCAATGGAGAATCCGGGCACAGGCTCGAGCTGCTCCGGCAAAATGATCTGCTGTACCTCGCGCGCCGCCGCCATCTCGGTTTCAAGATGCGCCTGCTGATGGGCAATGCGCGTGGAGCGCAAGACGAGAATGATCGCCAATGAAAGCACGAAGAGGCAGCCGTCGATGCTGTTGGCATTGATGATGAACGGGCCAACTTTCCAATTAAAGATGGCTTGCAGGAATTGGAACGCGGAGGGCGCTAGTGCGGGGATCCGGCTCACGAGGAAGACGCCCAGCTGCACGTAGATGGATAAGCTGGATACCACAGCAGGGACGAGCAGAATGCCCGCTTCTTGATTCCCGCGGCGCCAGTGCACGATGAGCAGGATGGGGATGATTCCCGCGAGAAGGGTCAGCTCGGGCGTAAAACTGAGCAGGGTGCCGATCGAAGAGCCCGACCCGGTGGCTGACTGCCACGATCCAAAGAGAATCCCTATCGCGGCGACAATCAACCATGCACTGAGCCAGCGCTTCAACGGCATGCGCAGAAAGGCCAGGAACATGAGAGTTTGCAGCACCAGGCCCGCAATGTTGAAGCAGCCGTTGATGTAGAACGACCACGTGGGAAGATTGTGGAAGAGTTCGTAGAACTGCAAGGGCGCGTGCAACGCGGTGACGAGAAACAGCAGGAAGATCCAGAGATACTCGCGCTGCTGGCGCTGCGCCGTGAAGAGCGCCAGGGCGATGATTCCCAGGCCCAACCCGGCGAACTGATAAAACCACCCCAGAAGATTGTCGCCAATGGTCGTCAGCCAGATGTGATCGCTGAGCGCAGATTCCTGCCCGATGACGAGGTTTGGTGGAACAAAGCCGGGGCCGAAGCTGACCCACTCATTGCTGGAAATGTACAGGCGCATGGCGATCACCACGTTGCCTGAGGCAATCATCGCATCGGGAATGCGCTTGACGATGGGCGCCTGAAATCCGTTCGGACGGTACGGCGAGACGTTGCCGTTCGAGAACAATTTCTCGCCGTTCACGTAAATCTCGAAGGCGCTCGAAAGATTGAACTCTTCAAGCGAAAGCCCGGTCTCGTTGGGCGCCACTTTGACGTGCAGGCGATACCAGACGACCGATGGATGCTGCGTAGGAAAGAACAGCTTCAGCGACAGATTCGTATCCATGCGCGTCCACTGGGAGTCGTCGGTTTCGGCGCGTGCGTAGGACGGATCGTCGCCAGCCTTGACGAGCCAGACCACGCCCATCTCAGTGGGCTGGCGCAGCGTGGTGGCGTCAAAGGTCCCGGGCTGGGGAGTCTCGGCACGGAGCGGCGCGGGCGGGACGAGCAAGAGACCCGAAAACACGAAGAGGCAAATCCCGGCCAAACGCCGGGGAAGGCGCAGGGTGGTGGGAAAGAGCATAGGGTGGACTCGGCCTCCAGCCGTTGTGGTTCCACCCTATCACTGCGCTCTTTGGTTCCGCGACGAAAATTTTGTGCGGTTGCCGCCCGGTTATTGAGCCGGCGGAGGCGCTGGCGCGCTTGCGGAAGCCCGCTTGGCCGTGAACGTCTGAGGAGCAGGGGCGCCATTGCCGGCACCGTTGCCGCCGCCGTTGCCGCCACCGCCCATGCCGCCACTGACGGTGCGCGTGAACTTGATGTTGTCGCCGTCGGCCGTGCCGCTGTACGACATGGTCATTGAATTGCCGTTCATGTTGCGAACGACGTCAAAGGTGATGGTATCGCCGGACACCTTGCCATTGGTGATAGGCATGTCGCCATTCCGGCCCGAAACCGTGCCTGTAACCGTCATGGCGGTGGCGTCGACAGTAAGTGTGAATGTTGTGGGCGTCGTGTTGCCGTTGCGTCCCGGAACATCCGCTGTCCATTTGCCGTTAAAGTCGGCGGCCAGCGCGGTGACGGAACCGAGCGTTAAAACCAGTGCTGCGAGTGCGAGTTTCTTGATCATGAGTTTCTCCTAACGACTGCTTGGATGCACGGCGCGGGATTGAAGACCATGCGCCTGTTTAGGAGGGACGTTGGGGAGGCGGTTGAAGTCTCAGCGGCAGGGAGTTCAATCCAGAAAATTCAGCTCCCCCCACCGGCCTTACACCGATACTCCGTGCCGGAATCGACTGCGCAGCCTGACAAGCGGGCGCTCAAGAAAGTTGAAGGAGCAAAGCGCGGCCAGATAGAGAAGGACCAAGCGAATGAAAAGGGGCCAGTGCCAGAGCGCGCCAATGGCGGTTGTGCCAAAGCTCGGCACCAAAAAGAGTTGCTGCCAAATGTAGAGGCTATAAGACAGTATGCCCACATGCTGCAGAGCGCGCAGATTGACCACCTTGAACATCGCACCGCGCCTCCCTGCTACGAGGACCAGCACGGCAAGGGCGATCGCCACCGCATCGATGGTGGGAAAAGTGACATGCGTGACCGTTCGCACGAGCGGATGGGTGGCGAAATGAATGCCGAGAATGGGTTCGGCCAGGAACAGGAAAAACGATGTCGCTGCCAGAATGGGCCAGGTGCGCAACTTCCCGATTCGCTGCCGCCAAACCGGCGATTCCAGAAGGAACGCTGCAGCGCAGCCAGCCATCAAAATGTCGATGCGGGTTTGAAATGCTCCCGGTTCAAAGCCGCGAAAGGATGGAAGGAGATAGTAGTCGAGAGTGCGCAAAATGGGTCCCGAGAGAGCCAGAGACGCGGCTAACCGCGGCGCAACCCTTCTGGGCAGGAAAGCAAATAGACTCGGCCAGATGAGATAAAACTGTTCCTCCAGGCTGAGAGACCAGGTGTGATGCAGCCACCACGCATAATCGATTGCCTGGGGGGAACGCAGGGAGAGCGGGTAGTTGTGCGTGAATGTCAAAGCACGGAGAATGTCGAGCCAGCTAATCGAGATCAACTGAGCGGACTTGAGCGCGGAGACGGTGAGAATCAAGAGCCAAAACACAGGCAGGATGCGAAGACTGCGCCGGATATAAAAATTGGGTAATGAGAACGACGCAGTGGCATCGCGCTCGCGAATCATGAGCCAGGTGATCAGAAGGCCGCTGATCACGAAAAAGATCGAGACGCCCAAGTCGCCGAAGTAACCGCAGTAGACGTTGCGATAGCTGTGAGCGACGAGTACAAGAAGGATTGAAAATGCCCGCAAACCATTTAACGAAGGCAGGTGGCTCTTTAAAGTTTTTTCCACGTGTCCCCTTTGGCCAGGAGGACTCTCGCTAGTCCGCAACGGAACCTCGTTTTGTCGGCACCATTTTTTTGGATTATACCGCTCTGGCAGCCGCGCTATGCGCAATTGGATGGGCGCGAGCCTGCGCCACAACAGACTAAATTCGCACCGGGAAGCGCACGCCTCACTCTAATTGCAAGCGGGCGGCCCAGATCCCGAGCGAGCATACTCGCCATTCTTGTTGCGAACTCGGAGAGGGGGAATCCCCGGCGTTACTTGACCAGGTCGGCGCGAGGGATGCGTTCCACCGGCTTGTTATAGCGGCCGAGCAGGGCGTTCCAGCGGACGATGGCGATGTCCTGAAGCATGCGCGTGCCGTCTTTGAGATAGCTGATGCGGGTACGCTCGTCGTGGGCCCAACTGACGGGAACTTCCTCGATGCGGAAGCCGCGTTTGCGGGCGATGAAGAGAATTTCCGGATCGAAGCCCCAGCGCTCGATGGTCTGCAATTGAAAAACGGTTTGCGCGGCGGCGCGGGTGAAGGCCTTGAAGCCGCATTGCGTGTCCGCGTAGGGCAGACCCATGATGAAGCGGGTGACGCCGTTGAAGCAGCGTCCGAAGAACTGGCGGTAGAAAGGCTGGCGAATGGTCTGGCGGGTGCTTTCGAGCCAGCGGGAGCCGATGGCGATGTCGGCGCCGGCAGCGATGGCGGCAAAAAGGCCGTCGGCCTCCTCAATGGGTGCGGAGAGATCGGCGTCGGTGAACATGACCACTTCGCCGAAAGAGTGGAGAATGCCGTTGCGTACACTGTAACCCTTGCCGTGGTTGCCGGGATTCTGGACGAGGCGGACCTCGGGGTGGGCATTTGCTGGGTTTTGGGCGAAGGCGCGCACGATTTCGGCGGTCTGGTCGCGGGAGCCATCGTCAACCACGACGACCTCAGCGTGCCAGTCGCGCTCGCGGACGCAGGCGACGACCGACTGGAGGGCGTCCCCGATGCGCGCGGCCTCGTCGTAGGCGGGAATCACGATGCTGTAGGTCGGATAGGGCATCGATAAAGGTAAGCGGGCGCGGACTCCTGCCGGTCGCGGCATACGGTTCGTAGCCGGAGCAGTTGTGCAAGGGGTAGCCTCTCGGACATGATAACGCACCCCCGGTCCGGGACCGGGACGGCAGGGCCGGCCCCGAATTTTGCCCTCAAACTGCTGATGCGCAAAGGATAAATTCTCACAGGGGGCTTGCTTTTTCCCGCGCACCCCGGCAAAATCCGTTTATGCTGAGTGCGGAGGTTAGAGCGAGATGACAAAAGCGGACCTTGTGGAGAAGGTGACGGCCCTGGGCGATTTAACCCGGCGAGACGGCGAAGTGATCGTAGAAACCATCTTCGGCTCCGTGATCGGCGCCCTGCAAAGCGGGGACAAGATCGAGATTCGCGGTTTCGGCTCGTTTCGCATCCGCCAACGCAATCCTCGCATTGGCCGTAACCCCAAGACCGGCGCGCGCGTTGAAGTGCCGGCCAAGAAAGTTCCCTACTTCAAACCGTCGAAGGAATTGCGCGATCTGGTGAACCCCGGCGAGGCAGCCGCCAAGGCCTAGGACTGAGTTTATTCTGATGTCGTTCGCGGAAAAAAAGCCAAGAGCCCGGGCCTGAAGGCCTGCTCTTTAAGCCATTTTCAGGGAACCGGAGCCCCCCGGCTCCGTCCGTGAATGCCATCTAAATATCAAGCACTCATTCTCAGCCCGCATGAATTCGTAATCGGCGCTACACAAGCTGAAATCCAGCCACGTTCACGGCCGGCGGGAGCGGGTTTTCCCTGCTTCACGGACGCCGATGACCGCCATCATGCGACCTGTGTGTCCGTGCGAGGCGCGATGCGAGAAGAACAGTTCTCCCTGGCATTGCGTGCAGCCTGCCACCACCTGAATGGATTGCGGTGAAAGCCCGCAGGCGAGCAACTGACGGCGGTTGGCTTCGATGAGATCCACGTGCAGGCTGGGTCCGGTAGACGAGTGGCCCGGCGCGCGTTGCGTCAAGAACAGCATGGGATAGCGGGTCTTGACGGGGTCGGAGGCAAATACCTCGTGGAAGAGTTCGCGCGCGTAAGAGAACTGCGATTCGAATTCAGAGAGCACTTCTTCGCCCACGGCGTAGCAGCAGGCGGAAGCGCCGGGACCAATGGCGGCGATGAGATCGGCGGGCCGGGAGCCGTAGGCGATGCGCATGCGGCCGACACCGGTTTCGACGATGCGCTTGACGGTTCCTCGCCAGCCGGCGTGGAATGCGGCGACTACGCGCTGCCGGCGATCGGCCACCAGAACGGGGATGCAATCGGCGGTTTGCACGGCGAGCAGCAGACCGGGCACATCGGTAATCTGGCCGTCGGCGCGGCGCGGGCCCTGCCGACCCGCGTCGGCGCTTGTCGACCGGGAGGCGTCAGCGGCGGAAGCGTGCACGACCAGGTTTGAGTGGAACTGCTTCAGCGCGAGGAGCGGAGTTCCGGCGTCGTCGGTAACGGCCTCGGCCAGCAAGCGGCGATTGGCGAGGACGGTCGCGCGGTCGTCGTCCGCGGTGAAGCCAAGATTCAGCTCGCCGGGCGCGTCTTCAGCGCAATAGGCCCGGCTCAGGCCTCCTGCCCGTGTACTGAACCCACTCCAAAGCCAGGAAAAATCCCAGCCGGGAACGGTCAGCCATTCCACTCCGTTGGGGGCGCGGCAGGGAACAGGGAGGGGCGGAGCGAGTTCTTCGGGACTGACACGGTCAAAACTGGACTGCCTGGGGGGACGAGACGGGCGCGGCGCGCGGGGTTGCGGGCGGCGCGGGTTGCTTTTGAGGCCTGCCTGCTGAAACAGGGCGTCGACCGGTTTGGTCCCCGGAGAAGCCGAGGCTGGAACAGCAGAGGAGTCAGCACGGGAAGAAGGCCGCATCGCAGCTTTGATTCTATCGTTTCGGTGGCTTGGCCAGAAGGGGCGACGGAAGGGACGACCGGGGCAACCGGGAAGAGCACATGGGCCTACCTTCCGGTAGGCCCGCTCGAGAGGCAGTTAAGGGAGGGGTAGCCAGGGGGGAAATTGGAGAAGAGGTTCCGAAGAACCCTCAAGAAAGAGTTGTCGTGCTTTGGTGGGACATTTTGGGGAAGCCTCTGCTAATTACATAGATAGATGCAGGATTTGGGAAATGGTTGCTAGGGTTGTCCAAATGTGCAAAAAAGAAAATGGCGGCCTGGCGGGTGTACCCGGGGGCGGGGCATAAACACCCAAAATTCAGCCGGTCTCCCACCGCGGCAAGCCAAAAACGAGCTTATGGGGGCCGCTCGGGATAGGCTGCGGAAAAAGTCGTTGCTTTGAAAGGGCACGACCTTACAGATTGCTGAAAAACTCGGCTTTTTGTAGGTCGGAGGGAGCGGGAGGCTTCAGCCTCCCGAATAAAGGCCGTCGATTCAGCGTGGCTTTAGCCACGGGCCTTCCTTTTGAGGATGCCCGAGAGACTTTTTCAGCAGGCTGTTCAGTCGTGGCGGAATGAGCACAAGATCAATCGGGCCTTCAGGCCGCAGACTGTGGAGACCGGCGCCGCAAGCCAGCCTAGCCGGCTTACATCCTGAAGATCCGTGCCACGGGCCCCGCAGCTTGACTCAGCCGCGCGTCGGCTCCGCTTTGGGGCGCGCGCCTTTTTCCACAAAATGGGTGATGAGGCCGACGGGGACGAAGCGGACCAGAAATGCCGTAAAGCGCCCACTCCACTTCGGGATGATGGTGCGCTGGCCGCGTACGAGAGCGGCGATGGCGAGGCGAGCGACTTCATCCGCGGATTGCAGCTTGCGGCTGCGGAAAACGCCGGCGCGCGCTACTTCGAAAAACTCGCTCTCCGTGGTGCCGGGGCACAGCGCGGTCACGTTGATGCCGTATTGTGCCACTTCTTCAGCCAGTCCCAGCGCAAAGAAGCGGTCAAAGACCTTGGTGGCGGCGTACGTCGCGAGGTAAGGCAGCGGCTGAAAGCTGGCCGTGGAGGCGACGACAAGCACCCAGCCGCGACGGCGCTCGACCATGCGCGGCACGAACAACCGCGAGAGGCGGACCACGGCCTCGCAGTTGACGCGGACCATGCTGAATTCCTGTTCGGGAAGGCTCGAGTGGAATGCGCCGTATTGGCCAAGGCCGGCGTTGTTGATGAGGATGTCAACAGTCAGCCCTGCGCCCTCCGTGGCATCGTAGATTTGTTGCGGCGCGGCGGGATCGTTCAGGTCCGCGACCACAATGCGGGTTTCAATTCCCTGTGCGGCAAACTCGGCGGCCAGGGATTTGAGGCGCTCAGCGCGCCGCGCGGTGAGGATCAGTTTTGCGCCTCGCCGGGCCAGCTCGCGCGCCAGAGCCACACCGATTCCCGCGCTGGCTCCGGTCACCAGCGCCCACTTGCCGTGAAATTCCCTAGTCTCCGCCATCGCTCTCATAGGATAGCGGAGTTAGCGGTGTTAGCGGAGCCAGGGAAGCCGCGCCCGCGGGCACCTGGCTCCGCTTGGTGAGGATCGTGAATGCGGCGAAGGCTAGTTTGTGGAAGGCGGCGGCACAGGGGCCGGCGCATCAGCCGCAGGCGGAGCCGGAGCAGGAACTACGGCCGGAGCCGCGGGATGGTTCCTGGAAAGCGAACGAATGTAAATGATCAGATTCCAGACCTCGGTGTCGTTGGCGCGACCCACGTCCTCGGGCGGCATCTTGTCCCCTTTGCCGTTGCGAATAGTGGCGAACAAATCGCTGTCGGTCTTGGTGGCAAGAGTATTGGAGTTGGTCCAGTCGTCGAGCGGCACGTCCATGGTGTTCTTGCCGTTGCCCGTGTCGCCATGGCAAAAAGCGCAATCCCGGCCGTAGAGCATCTTGGCGTGGGCCTGCGATTCTGCCGTTGGCCTGACAGGATTCTTGCCAGAAGGGGTTGGTGGGGGCGCAGCATTTTGCCCTGCAGCAAGTGCGGGCACAGGCGAGGCGGCCTGCGGATTGCGGCCTGCGATCGGCAGGCACACAATTACCAACACGGCCGCCGCAAAAAATGGCAAAGACGATTTCAAAATCACACCCTCCTCAGCAGATGTCAGCAGAAACGAACATTTTTCTGTTGAGTGAATTCTGCGAGGAATTATAGGCCGATTGGGCGGAATCGGCTATGTGATCCAGCACACAAGTATCGGGGCGAAAGGATGGGGCACGGGTGGGTTTCCTTTTCAAACTGTCGGAGACCTAGTGGACGGCGCCGGCGCCTGGACCCTCGCCGGGACGGTTCTTGCTAAGCATGAAGGCCAGCGCAATGAGGACAACCGAGGCCCAGGAGAGCTCTATGTAGACGTCCTGGTAGCCCTGCGTCTGCGCCTGCTGGGTCAACTGCTGGTAAATCTGGGCCAGCGCCATGCGACTCGCATTTGCCGCGCCGAAGGAGTTACCCAAAATCGTGGTCAGCGCCTGGCGGTGCTGATCGAAGGCAATAGTTCCCGGCATCATCGACTGTTGCAGATGCTGCTCATGCCAGAGTGAACGGCTGGTGACCTGGGCATTGGTGACGGCGATGAGAATGGAGCCGCCGATGTTGCGCACAAAGTTGATGAGGCCGGCAACCTGGTTGCTCTGCTCCCTCGGCATGCCCACGTAGGCCGCCGTGGTGATGGAGATGAAACAAAACGGCAGCGGGAACATTTGCACCACGCGCAGCCACGACGCCTCAGCAAAGCTCATCTGCAGATTGGTGACGTTGGCCGCGTAACGAAAAGTAATGGCGAGCATGGCGAATCCGAAGGCGGCGAGATATCGCGCGGAGATTTTTCCCGTAACAAAGCCGGCGAACGGCATCATGAACAGCAACGTGACGCCCCCGGCGGTGAGGGCGAGGCCGGCCGTGGTTGCCGTGTAGCCGAGCAGTTGCTGCGTGAACTGCGGCTGCAGCACCGTGTTGGCGTTGAGCACCCCGCCCACCAGCATCATGAGGAAGCAGCAGATGGCGAAGTTGCGGAAGCGGAAGAGCCGCAGGTTGATGAGCGGATCTTTCTGGCGCCACTCCCAGACAAAGAGACCGATGATGCCGATGACGAACAGGACAGCGAAGACGCAGATGAACGGCGAGGAGAACCAGTCGTCTTCTTCGCCCTTGTCGAGCATGATCTGCATGCCGCCCATGGCCAGGGTGAGGAAGGCCAGGCCCATGTAATCCATGTTGCGCAGGCGCGAGGGATCGGCCTTGATCCACGGCGGATCTTCGACCAGGCGCGTGACCAGAATGAAGGCCAGGATGCCGACGGGAATATTGATGAAAAAGATCCAGCGCCAGGAGAAGTTGTCGGTGATCCAGCCGCCTGCCGTAGGGCCGATGGAGGGCGCGAGCACGGCGACCAGGCCGTAAAGCGCGAAGGCCTGGCCGCGCTTTTGGGGCTCGAAGGAATCGGCCATGATGGCCTGCGCCATGGGCTGCATGCCGCCGCCAAACGCGCCCTGCAGGACGCGGCAGCAAAGCAGGATGGGCAGCGACGGCGCCGCGCCGCAAAGGAAACTTGCCACGGTAAAGCCGCTGATGCAAAGCACGAAAAAGTTGCGGCGGCCCATCACGGAGCTGGCCCATCCGCCGAGCGGCAGCACGATGGCATTCGAGACCAGATAACTGGTGAGGACCCACGTAGCCTCATCGGTGCTGGCGCCGAGCGCGCCGCCAATGTGGGGCAGCGCCACGTTTGCGATGGAGGTATCGAGCACCTCCATGAAGGCCGCCAGCGCCACCGTCATGGCGATCAGCCAGGGATTGACCCGTGGCTTCCAATGCGCCTGAGCCGAGAGGTCTGGATTCTCCACCGTTGCCGGCTTGGAATCCGCGCCTGCCGCCTTGCGCGCGCCCGTAGCCGACGAGCCGGAGGTCGGTGCGGGCAATGTGGAGTCGATCGCGGACAACAGTGGTCTCCTCGGGCTTTAGACAGTGTTTGGTGAATCCAGGCAGAGCGGGTTTGTATCAGGGCACGGCTTCAGCCGCGCCAAAGATGGCGCAAAAAACTTCCGGGTTTTAACCCCTGTTCGATGTTTATCGCCCCGCCAATATCCAGTTTTCGATTCACCAAACCACCGCCTGACGGATTTTTGATCTCGCTGCATTTTAGATGTCGATTAGCCGGGGAAGAACGGCGCAACCTTGCCGCCGGATGGACGCCGCGCGCGAAGTCCTGGCGGTTAAACGATTGTGCGCACAAATAAGTAGATTCGCAAGAGCGCATTTTGGGTGCAGGGATTCGATTACGGGTAGTTCAGGGGTAGGAAGCCAACCTGTCCGATCCGAGCGGAATCCTTATGAGTTCCTTATGCGGTGACCCTCGCAAAGCCGCGTCCAGAGCCACCGCCGAGGGCTGAAGGCGCTGTGAATTCCGATCGAAAATTCTTGCGCGAATGGTAGACATTCCGTATACTGCCACCTAACTCGTTCATTCGGCGTGCCCGTCAGAACGATCGTTCTTCACAAAATTGTCTCCAGATTTTCTGGCACGCCTCATTGAAGTCTGCCCCAGTGCAGGCGATGTTTTTCAACTCTTGCTTTTTTGACCGACAGCGCTTCGAGAGCTCGGTCGCTGACAGACTAAAGCAGACGAAAAAACCTCTGAACGCGGAATCCCCGAGGATTGCATTTTTTGCGCGTTCAGGCGCAGGGACGGGTGTTTTTTATTTTTATTGAGCGACCCTGCATCGTACAAGCACTTCTACAGCGCAAATTTTGTGATGGCGCACAGCTGGCTTCAGGGATGATTTGTACCTATACCAATTCACTTTTCTGGAGGACACAATGAGCCGGAGGACACAATGAGATTGATGCGATTTTTCGTGTACGCAACCCTGTTGGCGGCTGGCGCGCTCGGAGCATGGGCGCAATCGACTGCCAGCCTTTCCGGAACCGTTACCGATCCGAGCGGCGCGGTGGTTCCCAACGCACAAGTGACCGTGCATAGCCTGGGGACCGGGGCCGATCGTGTGGTGAAAACCGATTCGGACGGCATTTATGTGGTGCCGTCCCTTCAACCCGGCGACTACAAAATCCAGGCCACAGCCTCGGGATTCAGTGCTTACACCGTGCCCAAGGTCACGTTGGATGTCGACAGTGCGGTAACCGTGAATATGAATCTCGCTGTCACCTCTGCCGGAGAAACGGTGCACGTGGAAGGTGCGGTTCAGGAGATTGAAGCGCAGACCATCACCGTCGGCCAGGTCATCGACAATACTTCAGTGCAGGACCTGCCGCTCAATGGCCGTCACTTCCTCGATCTGACGGTTCTGACGCCCGGCAGCGTGGTGGCTGACACCGCGGGCAGCCTGACCGCGACCAGCCGCGGCCTGGGCGCCAACGCCTTTATGACCGCCGGGAACCGCGAGGACTCGATCAATTTCCAGATCAACGGCATCAATTTGAATGATATTAGCCAGAACCAGATCACCTTTCAGCCGTCGATCAGCACCACGTCGGAATTCAAGATCGACAACTCCACCTTCAGCGCGGAATACGGCCGCAGCGACGGCTCCATCGTGACTGTTGCCACCCGCTCCGGCACCGACAGATTCCACGGCGAGGCGTTTGACTACTTCCGCAACGAGGCGCTGGACGCGCGCTGGTACTTCAACCGCCCCTACAACGTCGCTACCGGACTCCCGCTCGTCGGCAACACCGGCGATAAGGCTCCGCTGAAGCGCAACAACTTCGGCGGATCGATGGGCGGACCGATCTTCAAGAGGCACACCTTCTTCTACGCCAGCTACGAGGGACTGCGCCAGCACCAGGGCATCCTGCAGAACAGCACGGTGATTAGCCAGGCCAATCAAACCGCAATAGCGGCCAATGCGTCCGCCGAGCCCATCGCCGCCAAGCTGGCCGCGCTCATCCCGCTGCCCAACAGCGGCGCGAATTACGTCTCGTTCACGCCCGGCCCGGTGCAGATCGATCAGGGAACGATGGACATTCTGCAGAAACTCGGACCGAACGACGACCTGCACGGCTTTTACGCGCTGCAGGAAGACACGCGCACCGAGCCGGCGCTGCAAGGCGACACCATCCCCGGCTGGGGCGACCATCGCCACGCCGTCCGCCAGATCGGCACCGTTAGCGAAACGCATATTTTCAGTCAGAGCGTAGTGAATGAAGCGCGCCTGGGATTCAACCGCATTAACATCGCCTTCGTCCCCGCCAATACCATCGACCCCACCAGCGTCGGCCTCGGCGACGGCTTGAGCGGCAAAGTCGGCCTGCCCCAAACCACGCTCTCCGATATCGGCCTTGTCTTCGGAGGCCCTTCGGGCTTCCCGCAGGGGCGCGCCGATACTGCGGGCGTTTTGTCCGATACGGTGTCGATGCTCGAGGGCAAGCACAGCATCAAGTGGGGCGGCGAGTTCCGCCGCTACATGTTGGCCAGCTTCGCCGGCAACATCGGCACGCTGACGTTTACTACTTCCACGACCCCGACCAGCTTGTTCCAGACCGACGAGGCCACCATCTTCAGCATCCAGCCGAATATCGTCTCCAGCCGCGTCTACGCCGACTCCACGGCGTTCTTCGTGCAGGACAACTTCAAACTGACTCCCACCTTGACGTTGGAGTACGGACTGCGCTTCGAGTGGAACGGAACCCCGGTGGAGGGAGCGAATCGCTTCACCATCTTCAATCCCTCGACCGTTACGCTCACCCAGGTGGGCACCAACGGCCTGGCTGCCAACTCCGCGTACAAGCAGAACTACAACTACGAACCCCGCGTGGGATTTGCGTGGGACGTCCTCGGCACCGGCAGGACCGTGCTGCGCGGCGGCTATGCCTACCTGGTGGACCAGCCGGTCGCCGGCGTTGTCACCGGGATGGCATCGAACCCACCCTTCAGCACAGCAGTCACCTATAACTCCACTGCCATTCCCCTGTCTTCGCTTTATGTCGACGCAGCGGCCTCCGGAATTTCCCTCTACGGCGTCAACCCGAACTACAAGAATGCGTACGTTGAGAGCTTCAACCTGAACCTGCAACAGGCGCTGCCGTGGGGTATGGTTGCCCAGCTCTATTACGACGGTTCAGTGGGACGCCATCTCGAGGTGGAATCCAACATCAACCAGGTGGTGGGCGCAACCAGCGCTACCCAGGTGCACCCATTCACCACGCTCGCCGCCACCAGCCCCGTACGTCCGGGCGGAGCCATCGCCTCCAACATCGGTTACCGC
>Ga0182024_10012738_pt1 | contig 16582 bp, 3 predicted proteins | sample P32metaG_FD_120480 | JGI IMG/M metagenome (GOLD analysis project Ga0182024, IMG submission 120480) | Permafrost microbial communities from Stordalen Mire, Sweden - P3-2 metaG (Illumina Assembly) | ecosystem: Environmental > Terrestrial > Soil > Wetlands > Permafrost | place: Sweden: Stordalen... | reverse complement strand
CACCTGGCCGCAATCCGGTGATGCGCAGGGCAAGGTCATCCTGAGTCACGAAGAGCTTTCGCTGTTGTTGGGTGGGATCGATCTGACCAAAACCAAGCACAAGCGGTGGTACCGGAAGGCTTCACCCGAGGGAGACGCTGCCGCATAAGTTGCGTGGTTGTTTGAACCTTTCGATCGACTCTGGTAGATCATTAACTCATTGTGAGTTTAGCTTCCATTCCTTCAGCACCAGCCGATCTGGAACTCATCGCACAACTTAAGAGCAAGCTACAGTACGCGGAGCTGCGGATTCGTGTGTTGGAAGAGCGTCTGCGGCTGATGCGGATCGAGAAGTATGGCGCAGGCGGGGAAAAACTTTCGAAGGCGCAAATGCAATTGTTCGAGCTTGAGCCTGTCGTCAGTGAAATGATCATGGAGGCCGAAAATAACGCCGAGCCAGTGCATCGTTCGACCAAGAAATCCGTCAAGCATCCGGGTCGCCAGGAGTTGCCGGCGAATCTTCCTCGCGTTGAGCGGATTCTGCCCTGCGCATTAGATCAGCGCGTATGCAAACGCTGCGGAAAAGAAACAGTGGTGATCGGCTACGAGGAGAGTTCCCAACTGGACGTGGAACCGGCGAAGTACTTCGTACTGGTCACGAAACGAGAGAAGCGAGCTTGCCGGTCGTGTGAGGATCTTGGCGTCGTCTCAGCGCCTCTGCCGCCACGGATCATCGAGAAGTGCCTGGCGAGTGACCGGATCGTCATCGACACGGTCGTCAGCAAATATTGCAATCACACACCCCTGCATCGTCAGAGCATAATTCTCGAAAGAGACATCGGCCTGGAAATCAGCCGCGCGACGCTGGATGGCTGGGTTCTGAAAGTAGGCGAGTTGCTGATCCCGATGGTCGCTGCGATGCGTCAAGAGTTGATTAGCGGAACTTACATACAGGCGGACGAAACCCCGGTCGATGTGCAGACACGCGAGGGCCGAGGAAAGAATCATCAAGCCTATTTGTGGCAGTACGGCCGACCCGGAGGAACTGTGGTGTTCGACTTCCGTCTAGGCCGTGGACGCGATGGGCCGAAGCGGTTCCTGGGACTGTTTGAAGGTATTCTGCAAACTGACGGCTATGCGGCCTACGATCAGATCGGCGGACCGCGAATGATACATGCCGCTTGTTGGGCTCATGCTCGGAGACAGTTTTTCGAGGCGGTGCAGTTGACCCCCCGAGACCCTATTGCGACACTGATCGTAGCGCGGATGGATGAGCTGTTTGCCGTCGACGCAGAAACTCGGCACCAAGAGCTGAGTGTTGCGACGCGCCATGTCCGGCGCCAGGAAATGACGAGGCACCTCGTAGAGGAAATCCGCAGGCAGATCGAAGCGGCGCAGTTCGTCGCGCTGCCCGCCAGTGTACTAAGCAAAGCCTGCCACTACGCGCTCAGACTTTGGAGAAAACTCACACGATTCCTGGAATATCCGGAACTTGAGCTGAGCAATAACCTTGCCGAGAATTCAATGCGTCCGGTAGCTCTTGGTCGAAGGAATTGGATACACATAGGCAGCCCTCAGGCGGGACCGAAGGTCGCGGCAATTCTCTCAGTCGTGGAAAGCTGTCGACGGCTGAAGCTGTCCGTGCGCGAGTACCTAGCGGCGGTTCTCCCGGGACTCGCTGATCTCCCGGTCCGGCGGCTCCCCGAACTTACTCCCGCCACTTGGGGCAATCCGTTTAACTAGCCAGTATGTTTGCGGCGGCACAGGGTTTCCATTCTGTAAAAGTCTTCTGCGAACAGTGGGTCAACAAACACTCTTTTCGTAGGCACAATCTGTTCTGGTTTCGTAACAAATCGCCACGGGGGCTAGTCAAACGGTCGCTACGTAGGCCCGGACCGAAGCGCGTATTTGCGTGTGGGACGCGGCGTTTCGTACCGTAGGGACCTGTTCGGTTTTTGTAACTACATTTACTCGAAGCTTAGCCTAGTACCACGACACTTTACCCCACAGTAGCTTTTCCACATTTTGGGTGCTTGACAGGTTAAACAGATCATCTTAGCTTTCCGCTTCACCTTTCCCCCGAGAAGAATGCCAGCAACACCGTGGAATCTGGCGGTGGCACGTCCAAAAGATCGCAACAATGAAATTGCAACATGGAGGTCAAACTCGTGACTACTAAGAATTTTACGTTAGCCTTTGCTGTTAGCGTTCTGGTTTGTGTTTGCTGCGTGGGCTCAGCTCAAAGCCAGAGCTGTCTCCACGAGCCAACCGGCAATGCTTGTTACAAGATATTTGGTTTTGTAGAGGGACAGACGTACATGCCGGCGGGAGCAGTCTGCTACTGCGGAGGGACACAACCGTTTACAGGCGAGGGGGAGACTGACTGTTGGGTGCCCCTATGTTCCAAACATGCCGCGAACACATGCCCTTGGTGCGGGGGGCAGCCTATCTCTTTTGCTACTGGAAATACCTTCATCGGGCAACAGGACGTTAAGGTTCCCGGACTCGGAAATGGGTTGACGTTCGTTCGTACTTGGAATAGCACCTTGCGATCTAGCCTTTCGAGTGTTGGCCTATTTGGGCCGAATTGGCGTTCAACCTATGAAGAGCGTATCTACATTGACGACGACAACACCGTCGCTTATGCACGGGGGGATGGAAGCGTATGGAACTTCGTGGCTGGGGCATCGCAGTCGTTTACGCCGGCCCCTCCTCCCAACGCATTGGGAACATTTACGCCGGTTGCTCCCGCCAATACAACTGCGAGTCTATTTCAGGCAGCTGCAGCCTGGACGCTTATTTTTCAGAATGGCGAGCAGAGGGTATTTGACGGAACGAGCGGAAATCTTCTTTCCATTACAGACCGCAATGGCAACACTATGCAACTGACGTATGATGCCTCGTATCGTCTGATAACGGTCACAGACCCAGCGTCCCGGCATCTTTATTTTTCCTATGCAAGCCCCACAACGTACTTAGTAACTGGCGTCACTTCCGATGTCGGGTTGTCCCTATCTTATTCCTACGATGGCCAAGGGCGATTGGTTCAGTACACAAAACCCGATAAGACGACAGTATCGTTCCAATACAACAATCCGAACCCAACATTGATCACAGCCGTCCTCGATTCAAATGGAACGATTCTCGAGTCTCACACCTACGACAGTCAGGGAAGGGGATTAACTTCGTCTCGCGCCGGAGGAGTGGAGGCAGTGACCATCACTTATCCAACCGGGTCGCTCGCCCTACCTTGAATCGACCGCTCCAGCTGATTGTTACGCAGAACCGCAAACCGATTGAGCGATAAAGAAGGACTTTGGAACATGCCACTCAAGAATAAATGGCCGCTAGCCGTCCTGTTCTTAGTATCGATAGCTTCGTCTAAGGCTCTGTTCGCGGCTCCGAGCATCACGAGTTTGTCGCCGACTTCGGCAGCAATAGGCGCGTCCGTTACGATCACAGGAACTAACTTTGGCTCGACCCAGGGTACGAGTGCGGTGACGTTCAACGGCACGCCAGCGACCGCGATCACGAGTTGGAGTGTGACGTCGATTGCAGCCACGGTACCGGCGGGAACGACAACAGGCGGCGTTGTGGTGACAGTGGGCGGGGTGACAAGCAACGCCGTTAACTTCACGGTCGCGACGGCTAATTTCACCCTGAGCGGAAGCCTAGCCACTGCACGCATGTTCCAAACTGCGACGCTGCTTGATACCGGCACGGTGCTGGTTGCCGGAGGCGTAGACGGCTTTGCCTACGACACCCTCCCCAGCGCCGAGCTGTATAACTCGGTAACCGGCACGTTCACGGCCACTGGCAACCTTAACACCGGGCGCATTTTCAACACAGCGACTTTACTGACTAACGGCCAGGTACTAATCGCAGGTGGCTCGGATAGCAACTGGAATCAGATTGGCTCCGCAGAGCTTTACAACCCAGCTTCAGGGGCGTTCACCTTCACCGGCAGCCTGAACACCGCCCGGACCGCACAAAGTGCAACCCTTCTGAACAACGGCGAAGTGCTGATCGCGGGAGGTTGGAACAGCAATGGGGATTACATCACAAGCGACGCCGGCAACGGCGAGCTTTATGAGCCTACGAGTGGAACCTTCGTTTCCACGGGCAACCTCAACACTGCGCGCGATTCGCATACTGCAACCCTACTGAACGATGGCACCGTGTTGATCGCGGGAGGGTTCGACAGCAATTCCAATACACTTTCCAGCGCCGAAATTTATGACCCCGTAGCCGGGACCTTTACGCTGACAGGTAGTTTGAATATTGGCCGTGCTGTGCACACGGCGACGCTGCTGAATAACGGGATGGTTTTAATTGCCGGTGGTTACGATATCAACGGCAATGCCGTTGCCAGCGCCGAGCTTTACAACCCGGTTACGGGCACCTTTACGTTAACTGGCAGCTTGAACACCCCGCGCTACGACGGGGCCCAGGGGACGCTGCTGAGCAATGGAACGGTTCTGTTTGCTGGAGGCCAGGATAATAATGGAAATACGCTCTCTAGCGCCGAGCTTTACGATCCGGCCACAGGGCTCTTTACCCTCACCACGAGTATGAACAGCACGCGGCAGAGCCTCACGACGACGCTGCTGAACAACGGCCAAGTATTGGTTGCAGCCGGGATGGACTATTACGCAAATGTTCTGAATAGTGCGGAGTTGTACCAGCCGAGCACGCTGATTCCCACAGGGCTTGTATCTATTTCAGTGAGCCCGAGCAATTCATCGATTTCCGTCGGCGGAAATCAGCTCTTCACTGCCACCGGCACGTTCAGCGATAACAGCACGCAGACCCTTGATTCTGTCGTCTGGACTTCATCGGACAGCACGATTGCGACCATCGCCAATGATGCAAGCGATCGGGGCAACGCCATCGCGGTAGCTGCGGGTTCGGTAACGCTGAGCGCATGCACCGGCGCGCTTTGCGGCTCGACCACGATGACGATACTCGGGCCGCCAAGCATTACCGGTCTTTCTCCGACATCGGGAGCCGTAGGAACGCCTGTCACGATCACCGGGACGAACTTCGGGGCGACGCAGGGCACAAGTTCAGTGACGTTCAACGGCACGGTGGCAACGCCTGGCAGTTGGAGTGCGACTAGCATCGTGGTTCCGGTGCCGAGCGGGGCAACAAGTGGGTCTGTAGTGATAACGGTCGCCGGCGTGGCCAGCAGCGGAACCAACTTTGTAGTCGTACAGGCACCGGGGATCAGCAATCTGTCACCGACCGCCGGACAAGTTGGTACGCCAGTGACGATTGTGGGAATGAACTTCGGGTCGACGCAGGGCGCGAGTACCGTGACCTTCAACGGGACGCCTGCAACTCCGACCAGTTGGAGCGCGACTTCTATCGTGGTTGCTGTGCCGACCGGGGCCAGTTCCGGGCCTATTTCCGTGACCGTTGGCGGTCAAACAGCCTATAGCCCTTTCTTCACGCTCGGCACGCTGCCCGCGGGATGGTTGGACGCAGACGTGGGCGCGGTGGGACTCGCGGGGAATTCGAATTATACAAACGGGATTTTTACAGTGAGTGGCGCCGGCCTGCAATTTGGCGGCCTTGTGGACGCCTTTCATTTCGTCTATCAACCACTTTCCGGCGACGGAAGCATCGTGGCGCGAGTAACCATGCCGTTCGGCACGGGGGCCGAGGCAGGCGTTATGATTCGCGAAACCCTGGATGGTGCATCAGCCAATGGAAATACGGTTGTGCCCTCCGCCGCGCTCGTGGAGTTCAATGTGCGAACCGCCGCTGGCGGGAACACGTCGCAGATAGGTACGGTGAGCGCTGCACTGGCTCCCTACTGGGTGGAACTAGTCCGAAGTGGCAGCACGTTGAGCAGCTACGCATCGGCCGACGGAGTAAATTGGACGCTGGTTGGGAACCAGACCGTCAACATGACGCCGAACGTGTATGTGGGGTTGGTGGTGGCAAGCGGCACTGCGTCTCCGTCGCTGGCTACAGTGACCTTCGACAATGTTTCTGTCAGTTCGTCGGGCACCCCTGCACCAGTCATTACCAGCGTATCAGCCACCACGGGAAGCATCGGGAGCCAAGTGGTGATCACTGGTTCTAATTTTGGGTCCTCGCAAGGGGGCAGTGTGGTAACCCTGAACGCGACTCCTGTGATCATCAATTCCTGGAGCAACACGTCGATCAGCATCACGATTCCTTCCGGTGCCACGTCCGGGTTGTTGGTGGTTTCCGTTGCACCCAGCATGAACGACAGCAATCCCGTTGTGTTCACGGTGACATCGCAGGCATTGACGTCAGGATGGTTGGACGGGGATGTTGGTGCGGTGGGAATAGCGGGAAGTGCGACTTACGCGAACGGAACGTTCACGGTGAACGGAGCGGGCGGACAATTTAGTGGTACCGCAGACGCTTTTCATTTTATCTACCAGCTACTTTCCGGAGACGGAAGCATTGTGGCACGAGTGGTGAGCGTGCCAGTTGGCCTGGGTGCATCGGCTGGGGTGATGATTCGGGAGACTCTAGACCCGGCATCGGCAAATGGAGCAACAGTGGACTTCGTGGTGTACAGCGGCGTCATAGAGTTCAATGTCCGAACAGCCGAGGGAGAGAGCACGTCGCAACCAGATTCGATCGGCGGAACGACGCCTCCCTACTGGGTGGAGTTGGTGCGCAGCGGGAGCACCTTAAGCAGCTATGCCTCGCCAGATGGAGTGAATTGGACGCTGGTTGGGAACCAAACCGTCAACATGACACCGAACGTGTATGTGGGATTGGTGGCGAACAGCGGCAATACTTCCTCGCTGGCCACAGCAACCTTCGACAATGTATCCGTCAGCTCTTCGGAAGCGCCTGCGCCGGTGATCACCGGTACATCAGCGACTACGGGAATCGTCGGGAGCCAAGTGGTGATCACTGGTTCCAATTTTGGAGCCTCGCAAGGGGGAAGTGTTGTGACCCTGAATGCGACTCCTGTGATTATCAATTCATGGAGCAGCACATTAATCAGCATCACGATCCCTTCCGGCGCCACCTCGGGGCTATTAGTGGTGTCCGTTGCACCCAGCATGAACGACAGCAATCCCGTTGTGTTCACGGTCACGTCACAACCGTTGCCTACAGGGTGGCTCGACGGAGATGTTGGTGCGGTGGGAATAGCGGGGAGTGCGACTTACGCGAACGGGACATTCACGGTGAACGGAGCGGGCAGTCAAGATTCCAGTACGGCGGACGCTTTCCACTTCGTTTACCAGCCGGTTTCCGGGAACGGCAGCATCGTAGCACGAGTAGTGAGTATGCCCGCTGGAACGGGTGCAGAAGCCGGGGTGATGATTCGGGAGACCCTCAATCCCGGATCGGTGAACGGCGCGACGGTGGATAACGTGCCGGGTGGCGCCTACATAGCTTTCAATGTGCGAACGATCACGAACGGGAACACGTCGCAACCAAATGCGGTGGGCGGGACGACACCTCCCTATTGGGTGGAGTTGGTGAGAAGCGGGAGTACGTTGAGCAGCTACACATCGCCGGATGGAGTGAACTGGACGCTGCTTGCGAACCAAACGGTCAACATGGCGCAGAACGTGGATGTGGGGTTGATGGTGAACAGTGGCAGCGCTTCTTCGTTGGCTTCAGCCACGTTCGACAACGTTGCGGTTAGCTTCAGCTCGCCGGTCCTGGCTCCCTCTATTGCGACCTTGTCGCCAAACATCGCGGCGCCAACCGCTTCCGTAACGATTGCAGGAGAGAATTTTGGCTCCAATCAGGGCACGAGCGCGGTGACGTTCAACGGAACGTCGGGAACGCCGACGTACTGGAGCGCAACCAACATCGTGGTACCGGTACCCAGCGGGGCGACCACAGGGAGCGTAGTCGTCACGGTCGGGGGCGAGGCCAGCAACGGTGTCCCGTTTACCGTGTCGCAAGCGCCAACCATCATGACTCTTTCCCCTACATCTGGGGCAGCCGGAACGTCAGTGACGATCACGGGCGTGAACTTCGGCTCGACGCAGGGCGGGAGCACGGTAACGTTCAACGGGACGGCGGGAGCGCCGACAAGCTGGAGCGCAAGCGGCATCGTGGTGCCCGTACCGAACGGAGCAACTACGGGAAGCGTTGTGGTTACGGTTGGTGGGGTAGCCAGCAACGGACTTCCGTTCACAGTGTTGCAGCAGCCAAGCATCGCGAGTCTGTCCGTGACGTCGGCAACCATAGGCGCCTTCGTAACGATCACCGGAACAAACTTCGGCTCTACTCAGGGCGCGAACACGGTGACGTTCAATGGAACGGGTGGAACGCCGACAAGTTGGAGCACGACGAGCATCGTGGTGCCGGTGCCATTGGGAGCTACAACTGGAAGTGTGGTAGTCACGGTGAACGGAGTTTCAAGCAACCCCGTTTCACTGACGGTTGTCATGATCTCACTGCCACCGGTTACACAGGTTCAGCCCGCCAACGGAGCTACTGCGTTCCCGGAAAATGGCCGGATCATCGTTCGCTTCGCCCAACCCGTTCAAGCTTCAGCAGTCGTTGCCGGTACAGTCTCCGTAATCCAGGGGGCCAACAGTGTCGTCGGCACGCTGGCATTGTCGAACGACGGGTTGTCAGTGACGTTCACACCCGCCCTGGATCTGCCAGCCAATGAGACCTTCACGGTAACCGCGACGGATGTCACGGGAAATCAAACTGTTCCTGAGTTCCAGAGTACCTTTACGACCGGCTCAGCGACAGACGCGGTGGCTCCTACCATCGAGCAAACAAGCCCGCAGAACTACGCTACAGGTGTGCCTGTCAGTGCACCCATCGTGGTGCAATTCAGCAAAGCCATGGATCCGGCGACCTTGACGGCGCAGGACTTTACTGTGACCGACGATGTGACTGGAAACCTGGTGCCGGGCATGATTCAAGTGGATCCCACGGGAACAACCGCTTCGTTCGTTCCCCAAGGATTTCTTGGCGTGGGCCGCACATTTGCAGTGAACCTCAGCTCCTCGATGATTGACGATTCGTCGGGCACCAGCCTTACCGGAAGCAACACCAATTTCACCTTTACGACCTCATTCACGGCGGATACCACGGCTCCGCAAGTGCTGGGCATGAGCCCATCCAACGGCGCGACGGCTGTTCCGCTAAATGCTGTGATCGTTTTGGAATTCAGCAAACCGCTCGACGTCATTAGTGTGTCAAGTGGATTGCAAGTTCAGTCGAATGGCCAGCCCGTGGCGGGCGCCATTGCCCTTTCCAACAGCAACCGACAAGTTACCTTCACACCGCTGGCGGCATTGGCGCCGAATACGACTTATACCGTGGTCACGACCTCACAGATCATGGACGTTGGCGGACTTGCGCTCGCCAATCCGGGGACCTTCTCGGTGACGACCGGCACGGTGACTGCCACGACAACGCCATCGGTCACGAGCGTGAGTCCAACTAACAGCCAGACCGAAGTACCCATCAATGGAATCGTGCAGTTGAAATTCAACAAACCAATCGATCCGTGGACGGTGACGTCGGCGACGTTCCAAGTAATGTACGGGATGAATAGCGTGCTGGCAGGAACAGTTTCGGTTTCAACAGATGGTCAGACGGTCACCTTCACGCCGAGCACACAGCTGGACTCGTTTACTACCTACTACGTCCAGGCAACGAGTGGCATCGCGGATATCGAAGGTCACGGGCTGTCACCGTTCGGATCTTCTTTCACAACAGGGTCGGCTACGGACACATCCGCGCCCACCGTTCTGATGATAAGTCCCACGAATGGGGCGAGTGGCGTGCCGGCTAACGTTCGCGTGGATTTGGTGACGAGTGCGCCGTTAAGCGCAGCGAGTATAGGAAGCAACGCGGTGGTTGTGACGACCGGCGGGGTGCCCGTCTCAGGAACCGTCACGTTAAACAGTGTCGGGACGATTTTGACATTTGTGCCTACAAACCTGCTATCAGCGAGTACGACTTATACCGTGACAGCGAGTGGATTTACGGATCAAGCGGGCAATGCGATAGTGCCATTTACGAGCAGTTTCACGACGGGAACGTCGAACGTCGGGAATACGACGACACCAAGTGTAGTGAGCGTAAGTCCGGTGAACGGGACGAGTGCAGTTTCGGTGACCAGTCCGATTGTCTTGACGTTCAACGAAGCGGTGGATGCAACCACTGTGAACGATGTTACAGTGCCGATCTCGGTGAGCGGTGCGGTGTTGGCGGGTAGCTATGCCTTGGATGGAACGGGGACGGTAGTTACGTTCACGGCGTTGTCCCCATTGCCCGGGAACGCGATGGTCACGGTGCAGGTGACCCAAGGTTTGCTGGACCTCTCAGGGAACGCCAGCAACTCGTTCTACAGCACGTTCACAACAGGCTCGGGAACGGATACGGTAGCGCCGGTAGTAACGATGGCGACGCCGCAGAACGGGGCGACGGGGATTGGACCGAACGCGGTAGCCGTGCTTACGTTCTCAAAGTCACTGAATCCCAGTACGATCAATACGAACAACTTTGGAGTGCTGGCGAACGGGAGCGCCTTGCCGATCTCGATCAGTACGTCAGCAGACAACCAGGTGGTGACACTGACCCCCTACGGGTTACCTGCATCGAGCACGATAACGCTGTTGGCGACGAGCGGCGTGACGGATCTATCTGGGAACGCATTAACGGGCTTCCAGAGCCAATTTACGACTGCGACCAATGCGCCTGCCCCAACCGTAGTGTCGCAGCGACCAGGAAATGGAGCGATCGGAGTACCGCTGAACACGAATGTGGTGTTGTACATGAGTGAGGCGATGAATGCATCGAGTCTGCAGGCAGCACTCCAGGTGTCGCAGAATGGAGCGCTGGTCAGCGGAGCGACGCAAGTGACGAACAATGGGCAGGTCGTACAGTTCACGCCTTCTACCCCATGGCAAGCAAATGCGTTAGTGCAAGTATTTCTGACGCCAGCAGCGCAGAGCGCGAACGGCGAAAGTGTGAACAACTACCAAGCCTCGTTTACGACGGCTCCAAACGCCAACACGACGGCTCCGGTGCTAGTCAGCACGAATCCGGTTACTCAGGTGAACGGTGTGCCCACGAATGTGGTCATCGACTTCGCCTTCAATGAACCTCTGGACCCGACCGCCCTGAAACCGGATACCGTCGTCTGCTCCCAGAACGGTGCATGGCTTCAGACCGGCGTGAGCGTACTCGATGGAGGAACCCTGCTGCAGGTCACGCCGCGACTGCCTCTGTTGCCGAACACCGCAACCAATTGTCTACTCGGCAGTGGGATTCAGGGAGTTAATGGACTGGCATTGTCGGAATTTTCAAGCAATGCACTTTCGTTCACCACCGGCGCGGGTCCGGACACAGTGAGGCCGACCATCTTGACGGCATCTCCTCCGAACGGATCGTCGAATGTTGGCGACAACGCGGACCTCCGGGTTGTGTTTGGCAAGCCAATCAATCCTCTCACAGTGAATGCCAGCACGATCCAGCTGAGTGGGGGCGGAGTAACCGCCGTGCCGGACTCGATCAGCTTCGGCAACAATAATCAGACTGCGCTGCTGGTGCCGCATGCGCCGCTGGCGGATGGGACGCAGATGACGCTGACCATCTCCGGAGTCACCGATGTGGCAGGCAACGCAGTGGCTGCGCAGACGACTCAGTTCACGACCGGGACCGGCCCGGACGTGGTGCCTCCGGCGATAGTGATCGCAAGTCCATTCCAGGGCGCGCAGAACGTTCCACTTAACGCCGTCGTGATGCTGCAGATGAGTCAACCGGTTGATCCGGGGACTGTGAACAGCAGCACGCTAACACTGGAGAATGGCAGCAACGGGCAGACGGTTCCCGGAACTTACTCCGTGAGCCCCGATGGACTCACGATCACATTTGTTCCGGGCTTCCCGCTGGCGGCAAGCAGCGGCTACTACGTGAACTTTCCTGGTGCTGGTTTTGGTACCGGCATTTCCGATTTGGCGGGGAACTCGTTGCAAGGAATCTCCCCGATTAACTTTACGACCGGGACGACAGCCAGCGCGAGCGCACCGCAAGTGACAGGAGTAAGTCCCGCGAACGGAACGACAGCAGTACCGATCAATGCGCAGGTTGTGATTCAGTTCAACGAGCCCGTGGATGCGGCGAAGCTGAGTGGAGTCACCTTGAGCGCAGGTGGCGGTTCGGTAAATGTGTCGCAAAGTCTAACCAACGGGAACCAGAGGCTCACTCTGCTTCCGGCGATACCCCTCTCGCCGAGCACGGCCTATGCGCTGACAATCGCCGCGGTGCAAGATTTGAGCGGGAATGTGCTGTCGTCTCCGGTCACAGTCAGCTTTACAACCGGAGCTGGAGCGGACCTGTCCGTAGCCACTGTTTCAGCTGTAAATCCTGCGAGCAACGCAACCGGAGTGGCAGCGAATGCTGCCGTGACGGTGACCTTCAGCAAAGTCATAGATCCGCTGACGGTAACGACAGGAACAATGGTGCTGATCCCGACGAGCACCAGCATTCCTGTCGCGGGGACGGTATCGAGTAACGCAGGATCTGCGACCTTCACTCCAAATCAGCCACTCGATTTGCTGACTCAGTATGTTGTGCAACTGACCAGCGGCGTCACCGACATGGAGGGCCAAAGCTTGTATGGCGGCAGTTTCAATTCGTACTTCACAACGACGGGACAGGGTGCTTCAGGACAAACGCCATCAATTGTTTCCGTAGTCCAGGCCGCAGGCTTCGCCGGCACGCCTGTCGTCATCAACGGAGCCTATTTTGGGACTTCCCAAGGTCTCAGCACGGTCACTTTCAATGGAGTCGCAGCGAGCCCGACGAACTGGACGGACACCCAGATTTTTGTGCCGGTCCCGAATGGCGCGACTTCAGGTCCTGTTGTAGTGACGGTGAACGGAGCCGCCAGCAATGGTTTTCAGTTTACGGTGGACGCGACTCCGACCATCACAAGCATTTCGCCAGGAACAGGGGCAGCAGTTACGCCTGTGACGATTACGGGAACGAATCTAGGCAATAGCCAGGATTATGTCCTAGTGTATTTCAATAGCGCCCCTGCTGCCCCATCAAGCGTTAGTGAAACTTCCCTCGTGGTCCCTGTGCCCTCGAACGCGCCGGCGGGCAACATAACCGTAACTGTCAGCGTCAACGGATACTCCGGTGCGGGAATCAATTTCACCGTGATCCCCACTCCAACAGTTTCTTTAGTGAATCCAAACTCGGGAGTGGCCGGTACGCCGATCACCATTACCGGAACAAATTTCGGCGATAGTCAGGGAAATAGCACGGTCACTTTCAACGGGATTCCGGCAGCCTCGATCACATCCTGGAGCGCCGGATACATCAACGCCGTTCCGCCCAGCAACGTGACTACTGGTCCCATTGTTGTCGTGGTGAACTCGATTGCAAGCAATTCGAACAATGTGTTCACCGTGACGACTCCGGCTGTCGCCAGCCTATTGCCGCCGGCTGCCGCTCCAGGAGCGATCATTACGATAAATGGATCTGGTTTCCAGCCTAACGCCTATCAGACGATCCAGGTCCTGTTCAATGGTGTCTCGTACGTGCCCAATGAATTCAACAACACAACGGTGATCGCGGAGGTCCCGAACAACGCCACCAGTGGCCCGGTAACCGTTGTGATCGGCGGTGTCAGCAGTAATAGCGTGAACTTCACAGTGGAGCAACAGCCCACCATCACGTCGGTTTCGCCTTCAACCGGCCCGCTCAATAGCAGTGGGACCGTCGTGCCGGTCACAATCACGGGCACCGGCTTCGGCGCAACGCAAAGCGACAGTACAGTCAACTTCTTCGGCAGCAACACTGCACCCAATATCATCAGCTGGAGCGACACTTCTATCTCATTATGGGTTCCCCCGGATGCCGGCACCGGGCCCCTCTACGTACAGGTGGCCAACCTCAGTGCATTCGCGCCATCCCACTTCTATATCAACGCCATCACGCAAATCACCGATTCCCTTGGCAATCCGAGCCAGTACACCGTAAGCTCTCAGGGCGGATCGTGGTTTGGCCTGGCCTCGCAGGGATCAGGATGCAGCACCTGCGCTGGGCGCGGCAACATTACGAACTCGCCCGACGCCTACGGCAACACGCTTTCCTCTACCGACGACCTCGGCAACACCACCAGCTACACCTACGACTCCAAGAACAACGTCGCCTCGGTTTCAAAGCCGCTGAACTCGTCCACGACGGCCACCACTTCGTACAGCTATAACAGCTTCGGCGAAGTGCTCACTTCAACCGATGCGCTGGGCAACACCACCACTAACACATACGACGCGCACGGCAACCTGCTCACGGTGACGTCGCCGGCGCCGAATGGCAATACCGCAGCCAGCGTGACGCAGTTCCAGTACAACACTCTCGGCGAGCTGACCCAGATCACCGATCCCAAGGGCAACATCACCACGCTCACCTATACGCCGGTAGGCCTGATTGCCACCATCAAGGACGCGCAGAACAACCTCACCACTTATCAGTACGATTCCCTGGGCGACCGCACCGCCGTCATCGACGCGCTGGGGAACCAGACTTCATTCTCCTATGACGCCATGAGCCGCCTGCTCGGCATTACCTATCCCGACCATTCGACGGTCAGCTTCACCTACGACGTGCGCGGACGGCGCATCACCTCGACCGATCAGAACAACAAGACCACGATCTACACTTACGACGACGCCGACCGACTGACAGCGGTCACCGATCCCGCCAACAACACGACGCAGTACGCCTACGACACAGAAGACGACCTGCTCTCCATCACCGATGCGAACAACCACACGACGCAGTTCGCCTACAACGCGCGCGGCTGGGTGACGCGGACCACCTTCCCCTCAACGCTGGCGGAATACTACGCCTACGACCTGGTTGGAAATCTGCTCTCCAAGACTGACCGGAAAGGCAACACGATTCAGTATCTCTACGACGCGCTGTACCGGCTGAGTTCGAAGACGTATCCTGACACGACGAACGTGGAGTATGTCTATGACTTGGTGGGCAAGGTGCTGCAGGTGAACGATCCGACCGGCGTCTACGGCTTTGCCTACGACAATATGGGACGGCTCGTCGGGACGAGCACGCAGTACGCGTTCCTGTCTGGGCCGACTTTCACCAACAGTTATACTTACGATGCGGCGTCGAACCGGACGTCGCTGACGGCGCCCGACGGTAGCATCAGCACCTACGGCTACGACACCCTGAACCGGCTGAACGGGCTGGCCAACTCGTGGGCAGGATCGTTCGGGTTCAGCTATGATGCGCTGAGCCGGAGAACGCAGTTGACGCGGCCGAACGGAGTCAACACGAATTACAGCTATGATTCGCTGTCGCACCTGCTCTCGGTGCTGCATCAGGCCGGAGCGACCACTTTGGATGGTGCGAGCTACGCGTACGATCCAGCCGGCAACCGGACCAGCAAGGGCAACTACCTGAACGGGATTACGTCAAACTACACCTACGACCCGCTCTATGAGCTGACGCAAGTAACCCAAGGGTCGAGCACCACAGAGAGCTATTCTTACGATGGAGTCGGGAATAGACTGTCATCATCCGGCGTGCCGACCTATAGCTACAATGCGTCGAACGAGCTGACATCGAATTCCTCGGGCAGCTATACGTACGACGCAAACGGCAATACCCTCTCCGACCCCTCCGGCAAATCCTACTCCTGGGACTTCGAAAACCGCCTGACTCAGGCCGTGGTCCCCGGCACGGGGACAACGACCTTCAAGTACGATCCATTCGGACGCAGGATCGAGAAGAGTTCATGGCTGGGCACGACGAACTACCTCTACGATGGCGCGAATATTCTGGAGACGACGGATCAGAACGGAAACGAACTGGCGCGCTACGCCAGCCCGCTCGGCATTGACGAACCTTTGTCGGAGTTGGTTTCCGGCACGACGAGCTTTTACGACCAGGACGGGCTGGCTTCAGTCACGTCGCTAAGTAGTTCTTCAGGAGTCTTGGCCAGCACCTACACTTATGACTCTTACGGGAGAATAACTACCTCCACGGGCACGATGGCGAATCCTTTCCAGTTCGCCGCCCGAGAGTTCGACACGGAGATCGCGGCTTACTATGATCGGACGCGCTACTATAACCCCTTGGCAGGCCGATTCGTGTCAGAAGATCCCGTCGGGTTCAATGGGGGTGTTGATTTCTATGTTTACGTGGCAAACAATCCGATTTCCTTTACCGACCCGGCGGGACTCGATGGAAAGCCTTGGTATTGCCATTTTCCTAATCCGAACTGTTTTGTCTATTATGGAAACTGGGGCGGACCCGGCTGGACGGGCGGCCAGTATGCTCCGTACGAAGATTTGACGCCGGATCAAGTCGCACACTTGGCTCCTCCGATTGACGACCAAGACGCCTGCTACATGGAGCATGATCTCTGTTACTCGAGGGCCCGGGTTCATAACAGTTGCACCTCAAGCGACAAGCCAAATAGGAGTCAGCGAAACGCTCAGAGCAGCGAAGAGGGCTCGTGCGACTTTCAACTGCAACAGTGTCTGCGTTTGGTGAACGAAGGGAGTTCGGCAAACGCGCATAGCTGGGTCGCCGAGCCTCTGTTCTCCTTTCGAGAGCTCATCAAATAACTTTTGGGCTTGAT
>Ga0182024_10012737_pt1 | contig 16583 bp, 14 predicted proteins | sample P32metaG_FD_120480 | JGI IMG/M metagenome (GOLD analysis project Ga0182024, IMG submission 120480) | Permafrost microbial communities from Stordalen Mire, Sweden - P3-2 metaG (Illumina Assembly) | ecosystem: Environmental > Terrestrial > Soil > Wetlands > Permafrost | place: Sweden: Stordalen... | reverse complement strand
TAGAAAATGACATGGGGTGACAGACGGGAGGTTGACGGGATATGTTGTGAGCCCTATGCGATCGATAATAGTGCCTGAAATGGCAGAACTTCCTTGGGAGGAAATGCTCCTTGGTAGACACCAGAGTGGTGGTGTGTATCCAGTGGCGCTGCAGCTTGTTGATTTGCCAATTATTCGGGCGGTTCAGAAACTTGAGTTACCGGAGATAGGAACGGGGAGACTTCCGGTTTGTGCATACTCTGCTGAACTTCGCGGCCGGCGACCAGATGGTTCTTGGTATAAAGTGCTGGTTAAGGGTGATGACCAGCATGGGCTGCCATATGGAGCTGATGGGGATATTTTTTTCGCACTGTTTAAAATTGCTGATGAGCTTCCGGAACCTCTTCGTGGTGAGCTATTTGCCACAGGAGAATTTCCTGACCCAACTGTTGGAATGATTGCACGGGCAATGGGTCGTCCGATGAATGGCGATACCAGTCGGCGGATTCGTGAAGCTCTACAGCGCCTTTCACACCTTCGGATTGAGATGCATCTCAGCCAGACGGTGCATGATATTGGGTTGGCACTTCTGGATAGCTCAGTGTTTGGGAGTAGTCGTGCTAAAGATCAAGGCGCGAGTCAGATACCTGGCACCAATCGAAGTTTACAGCCGACAGAGCCAGATGGATCTCCGATTCCGCGATCCCGAAAGAGTGCTGACACAATCGGTGTCTTGCATGTTCTCGAGTATGCAGTCAAGCGCACTTATGATAGACGTGAAGAGGGTGAGGATTGGATTGCACATTTGCAGATCAATCCGGTGTGGTTGCGCGAGCTTGCTGGCGGCTGGGCAGCGTGGATAAATGTTGAGCGCTATGTAGCACTCCGGAGCCCAATCGCGAAACGCTTGTATCAGCTATTTGCTGGGGAGGCGGCCCGCGGTGTTTCTGCACCTTGGGTAATTGAGCTGAGTGATTTACAAGCTCGGTGTGGTATGGCTAGCCTAGCCAGACGGCCGGCAGCAGTCCGGCTTTCCGTTGAGGAAGCAGCTGCAGAGCTTGTAAGCTGTGAAGTTCTTGCGGATGTGCAGTGTGAGAAGCGTAGCCGCGGGCGGTACACATTCACGTTCATCCCAGGGCTGCAACTTCGAATGGCTGCACTGCTCCGTGGGGTTGGGGCACTCGATGTGCGCGAGCTTCGTATCCAGCGGATGCTGCTACGGCATTTTGGTGTGACGCGAGAGCATGCAGATCGCATGCTCACTGAGCGGCCAAGCCGGGTATATGAAGCCCTGCAGTACTTGCTTTACGTGCGGGACATCGATCATGCCCGTGTGAAGCGAAGTTGGTCGGCGTACCTGCTAAAACTGGTTGACGGTGAGGCCAACTTTGCTGGGGACGTCAAGTACCAGCAATGGCTCAGTCGGCACCGTCGGGGAATATCCGACGTAGATGCAGGTGATACTACACCAGTGATCCGGCTTGGTGAGGGAAGAGCAGGAACCGGAAATCCTCGTCCGGAAAGATCTGAAGTCGCTCCACTCCCTCGGATCCCATTAATTGATGCAGCGCGTACTGCAGCAGTTTCTACCGAGGCGGTCGAATTGTGGCGTGCTGTCCGCACAGCAGCTGCAGCCCGATATCCATCAACACATGCGGTGTATGTTGAGGACTTGGCCCCATTCGATCTGATGGACGACACGCTGACTTGTGTGACCGCTACTGCCTTTACACTTCAGATGCTGGAGCGTGTCGGCTTATTGCCGATCGAAATAGAGTTGCAGGGCAGAACGGATAATCGTGTTTCGAAAGTGCGTGTGGAAGTATTCGATCCTTCTCGCCACACCCTGCGTGCGTGAACGAAACGGGCAGACTTAGGCGACAACAACAAGACGACAATAACAAGACGAGAAACCCCCCGATGTCACACTGCACCGGGGGGTTTTGATTCGGCCGTCGTGAGGCGACGTGGTTTACTGCTTCTTGAAGCCGAATGCTGATATCGTATCGGCACCCTCGACGAGGATTCCCGCGACACTGTCTTTGGTAATGTAGTTACCGGTGAAGTTCACGACCTCGGAATCTGAGAAGTTCATTGTGAAAGCAAGAGCCGGTGCGTTCGACGTGCCACTCAGCGTGCAGGTGAGAGTCACCGTGCCAGCAGTGGTGCATGTCCCGCTGACGGCCGTTCCAGACTGGGAGCTCACGGTGGTAATGTTGAGACTACCGGAGCCCTCCACGATCGTACCACTCCATGTACCGGAGAAGACATCCTTTGGTGCCGAGCTGCTGCTGCATGCCGCGACCAAAACGGCCAAGCCGAGAATGACGAGCTGCTTCATGCATGCTCCCTGGTGTATTGCTTCGGAGTATCAGGAGTTGCCGACGCCGGATTGCGCTCGGCCTGGACCTATTTGTGAGCATCGGGTTGCCGGACAACGTGGCTAAACCTACGAGATCTCGGGCAACGGTGACGTTAGACGCTCCTTAGGGACGGTCGGTCACGGTAACTCGGGCTTGGACGTCACGACCGATGGCGGTGGTTGCCGGGCCATTGCGGCTATCCCTATCCCGGCCAGCAACACCACTCCGCCCAGGAGTGTCGATCCGGATGGTGTCTCGCGGATTCCAGGCAGGAAGGCAGCAAGCAATGTTGCGCCGATCGGTTCGCCGAGCACCGTGAGGACGACGAGGTAGGCGGGGAGATATTTCAGGGCCCAGTTGAGCCCAGTGTGGCCTAGCAGCATAGGGCCAAGGGCGAGGCCAGCGAAGATCGCCAGCTCCCGGGGCGGTTGTGGCAGCAGGGGGGTGGCCGTGACGAGAGCGACCGCGACAAGCGTCAGGAAGCACACGCTGTATACGAGGGCGACATACGGCCAGAGGTCGAGCGTTACCCGGACCCGTCGGCCTGCGACGTAGTAGGTGGCTGCCGCAATTCCACCAAATAACGCGAGGCCGTCCCCAAGCAGCGCATGGCTCCCGGCTCTGGCCGGCTCGGCCGCGCGGGTGAAATCACCCCATCCCACAACGCAGGCTCCGGCCACGGCCAGCGTGATCCCTGCCCATTGCTGGCCCGTCGGCATTTCCTTCAGCCATACCGCTGACAGCAGCGCAACGATGATCGGCTGCGTGTTGACCAGCACGACAGACGCCGCGACGCTCGTGTAGAAGATCGACGCGTTCCAGGACCAGAAGTGGAGGGCGAGCAACACGCCTGCTGCCACAGCAATCAGGAAGTCGCTCCGCGACAATTGCGACCACTGGCGCCAGCCACGAGTGCTGGCGAGAAATGGGATAACTACCAGGAGCGAGAAGCCCATGCGCCAGACGGCGATGGTGACGGGCGCATCATGCGACAGGCGGATCATCGGTGCCGCGACGGAAATACCGACGAGTGCGATCGCCAGCACCACGAGGGGTGAGCGTGATCTGGAGCCGTTGCGCATGGCTGAAATCTGCGTCACCTGGGCCAGTGACGTTATTGGTGTGCCGAAACCAGAGCAGGCGGTCTGATTTCTACGCTTGCGCCGCACGGTGGCGGGCCCGGTGTGACGCCTGTGACCCCTCGATCTTTGTATGTTATCACATGGCTGAAACCACTCTCGATTTGCGTGCACGCCCAAAGGGCGAGGCCTATCGCGAGCTTGCCGAGCATGTCGATACAGTGCTCGAGGGGATCACCGACCCGATTGCGGGCATGGCCACGATCAGCGCACTGGTCCATCATGCGTTCGGCTATTTGTGGACCGGGTTCTATCGCGTGGCTGAGCCAGGGCGCCTCCTGCGTGTGGGGCCGTACCAAGGCACACTCGGATGCCTCGAGATCGAGTTTGGTAGTGGGGTCTGTGGAACAGCCGCCGCTGAGGGCCGTACCGTGATCGTCGCGGATGTGCACCAATTTCCCGGACACATCACCTGTGATGCGCGGGCGCGATCCGAGATCGTCGTGCCGGTGACCGACCCACATGGCGCGCTCCTCGGAGTGCTGGATGTGGACGCCGAAAGTCCGGGTGTGTTCGGACCCCGTGATGCCGAGGGACTCGAGCGCATCGTGCAATGGTTTGCGAGGAATGGCGCGCCGGCGAACGGGTAGGCGGAGGTCGCGTATGGTATTTCTGATTCGGGCCATCACAGCCATCGACACGAGCATTCATGCCTCCTGATACGATTCGGGCGCAATTCCCGGCGCTCGCCCGCGGCCATCTTGGTCGTCCAGTCGCGTACTTCGATGGGCCTGGCGGAACGCAGGTTCCCGCATCGGTCGTGGAGGCGATGAGCGACTACCTCTCGAATCACAACGCCAACACCGACTGGGCGTATCCGACGAGTATCGAGACTGACGCGATCATTGCCGGTGCGCGGTCGGCATTCGCGGATCTATTCGGGAATGCATCGGCCGAGGAGATCGTGTTCGGGTTGAACATGACGACGCTGACGTTTCACGTAGCGCGGGCCCTGGGGCGTGGGTGGGGCCCAGGCGATGAAGTCGTGGTGACGCAGCTTGATCACCAGGCAAACGTCGCCCCGTGGCGAGCGCTCGCGCGTGAGCGCGACATCACGATTCGCCTGGTGCATTTTGACCCAGCGTCGGGCGAGCTGGACATGGCCGAACTGGCGCGCAGTATCAACTCACGCACACGGCTGGTGGCGATCGGGGCGGCGTCCAACGCGCTGGGCACGATCAACGACATCGCGCAGATCACGAAGATGGCACATGCGGCCGGTGCGCTCGCGTATGTGGATGCGGTGCACTACGCAGCTCACGGGGTGATGGACGTGCGGGGATGGGAGTGTGACCTCGCCGTGTGCTCGGCGTACAAGCTCTATGGACCGCACATCGGTGTGCTGTATGGGCGGTACGATTTACTGGCAGAGCTGGACGTACCGAAAGTCGACCCTGCTCCCAACGAGCCACCCGAGCGGATCGAAACCGGGACGCAGAATCACGAGGGTATCGCGGGCGCGAGGGCGGCAGTGGACTTCCTGGCATCGCTGGCGCCCGCAGGGCCGCGCGTCACGCGGCGAGCACGGCTCGAGACGGCGTTCGGGATGTTGCACCGGGAGGGAGAGGCGCTGGTGACGCGGCTTTGGGATGGGCTGTCGGCAATCCCGTCCGTCAAGCTGTATGGGCCGCGTCCCGGGCGGCCGCGGACGCCCACCGTGGTATTCACCGTGCGTGATCTCGCGGCGCGTACAGTGGCGGAACAACTGGCACGCGCGGCGGTATTCGTATCACATGGCGACTTTTACGCCTCTACCGTGATCGAGCGTCTCGGGGTCACAGAGCGTGGGCTCGTGCGCGTCGGCTGTGCCTGTTACACGACCCCGGACGACGTGGACCGGCTCATCGACGCGGTGGCACAGATCGGCGACTGATTCGCTGCGCGGGGTGGGCAGGCAGGGAAGGGCAGCGATAGGAGCCGCGGGCGCGTATCAGCCGATGGCGGCCAGCGCCACAGGCGGTACGATATGGTGTGGCACGGCCCTGTGCGGTCGCGCAGGGTGCGGTCGTCTATTCGTAGAGGCTCGTAGGGGCCGGTCATGACCGGCCCAGCCCAGACGTACACCCGATCACGGATACCATCATGCGGCTCGACCGCCGGATTCTTGGCCTCGGTGCACTGATAGTCCTCGCGGCGTTGATGGGGACTCATGCACGCGCGCAGGCCCCGCACATCACTGAGCATGGCGATCCTTCGATCGCCGACGACACGATCTACAAGCTGGCGGTCGACAGTGCCGCGTATCCCGAGCAGGCGACGGTGCTGCTGCTCGACGATGGCGTGATTCGGATGGACGCGGATGGACGCGGGACGGAGACTTTCCGGCAAGTCACGCAGGTGTTGCAGGAGCGTGCGGTCCACGGGTTCGAAGAGCGGCAGTTCGGCTATGACCCGGATCACCAGCAGCTCACGATCAACTGGATCCGGGTGTTGTCACGCACCGGCCAGGTGATCAGCGCCAAGCCGGCTCAGACCCAACTGTCAGATGTGCCAGCCGCGATGGCGAACCCCGTGTACGTGCATCGCAAGGTCCTGCACGCATCGCTCAGCGGTGTCGCCGTCGGGACACTGGTGGACATCAGCTATACCATTGAAGAGCGTGCCCCCTACCGGGCAGGAGATTTCTTCGAATCATGGTCTGTGAACGCCGGCACGACGGTGCGGCGGTCACGGCTTCTGATCGACGTGCCCAAGGACTTGGCACTCCGGATCGACGAGCGGAATCTGAACTTCCAGCGGCGCGAAACGGTGGCTGGCAACCGCAAGGTGTACGAATGGGCGACCAGGGACGTCGCGTGGAACAGGCCCGAGATGTTTGCGCCGGGCGCAGACTCGGACCACGTCAGCATGTGGCTGTCCGTCTCCGCGCCCGGCTCGTGGTCGGACATCGGCCACTGGTATGCCGGTCTCTCGCACTCTCAACTCACGTCAGGTTCGCAGATCCAGGACACGGTGCGCCGCATCACGGCGCACGCGGCGACGCTCGAAGACTCGATCCGCGCCATCCATCGCTGGGTCGCGCAGGACGTGCGGTACGTCTCGGTGTCACTTGGCATCGGCGGGTATCAGCCACGGGCGCCCGCGACTGTGGTGGCGACAGGGTTCGGGGATTGCAAAGACAAGGCGACGTTGTTCATCGCGGCTCTGAGCGACATCGGCGTGCAGGCGTATCCGGTGCTCCTCAATGCCGGCGGCCGGCCGGATCGGACCGTCCCCACGATCGGCGCCTTCGATCATGAGATCGCGGCGATCAAGCGGCCAGGCGGGTATCAGTTCGTCGATCTCACATCCGAGCTGTCGCGCTTCGGCACGCTGCCGTACGGCGACGAAGACGAGTTTGCGCTCGTCGTGCATCCGGACGGCACGACTGAGGAAGTGACGATTCCACGCGATCGGTCCGCGGACAACAAGACCAGCTCCCTGCTCACCGGGACGCTGTCCACCGAGGGCAAATTCAACGGCCGGGTGGAGATCGTTGGGACCGGGATCTCGGAGCTCGGATTACGGTCGATGATGCGGACTCCGATGGACTCGGCCCAAAGGGAGGATCTGCAGCGCAGAATGGCGGCGGCGATCTTCCCGAACGCGAAAGGCGACAGCCTCATGACGTTCGACGGGAAGGATTTCCACGCGACGCCACGGATCTCGTTCCTGGTGCGGGATGGTGATGCGACGCAGCAGTCGGGAGAGACGGACATCCTCACGCTGCGGTCGGCTGCGGCGCACTGGGGGCAGATCGCGGACCAGCTCGAGGCGCACGGCCCGCGCAAAATGCCGATCGATGCCGCGCAGATCGTCGGGCCGACGGCGGTGGTGGACGAGATGCGCATCACATTGCCCGAAGGCTGGCGCGCGCATCTTCCCGCCAACGTGACGGCGCAGAGTGCATTCGGCCACTACGAGTCCGTGTACAAACAGACAGGGCGCGATCTGGTAATCGTGCACCGCCTGAGTGGTGCGGAAGGTGTGCTGCCCAAAGAACGCATCGGGGATCTCATCGCGTGGCTTCGGGCGATCGCGAAGGACCGGGTGTCGTTCATCGTCGTCGATCACTCCACAACGCCGTCGGCGGCGTCCGCCAAGACGTAACCGCAGGCGTGATGTACAAGTCCCGTATACGGGGCACAGTACCAGGGCGGTCCTCGGGCGAATTGTCCATTGCCGGGTGTCACCGCTCTCCTACATTCGAAGACGCTATAGATGGGCCGCCGCCTCGTGCGGCGGGGGTACCCGCTCCCGGGTACCCGCGAGAATGGCAGACCCGGCGAAAGCCGGCGACGCAAAGCTCTGGAGGCTACCGCGGACCGGCTCACCCGGCCCGCCATGCCAGTCCGGCTGCCGAACGGATCCTGGGAGGCATCGTACATGCGTGGTTTACCTCGGCTGCTCGACGTCGCGCTCGCCACCAACCCGGCGATCGTGTGTGCGGCGGCCGGTCTTGTTGCCGCGCTTGCAGGCGCATCGCTGGTGTCACCGTCGGCTGCCTACGCCCAACAGGGCTCGCGCACGGTGTCCCGGCAGACCCACGACAAAGAAACCGGCATGCTGCACTGGGGCACCACCGTCGTCTGGTTCCGTGCAACGGATGCGGACAGCGTGCAGGTGTTCGCGTCGGCCGGGATCCGGAATCCATTTGCCCACCCGGTCACTGTGAGCGCCGAGGACATCGACCGATGGGCCGAGTTCGCCCAGCGGCTCGTCGTTCTGTCAGGAGCCGCGTCCACGGCATCGCCCGATTCAGTAAGCACGCCGCCCGATACCGCGCACATGATTCTCGGTGCCGGTGACATCATCCTCGAAACGACATCGGATCAGGACGGGATGGCCCTGCGCATGAACATTGGCGCAAACCGGCAGGATGGAGTGACCGCGATGCTCTTTGCCGATGCCGCCCCCACCGCAGCGGCGGCACTGCACGACGCAGCCCGTGCCGCCCGCACTCTGCACGTGGCCGCCGTGGCTGAGGCACAGGCCGCAGCAGCAGCAGCAACTACCCCGGCACCACAGGCCGTCACATCGGCCCCGCACGCGGTCCCGGCAGGCACCACGCACAATGTCGCGCACCCGACGACCCACGGCATGGCGCCAGTGGTCGTGTCGGCAACAGCCACGCCCGTGACCAGGACGGGAGATTCCACACCGGGTGGTGTCGATGACGCCACGGTGCGAAACCTCGTGGAGCAGTGGCAGCCGGAGTTGCTGTACTGCTACACGGAGTATGGGCTGCGGTCGCATCCGGATCTGTCGGGCACCGCCGTCGTGCGGGTGGGGCTGTCCCAGGACGGACTGGTCGGATATGTCGGGATTGTCCGGCACTCATGGTCCGGCGACGGATCCGCGGATGTGGAAAACTGCATTCGCACCAAGGTCTCTGCGTGGCGATTCCCGCCAGCAGCGGCGGCCAGTGCACATGAGTTTCCGCTGAGTTTCTCGCGGTAGGCACATGAAATGCCCAGCTAGCTAGCTGGGAGTGCCAGAGACCACCACATTGTGTCCAACAATGCCAATATCATCACGTCGCCATCCGGCAGCTTTCGCGCGAATCGTAGCGCTCGCCGTTCTGGCGACCGGCTTTTCGATCGCTTCCTCAGCTCGGGCTCAGGATGTCCCGGTGCCGCCGGAGGACCAGGCGGCGCAACCAGTAGCAGATCCGCCAGCCCGGGTGGGACGTCTGACGGCGCTTCAGGGCACGGTGTCCTTCGAGCCCGCGAGTGATACCGAGTGGGGTGCGGCCGAGCCGAATCGGCCGGTGACGACCGGCGACCGCGTCTGGTCCGACACGGCCGGGCGAGCGGAGATCGAGATGGGAACCGCTGCCGTTCGGGTGTGGCGCGAGACGGAGCTGGATGTGACGAGGCTCGACGACAATTCGCTGCAACTCCGGATCCCGCAGGGGACCGTGGCGGTCCGGCTGAGCACTTTCACCGACGGTGAGACGGCGGAGATCGATGCGCCGAACGCCGCGGTCACACTCAATGCGACCGGCGAGTATCGCGTCGACGTGTCGCCGGACGGAGCGACGACCACCGTGACGGTTCGGTCGGGATCCGCCGAAGTCACATCGGCCGGGTCGTCGTTTTCGCTTACTGCGCACCAACTGGCGACGGTGCAGGGAGACAGTGCACCGACGTACAACGTCGCAGAGGAAGCGCCATCCGATGACTTCGATCAGTGGGTGAGCTCGCGTGATGAAGTCGCGGACCAGGCGCCGCGGCGATATGTGCCGAGCGACATGCCTGGTGTCGAGGACCTGGACGACAACGGGTCGTGGGACAACGACGCCGACTACGGGCCTGTGTGGTATCCGACGACCGTCGAGGTGGGGTGGGCGCCGTATCACACCGGGCACTGGGCGTGGATCGGCCCGTGGGGATGGACGTGGGTGGACGCTGCGCCGTGGGGCTGGGCGCCGTTCCACTACGGCCGGTGGGCATACGTGCACGATCGGTGGGGGTGGTGTCCGGGGCGTGTGATCGCGTCGGCGGTGTACGCACCAGGCCTCGTGGTATTTGCGGGCGGCGCCGGGTGGGGTGCGGCGGCGGCGTTTGGACCGGGGGGCGGCGTGGGCTGGTTCCCGCTGGGCCCTGAGGAGGTGTACCGCCCAGCCTATCACGTGAGCGATGCGTACATCCGCCGCGTCAATGTCACTAACGTGACCAACATCACGAATATCACGAACGTCACCAACGTGACCTACCGCAATCGCGACGTGCCTAATGCGTTTGTGGCAGTTCCGCGTTCGTCGTTCGTTTCGGCGGCACCGGTCGCACGCGCGGCGGTGCGGCTGCCACCGGACCAGATCCGGTCGGCGACGTTGGTTGGCGCCGCGCCGCAGGTCGTCCCGACGCGGGAGAGTTTGGTCGCTCACCCCGGCGCGGGACCACTGTCGCGTCCACCTGAGGAGGTCGCGCGGCGCTCTGTCGTGGCCGTGCATGCGCCGCCACCAAGGCCCGTGCCGTTCTCGGCGCAGGAACACGCGCTCGCGTCCACGAATGGCAAGCCGCTGGCGCCGGCACAACTCGCGACGCTCCGGCGTACCACGCCGGTTCCTGCCGGCCAGCCGTCGCGGACCGTGCTCGTACGGTCGGCAGCGGCGCAGCCCGTTCATGGAGCTCCGCTCAAACCGGCGCGCGCCGGGCTGCCGGCCGCGCATCCGGTGTTTCAGACCGGCGTCGTTTCGCGACCGATGACGCCTCCGCCGTCGGTTGGGGCACACGCGGCGATCGCACAGCCACCGCGCGAGCAAGTCACGGCGCGCGCACAGGAGACCACCGCCCCGCCCAGCCCAGCCGCCGCGTCCAATGAGGCGACCGCGACGCGCGTGCCGGCGGCGGCGACGATGACATCGCGGCCACCAGCCGCGCGACCAGCGGTGCGTGCGGCGTCGCCATCGCTCAGCGCATCATACGCGGCCGAGCGCACACAGATGGAAGACCGTCACGTCCAGCAGTTCGCCAAGCCGCCGGCAGGTGTTACGCCGGACGCACTCGCGGAACGACAGCAGACGGAGCACAACGATCTCGACGCGCGCTACCATCAGGCTGCCGCGGCCGGCAAGACGACCATGCCACCGCCGCGACCAGCGGCCCGTCCCGCCGCACCCCGGCCCGCACCAGCGCCAAAGAGAAAATAAGATGTAGGGGCCGGTCATGACCGGGTCGGGTAGCCCTGATCACCAACCCGGGTCATCGCGCAGTATCTGCTCGAGCGCGTCGACCTCCATCGGCTTGGCGAACAGAAACCCCTGGCCATACGTGCAACCGATCGCGCGGAGCTGGCGGAGTTGCTCGTCCGAGTCCACGCCTTCGCCGACCGTCTCGAGGTGGAGGCTCTGCGCCAGCGTCACCATGGCCTGGACGAACTGTACCGCGCGAGATTCGCGGCCGAGTGTCTGGACGAACGCGCGATCGATCTTCACGCCATCCAGCGGGAATCGGTCGAGCACGGCGAGTGATGAATACCCCGTGCCGAAATCGTCGAGGTTCACCTTCACGCCGAGCTGCCGGACAGCGGTGAGTGTGGCCATCACGACCTCCGGGCGTTCGATCACGACACTTTCGGTGAGCTCGATCGTGAGAAGCTCCGGTGCCAGCCCGGCTTCGCGCAGCGCACGGCTCACGGTGTCCGCGAAATCCGGGCGAAGGAGCTGGCGCACCGACACGTTCACAGCAACCGACAGCGATGCCCACTGTGGAAAGGCGATGTGCCAGGCGTGCAACTGGCGGCAGGCTTGGTTGAGCACCCACCGGCCCACGGGGATGATCACGCCTGTCGCCTCGGCAGCGGCGATGAACGCGGCCGGTGACACGAGACCACGTTCCTCATGATCCCAGCGAACGAGCGCCTCGACGGATACGATGTGACCGGTGGCTAGCGAGATGATCGGCTGATAGTGCAACACGAACGCCTCTCGTTCGGCCGCTCGGCGCAATTCCGTCTCGAGTTGGAGCCGCGCGAGCGCCTCCGAGTGCATGACGCGGTCGAAGACCACGAACCGTGACCGGCCCGCGCGTTTGGCGCTTCCCAAAGCGAGGTCCGCACTCCGGAGGAGGTGTTCCGGCTCCCCGGCGCTGCCGGCTTCGAGCGCGATGCCGAAGCTGGCGGATGTGAACACCTCGTAGCCCTGGACATCGATCGGTGACGCGAGTGCGGCCTGGATTCGCTCTGCCAGGCGTGCTGCGTCCGCCGCGTGCGTCACGCGGTGGATGAGGAGCGCGAACTCATCGGCGCCCAGTCGCGCGACCGTGTCTCCGGCGCGGGAGCAATCCACCAGTCGCTGCCCGACGGAGACGAGGAGCGAGTCACCGGCGGCGTGTCCCAGGCTCTCGTTGATCGTACGGAAGTGATCGAGGTCGAGGAGGATGACGGCGAACGGCGCGGCCTCGCGACGGTTGCGAGCGATCGCTTGCGCGAGCCGTTCCATGAACAACACGCGGTTGGGCAGACCGGTGAGCGGATCCTGTAGCCATTCGCGGCGGACGCGTCCCGGGTCGCGCTCCTGGTTGTCCGGGCGCCGCCGGAGGGCGAGCGCTGGGGCGGTCGCGGCCGCGTGCTCACCGAGGAGGGCGATCTCCTCCGCGGACCATTGGCGCGGTGAACCCGCGAAGACACAGAAGACACCGGCAGGCCGCCCCGTGGCTGCGCGCGGCAGTGGCGCGATCATATAGGCGGGGACACCGGACATCGCGGCCGTGGCGCTGCCTGGTCCATTCGTGTTTTCAACTGCGATCAATTCATCGCTTTCGAGTACGCCGGTACAGGCGCGGGACCGGATCAGCGCGCCGGGGTCGCGAGTCAGCCATCCCGGGGGCGCCGAGCCTCCGACGAAGCACCGCCGGTCATCGCCGACGAGCGCGATCGCGGCGGCCGATGCGCCGAACGCCGATGCGGCGCGACTGGCGACCCGCTCGAGATACATCGCGAGCGTGCCATCGAGCGCGGGGTCGCCCGGCGGGTGGGCAGCGCCACCGAGGGCCTGCCGGAGTTGGGGGGCGCCCACCTGGGCCCGATGCCCGGCAGTGGTGGGGGCCAGGGCGGCAGGATCACCGGGTGGTGCGACTGACAACTGAGCAGCCGATGGCCGCCCATTCGGATGGGGGTGTTCTCCGTTCCCAGCCTGATCACCCATGACCTATAGACGGCCTGGTGACAGACGGGTTACCACCGTATGCGGGTATGCCTCTAGGGGCCGGGCGCGGACTGGGGGCGCGAAAAAGGCCGCTTGTCGCGGCCATTCCCGGGAGGCTTGGTCCAGCAGTTGGCTAGTCCGATAGGCGCCGGAGGGTGACGGGGCCGTTGGTGGTGATGAGGCGGATTGGCGGGCCGCCGCCGCCGATATCCAGCGAGAGGTGGCGAGTATCGAGGTTGCCCTGGAGAGTGATGGGGAAGCGGACGTCCATCGGGCCGTTCTCCGTGCCGGTCTCCAGATGGGCCGCGTAGCGCTCGGGCAGCGTGAGCTCAACCGGCCCGTTTTCGGATTCGGCATCGAGGCCTGCGCCGTCCCATCGGGCGCCATTGAGTGCGACATCGATCGGCCCATTCTCGGCACGGGCGTGCACATCGCCGCCGACCTGACTGAGAGACACCGGGCCGTTGACGGCCTTCATGTTCATGCGGCCGGTGACGTTTTCGACCGACATCGGCCCATTGAGAGTCTCGATGGCCAAATCGCTATGCCGGGGGACAAGGACGCGGTAGCTCACGGACCACCGTTCGTGATGGCCGGAAGGGGGGCCATCGGCGTGTATTCTTCCATTGCTGAAGGCGATCGTCACGCGGCTGGCCAGGTCGTGCGCCTCATCGGGCGAGTCCCCGGTGGCACGCACCAGGGCGTGCATCACGACGCTGTCGCCATCCCAGCCGATAATTGTGACGCCGCCGTTCTCGCCGCCGTCGACGGTGAGCGTCGCGGGGTGAGGGAGGCGCTCGACGCGTATCTCGCAGACATGCGCGCGGTCCGAACGTCTCCAGTCGTCGCGCTGGCATCGGGCGAGCCACCCGGCATCGTCCGGGGCGGCCGGCTGGGCCTGGAGCGCGGCCCATGGTGCCACCACCGACAACATGACCGCTAGTCCGTATATCGTCTGGCTGCGAACGCGCACCGATGCCTCCACTGGCGTGGGTGATATCCCTTTGGATGCCGGATGACGCGGGATGGTTTGGCGGGAAGGCGCAGCGGCTTGTCGGGGCGTCGCCCACTGCGCATACTGTGCCGCTACCGTAGAGCCCACTGGCAAAGCCGAATGGCGGTCCGGCTGTACACTCGCCTTCCCACCTCCGACGGTCGCCCACCACCATGATCCAGCGCTCCGGAGACTACGCCGCAACCGGTTCATCGCCATCGGGTAGCGAGGCGACGCGGGCGTTTCTGCGTCACACCCTCGCGACCGTCGCGTATCGCGCCTCGAAATGCGTACGAGACGCGCCACCTTCGTTTGCAGGCTTCCGGGTGAGCGAGGGCGGGCGGACGCCCGTAGAGATTCTCGCGCACATGGGCGACCTGTTCGAGTGGGCCCTGTGGATGGCGAAGGGGAAGAACAAATGGCGGGACGCCACGCCATCGCCGTGGGACCAGGAAGTCCAGCGATTCTTCACGACCCTGCAGCAGTTCGATGCGCACCTCGCCTCGGGCGCGCCACTCGAACGTCCGGCCGAGCTACTCTTTCAGGCGCCGATCGCGGATGCGCTCACGCATATCGGGCAGTTGGCGATGCTGCGGCGCCTCGCGGGTGCGCCGATTCGTGGTGAGAACTATGCGGCCGCGGACATCGCGATCGGGGTCGTGGGACCAGATCAGCCGCCAGCACGCAAGGAGTTCGAGTGATCGGCGCCGGGCCTCTGGCTAAGCGACCCACGGCGGATGCCGTGTCAGCCGCTTAAAAGAATGGTCGGCGAATCCAAGTTAGGAACCGACTGGGAGCACGACGAGCTTGACGCCATCGTGGCCGACTATTTCGCCATGCTCGATGCTGACCTTGCCGGACTGCCGTATGTCAAATTGCGGCACAGCGAAGCGCTTATGGCTCGCATCGGCAGGACGCACGGCTCAGTAGAATTCAAGCACCAGAACATTTCCGCTGTATTGGACGAGCTGGGTCTGCCGTGGATTCCGGGCTACAAGCCTGCGCGGAATTACCAGGACGCAATCTTTGGTGCGATAGACCGGTATCTCACTCAGCACCCCGCGGTCCTTCAGGCTGTGCCTGTTGCACTCCCCCGGGCAACGCCATCCGAAGTCTTTGTGTCACCGCCGCATCTCTCAATTGCCTCGCCCATTCCCAGGAGACTTCAGCATCTCGCTCGGAAATTCGACCCTGTCGAGCGCGATTTTATAAACCGCTCACTAGGAAGAGCCGGCGAAGAGTTCGTCTTAAACGTTGAACGGCAGAGGCTTGAGGGAGCTGATCGCTCCGATCTCGCGCGAGAAGTACGATGGGTTTCCGCGGAGGATGGCGATGGCGCCGGTTACGACGTTCGCTCGTTCAACCCACACGGACACGAACGGCTCATTGAAGTGAAAACCACGACTGGGTCGGCCCGTACGCCATTCTTTATTAGCCGTAACGAAACTGAATTGGCCACGGAGCGTCCCGGTGAGTGGTGCATTTATCGGGTTCATCGCTTTGCTCAAGAACCTCGCATCTTTACCATCGTGCCGCCGTTGGAGCACAGTGTGCACCTGAAGACAGAAATGTGGCGGGCCTCGTTCTAGACAAACCCATAGCGACCACCCGCATCAGATGCGGCTTTTTTCTTCGTATGGCTGTGGGTTTGCAAATGGGAGGCAATTGGGCTACACAGCGCCTAGCGCCGGAGTCCGCTGTTAGGGCTGCATTTGGCGGAGGAAACAACAATGGGTGGCCCTGCACTCTTTAGCGGGACGGAGACGCAAGCGGACGTGAGTGCGTTCGTATGCGTGTACATACTTGCGCGGTCACCCTTGGGGTGGGTGCACCTCTCTGTGCCAGATGTTCCTGTAAGTGTGTCATGCGAGACGGGTGGGCCAGGCGACGATATCGGTATCGAGATACTACGATCGAGCGTGCGTGTTGAGGTACAATCGAAACGGGGGCTCACCCGGGGGAAACCGCTCGCGGAGGCATTACAGCATATCGCCCGCCGTCTGCCGACCAATACGCCTATGCGCGTTGTGCTTGCGGTAGATCCTAGTACCTCTAAAGCCATTCGGTCCAAGTTGCGACTCGATCTACGCCGCCTCGCCCAAGGTCGGTCAGATGGAGTCTCCCTGCGACTAGCCGTTCGGGACACGAACACGGCCGCTGTTTCGACGGCGATCACCGTAATCAGGGAGCAACGGCTCGTTTCAGCGAGGTCGACGAGCACAGACAAGCGCTCGTCGTGGCGTGGATCAACACTTCTGGCTTGCCCCTCGAGAGCGATAGAGTAGAAAGCGAGTGCAGGCGAAAGAAAAAGCGACTTACTTCCGATTCTTGAACGGACAGTACGCCGCCGCTGACTCATTGTCATCGGGGACGAAGTACTGTTTCCATTCACGATTTGACGTCGTGCCGAAGTGCGCCAGCTCGGGGTAGGGTGGGATCGGGTCGTAGGCGGAGAGTTTCTGGCGGATGAGGGCGCGCGC
>Ga0182024_10012736_pt1 | contig 16584 bp, 15 predicted proteins | sample P32metaG_FD_120480 | JGI IMG/M metagenome (GOLD analysis project Ga0182024, IMG submission 120480) | Permafrost microbial communities from Stordalen Mire, Sweden - P3-2 metaG (Illumina Assembly) | ecosystem: Environmental > Terrestrial > Soil > Wetlands > Permafrost | place: Sweden: Stordalen... | reverse complement strand
GGTCTGACGTGGGATCTTCTGGGCGACGAAGATCGACAGGAACTGCACCCAGCGCGCGAAGACGGTCGGGTCGAGCGGGTCGGCATGACTGCCGTTCTGCGCGGTGAACCACGCTTGCTTCGTGCCGGTGAACTGGCTGAACAGGTTCGCGAAGTAGCCGCCGGTCTGCTCGTCCTGCCAGTCGCCGGCGAGGTAGACCGGCACGTCGATCTTGTTCACGAAATGCTCCGGTGACAACGGCAGGCCGATCGCGTCGGTCCAGTAGCGCTGGGTCTTTATCTGCTCGAGAATGTTCGGTGCTTGACTGTGCAACGCCTGGTTGGCGAGACATGTCTTGTCGCCCGCTTTGATGCGAGCCGTGGCCCAGGGCTGTCCGCCGCCGGGCGCCGGCTCGGCGTCGTGCTGGCGGGCCTGCGCCCACGCGACGGCGAAGCCGGAGTTGAGCACTCCTCCGGGATCCAGTGTGCCCCGGATCGTGTCGTCGATCACCGACAGCGGAGCGATCGCGGCGAGATGCGGCGGCCGCAGCTGCGCGACGAAGAGCTGCGTGATCGCGGGATAGGACAAGCCCACCAAGCCGACCTTGTGATGCGCGACCCACGGCTGCGCCGCGATCGTCTCGATCGCGTCGTACCCGTCGGTCGATTGAAGTTGTTCGAAGTAGTCGAAGGCGCCGCCCGAACAGCCCGTCCCGCGCATGTTGATCCCGACCGTCGCGTAGCCGCCGAGACCCTGCACGATGAGCGTGGTCGGTTGCGGCGACGTCGGGTCGGCCGGCGAATAGCCGGAGTATTCGATCACCGTCGGGTACGGACCCTTGTTCACCGGCCCGGGGAGATGGACCGTCATCGCCAAGGTGATGCCGTCGCGCATGCGCAGGTAGCCGTACCCGTTGCCAATTTTCTGTTGGGTGTAGAACGACTCCGGCGGCGGAGAGGTCCATGACGTGACGTTGAGGTCGCCGCTCGCGACGAGGCCCGCGCCGGTGCCCGCCGCGACGCGGTAGCCGCCCGCTACCGACACGTTTCGGAAGATGAGACTGCCGTGGGAATCTGCCGCGGCATGGGCCGTCACGTCTCCGTCGGAGCTGACGAGCTGCAGGTTCTCTCCGGCTCGAGCGCCGATCACGTAGACCTGACCGACACTGCCGCCCGCGTGGAATGGCGCCGTCGCCGCGTGCGAGAGGTCGAGCCGGACCGTCGACGTCGTGTGCGATGCGTTGGAGCTGCTGGTCGAACACGAGCCGAGCAGGATCGCCATGACCACCGCCATCGCGGTGTTCCCGATCCGATGACGCGGTGACGACATGAACCCCCCTCACGGCGTGCTCGACCTTTGGGCCGGACACTAACGGGCAGGGGTTGACATCGCGACCGACGACGTGGAATATGACAAGTACTCACTTGCTTTAATCGCGAGGTCGGCCATGGCTGAACAAGACGTCAGAGCGGGTTCGCTGTCGGAGCTGCAAACGACGGGCCGGTTGGGCACGAAGGTCGGCGCATTACCCGTCGTCGTGTTCTGGGACAACGCCACCGCGTTCGCGATCGAGGATCGCTGCCCCCATCTAGGGTTTCCGCTGCACCAAGGAACCGTGGAGGCAGGCCTCGTCACCTGCCACTGGCACCATGCGCGCTTCGATCTCGTGTCGGGCTGCACGCTCGATCTCTGGGCTGACGATGCGCGCGCGTTCGACGTCGACATTCGGGACGACGACGTGTTCGTACGGGCGCGGGTTCGCGACGATCCCGTCCGCCATCTCCAAAGCCGGCTCCGCAACGGGCTCGAAGACGACATTTCCCTCGTGATCGCCAAGTCGGTGCTCGGTCTGCTCGACGCGGGTGTGGCGGCATCGGAGATCGTACGCACCGGCGTCGAGTTCGGTACCCGCTACCGCAGTTCGGGCTGGGGCGCGGGTCTCACCGTGCTGGTGGCGATGGCCAACCTGCTCCCCCAGCTCGCGCCCGACGACCAGGCACTCGCGCTCGTGCACGGCCTCACGTTCGTCGCCCGCGACACCCACAATCACGCGCCGCGCTTCGCGGTGGGCCCACTCGACACGCAGGCGCTGCCGGTCGATCGTCTCGGCAGCTGGTATCGACGCTTCGTCGACACGCGCTCGTCCGACGCCGCCGAACGGACGCTCGAGACCGCGCTCGCGGAACCGGGCCGCCTGGCCGACGTCGAGGCGATGATGTTCTCGGCCGTGACCGACCACGTCTTCATCGACGGCGGGCACACAATCGACTTCACGAACAAGGCGTTCGAAGCTGTCGAACATCTCGGCAAGGACGCAGCCGGCGAGATCCTGCCGACACTGGTGCGTCAGACCACCGCCGCGTCACGTTCCGAGGAGTTCGGCGAGTGGCGTCACCCGCACGACCACGCCGCGCTCGCGCAGCGCACGATCGACGCGCTCGGCCCCGCACTCGCGCAGGGCCGCGCTCGCCGCGGCGAATACCAACAGGTCGGAACGCTCGGCTGGCAACTGCTCGACGACGATCCCGAGGTAGTGGTGGCCGCGTTCCTCGACGCGTTGCGTGCCGGCGCCGACGAAGAGCAGATCGGCCGCGCGGTCGCCTACGCCGCCGCGCTGCGAATCGCGCGCTTCCACGTGCAGAACGATCACGGCGACTGGGACACGGTCCATCATGCGTTCACCGCCGCGAACGGGTTGCATCAGGCACTTCAACGTAACCCGTCGAACGATCTCTTGCGCGGCGCGGTGCACGCGGCGTTGCGCGTCAACCTCGATCGTTTCCTCAACCTGCCGGCAGCGCGCGCACCGTACGCGGCGAGCGGAAGTCTCGATGCGCTCGCGCACTGCTTCGACGTGCAGGGGATGGTCGACGAAGCGGGCAACGAGGCCTACGGCTTCTTGCACAGTGGCGGGACCCGAGCTGAACTCGTCGCCGCGCTCGGACACGCGCTCCTCGCCGAAGACGCCGAGTTCCACTGGTATCAGGTGTTGGAAGCGGGGGTGAGGCAGTCGCAGCAGTGGCCCGAAGGATCGCAAGAGGCCGCGATGGTGCTGACCGCCGTCGCTCGGTTCTTGTCTGCGCATACGCCGACCCGTCGCGAACTGCCGACGGTCGTGCGGATCGCAACCCGACTCCGCCGCGGTGATGCGCTCTACGAAGACGAACCGGGACTGTCAGCTGAGCTGATCGACGAACGTGGAGCGTTAGCCGATCAGTGACGACGCCAGCTCGCGCCATTCGGCGAGCGGCATGTCGTTGTCGGGTCGGATCACTTGCACGCACACGTGATCGGCCCCCGCGTCGCGCATCGCTTGGACGCGGGCGACGATCGCGTCGATGTCGCCCCAGGCGACGATCGCGTCGACGAGCCGGTCGCTGCCCTGTTCGGCGAAATCGTCGTCTCCGTAGCCGAACTCGCGCAGATTGTTGGTGTAGTTGGGCAACCCGACATAGATCGCAGTGTGCCGACGTGCGGTCGCGCGCGCCGACGACGGTTCGTGGTCGACGACGACCGCGAGCTCGACGGCGATGAATCGATCGGCGCCGAGCAGGTCACGGGCGCGGGCGACGTGTTCGGGTGGCACGAAATACGGGTGTATCCCGGCGGAGCGATCGCGTGCGAGGCCGAGCATCCGGGGACGAAGCGCGGCCAGGACCCGCGACTCGACCGGAAATGGCACTTCGGCCGCGTCGAGGTCGTCGAGGTAACGGACCATCTTCGCGAACGGTTTGGTGTAGCGCCCAGGCTGACCCTGGTCGATGAGCGGCGCGTGGCTGACACCGAGCCCGAGCAGGAATCGGTGTTTGCGGTCGTTGCTCCACGAGGCGCGTCGGGCCGCAACCTCGGCCGGTTCGTGCATCCAGATGTTGAGGATACCGGTCGCGACGACACTTCGTTGTGTCGCGTCGAGCAACGTCTCGACGGCGCCGAGGACATCGCCGCCGACGTCTGGAATCCAGATCGCGTCGAAGCCCAGGTCGTCGAGCTCGGCGGCCGCTTCCGCGATCGGACCGGGTTCGCCGTAGCGCAGCTGCCCGGACCAGATGCCCGTCCCGCTGAGTTGCATGGCGCCTACGCTATTGGGACGGCGTTTCGGAGCTCGACTCGGGTGCTGGTTCCCCCACGCCGTGTCCGCCCGGACCTGTCGTGTCGATCGCGCTTCGGCTCACCCACCGCCGATGTCGACGTCGTACGCGGCGAAGATCAGGTCGGCGCCCCGCTGACGGTGATGCGCGAGCGCGCAGAGCATCTCGGTGAGGTCGGCGCGCAAACCGTCGACGAATTGGTCGTGAGCGGCTTCGAGCAACACCTGGTCGAGAGCTTTCTCGGCGCGGTTGATGATGCCGAGAATCTCATTGTGTTCGCGCCGCAGCCGAGCGGCGGGCGTCGACAGCCGCGGCGCCTCTTCGACCAGTTCGTCGAGGAACGCGCCGGGCGCTTCCGTTTCGACGATGTGGCGGGTCCATACGTCGTGCAGTGAGGCGAGCGAGTTGTTCACGCCACGCCGCCACTCGTCGACTCGGTGGGGTGCCGGTGCGGCGAGCGCGCGTTCAAGCGCGCTCATCGCGGAACGTAATCCTGCGCGTCGGGAACGGACACCTTCGATCACTTCGGGTACGGAGGCGCCGACGGTCGAGCTGTCAGCGATCAGGACACCGGCGCGGGTCGTGTCGAAACGGCGGTAACGGGCCATCGCCGACCTCCTCGGGGGGCACTGGTCTGACGGTACCCCCTCGGGCCAGAGGTTGAACAGGCGCTCAAGGCTGTGGGGAATCCTGAGAACGCGCTGGTGACCGGAGGAAGGGCATGACCTGCGACGCGAAGAGCTCGAGGCTTGCCCAGGCGAGGTCGGGCGGCAGTCCCCCGGCGAGGGGACTCAAGGTGACGCTCCCGTCAGGTGGAACCTGTTCCAGTCGCGTGCGTACCTGTTCGGGCGTGCCGACGACGAACTGCGCCGACGCGCGCAGGTCATCGACGGTCTTTGCGTTCACACCCGGCGTCGAGTGCTGTCCGGGCGTCTGGTACGACGCGTACGTCTGTGCCTCGTACAGCACGTAGGGCCCGATCTGCGACCAGGCGCGGTCGGGATCTTCGGCAACGTGGACGAAGGTCGGACCGACCGTCTCGACCACGAGGCCCTTGTAGCCGACGCGTGTTCCTTCCTCGAAGTAGGCGTCTCGCACGACTTGATCGGTGTTCATTGGCAGCATCGGCAGTCGCAGTCGCGCGGCGCGCCGCGCCGCGGCGGGCACTCCGCCGCCGACGAGCAACATCGGGTGCGGCGTCGTGGCCGGCTTCGGTGTGACCTGCACCGTGCGCCCCCGCCACTCGAAGGGTTCTCCCTCCCAGGCCTGCAACAGCACCCCGACGTACTCTTCGAGCAAGCGGCCGCGTGCGGCGTGCTCGAGTCCGGCCATCTCGAACTCGGCGGTGCGGTACCCCGCGCCCACCACGATCCACAGCCGGCCGGGCGCCGAGTTGTCGAGCACCGCGATCTGTTCGGCGATACGTACCGGATCGTGCAGCGGGAGGATCGCGGCGCTGACCATGACCCGCGCGTGCTTCGTGCGTCCGAGCAGCACGCCGGCCACGGTGAGCGGTGCCGGTTGCCATCCGTCATCGATGCCGTGGTGTTCGGAGAGGACGAGGAGATCGAAGTGGTTGCGGTCCGCCCAGTCGTACTGTTCGAGCGCGGCGGCGTAGATGTCACGCGTCGATGCCGGCCCGAACGCGGGTGCGCGGAAGTCGTGCCGCATGCAGAGGTAAGGCATCGAACGTCCTTCAGTTCAGCGCGACCCGCGTGAGATGTGGTCCGATCTCCGCGCCGAATCGCGTTACCTGTTCGCAGAGTTCGTCGGCCGACCGCGACGCGAAACGTACCTGTACGTGCGACACGCCGATCTGGCCGAGCCGGTTGAGTGCGTCGATGATGCGGCCGGTTCCCGTCATCGCAAACTTGGGCAGCTCCCAGTCGGGATCGCCGACGTACACGAACGCGTGGTAGCCGACTTCCGGTACCAGGCCGGGCCGTACGCGGTCGCGTTCGGCCAGAATGTACGCGATGTCGTCGGCGAGACGATCGGGCGGCGTGGCCTGCGGGATCCATCCATCGCCGACGCGTGCGACCCGGCGCAGGGCGGGTTTGCCTGAACCGCCGATCCAGATCGGCGGGTGCGGTTGTTGGACCGGACGGGGCCCCTGGCCGACGTCGCGGTAGCTCCAACGAGGACCGTCATGCGGTGCCCATTCGTCGGTCCAGGCGGCGAGGATCGCGTCGATCGACTCGTCGGTGATCGCGCCTCGCTGCGCGAACGGAACGTCGAGCGCCTCGAATTCGCCTTCGACGTGGCCGGCGCCGACCCCGAACAGCAATCGGCCGTTGGAGAGCGCGTCGACGGTCGCGAACGCCTTGGCGGTCTCCAGCGGGTGACGATACGCGGCGACGTACACGTTGGTCATCAATCGGGCGCGCTGGGTTCGCGCCGCGAGGAACGCGAGCGTCGCGACCGGGTCGAACCATGTGGTCGACATCGCCTCGGCAGGTTGGCGCGGGATCGCGACGTGATGGCAGGCGGCGACGTAGAGAAAGCCGGCGCGGTCGCAGGCCTGCGCGACCCGTACCATGTCGTCGACCGTGCCGTGCTCGCGTTCCCATGGCATGGCGACCCGGGTCGAAAGGGCTTGGATCGGGAGTTGGATGCCGTAGGCGAGCACGCCGTCGGGGACGATCGAAACGATCTGCGCGGTCATCCGTTCCGCCGGTCGAGGAGCTGCGTCAGCCCGGCCACACGACCGACTGGAGCTCACTGTAGGCGTGCAAGCCGAACACGCCGCCGTCGCGGCCGACCCCACTCATCTTGTTGCCGCCGAACGGTGCGTTGTGGTTGCGTTGCGTCGTGTTGATCCCGACGTTGCCGGCACGCATGCGCTTGCTCGCACGGAACGCCCGATTCGTGTCGGCGCTGAACACGTAGTCGTACAGTGCGAAGTCGGTTCCGTTGGCGATCGCGATGCCTTCGTCGTCGTCGTCGAATGGCAGGGCGACGATCACCGGTCCGAAAATCTCCTCCTGCACGACGCTCATCTCCGGACGGCATCCGGCGATGAGCGTCGGCGCGACGTAGAACCCACGGTCGGGTTTTTCGGGTCGTTCCCCTCCCGCGAGAATCTCGCCGCCGTCGTCGCGGCCGCTGCGCACGTAATTTTCGATGCGATCACGGTGGGCTGCGGTGATGACCGGACCGAGGATCGTGCCCGGTTCATAGGGATCTCCGACCTTCAATACCTTCGCCATCTTTGCCAGACCTTCAATGACCTGGTCGTAGATCGAGCGGTGCACGATCGCTCGGGTCGGGGCGGTGCAGATCTGGCCCGAGTGGAACGTCCATACGGAGCCGATCATCTGGACGGCCGTTTTGAGGTGCGCGTCGTCGAAGACCAATGCCGCGCCTTTTCCGCCGAGCTCGAGCAGCATGCGTTTCATGGTGCGGCCGCCCACTTCGGCGATGCGGGTCCCGACGCCGGTCGAGCCGGTGAACGACACCATGTCGATGTCGCGGGTGTCGACCAGCGCCTCACCGGTTTCCGGGGTCGAACCGGTCACGACGTTCACGACGCCGGGCGGAAAGCCGACGTCGTGCAGGATGCCGACGAGGTCGACCACCGCGAGCGGGTTCTGCGACGCGGGTCGCACAACGACCGTGTTTCCCATCGCCAGTGCCGGCCCGAGCTTGCCGGCCATGTTGACGATCGGGAAGTTGTACGGCGTGATGCACGCGACCGCGCCGCACGGCTGGCGGCGCGCGATCGCGCCCATCAGGCCGCCCGGAGCGAGCGCGGTCGCCGGCATCTCCTGCGGTGGCAGCGGGATCACGGTGGGGTCGAGCGCGAGGCGTGCGTAGGTCTCGAACCGGGTCCATGCCGTCGGAACCTGCATTTGTTTGCCGACCGTCTCCGTGCAACCGGTCTCGGCGATGACCGTCGCGAGCAGCTCCGTGAAACGCGCCCTGATCGCGACGGCGGCTTTGGTGAGCAGTTCGGCGCGGAACTCGGGCGTCGTCTGCGACCACTCCGGGAACGCGTCTTGCGCGGCGCGTGCTGCGTCGAGTGCTTGCGCCCGCGACGCCTCCGGCGCGACACCCACAACCTCTTCGGTGGCGGGATTCACGACGTCGTAGCTGCCCGCCGCGCCGTCGACCCATTCGCCGCCGATCAACAGCTGCCGGTCGGTCCTCGTTCGCTCCGTCACGCCGGCGAAGTGTAACGCGTTCTATTTTGGCTCGATCGGCCGTGACTACGGTCCGAGACGCCGGCGCCGCGGGCGTCCGCGACAGGGGGTTCGTATCCGGCGTCGGCCCGCGGACACCGTCGGCCCGGTGCGCGACCGGGGAGCGGTTCCGGTCCGCGTGCTCACGGTGTCGGTGCTGCGGGCCGCCCACGCCCACGCCCGGGAGTTGGGCACCGCACGTTCTCCGACGGCACGGGCTGCAAGGTCGGGCGGCGGTGCGGCGGGCCGCTCCCTCCGATATCTGAAATCGAACCGATTCGCGGATCGCGACCGTCGGAATTCGGAGTCCCGAACGATGATTGGCATGTGAGCAGCGTGCAGATGCCCGACCGCGGACCGGCGCTGCTCGCGATCTACGACCGAGCGTTACCCCAGGTTTTCGGCTACCTGCGGGCCCGGGTCGCGAGCGAGGCCGTCGCCGAAGACCTCACAGCTGAAACGTTCCTCGCCGCGGTGCAAGCAATCGAGCGCGACACCGTGACGCAACTGACGGTGGCGTGGCTCATCGGTGTCGCTCGTCACAAGCTCGTCGACCACTGGCGGCGCCAGGCACGGGAGGAACGCAGCCTGGCCCTGCTCGCCGACGACGAGCCGGCGCCCGATGGCGTCGACGAACGCTTCCAGCGTGCCCGCACCCGGGCCGTGCTCGACGAGTTGGGCCCACACCATCGCGCCGCGCTCACCTTGCGTTATCTCGACGGCCTCTCGGTGCCCGAAGTCGCAGACCATCTCGAACGCACCGTGCACGCCACCGAAGCACTGCTGGTACGCGCCCGCAACGCGTTCCGAATCGCTTACGCGCGAGGTGAATGCGATGACGACTGATCCGTTCGACTCGTTGCGCGAGCCGAACATCCCGCTTGCGCCACGTCCGGCATTCGCAGCGTCGTTGCGTCGCCGGCTGTCCGCCGCGCTCGGTACCACCTGGGAGGTACAACCGATGCTCGAGGTCCGCGAGTACACACCGGCCCGTCTTCGTTCACTCACGCCCTATCTCGCGATCCACGATCCCGCGGCCGCGATCGATTGGTACTCAGAAGTGTTCGGCGCCGAACTCCTCGGCGAACCGATCGTGATGGACGACGGCCGCATCGGCCACGCCGAACTGCGGATCGGTGACGCGGTGATGATGCTCGCCGGCGAATTCCCCGAAGAGGATCACCGCAGCCCGTTGACGCTCGGCGGTGGCTCCGTCGCAATCCAGGTGTATGTGCCGGACTCGGCCGCGACGTACGCGCTCGCGGTCGAACGCGGCGCGACGCCGTTGCGCCCCATCGGCGAACATTACGGCGCGCGCGGTGGAGTGCTTCGCGATCCGTTCGGCCACCGCTGGTTCGTGCAGACCCAACTCGAGGCCGACGACGTCCCGGTCGAGGACGCTCCGGGGAGACGCTTCGGTGACATCGGCTACGTGACCTTGCGAGTTCCCGACGGGGAGCGCGCCCGTCGGTTCTACGGCGCCTTGTTCGACTGGAGGATGGACGGTGGACACGAGGGCGGCTCGTATCACATCGCGTCGATCACGCCTCCGGCCGGTATCCACGGAGGCGTCGACGAGGCCGAAGCCCGTCTCTTCTTCCGCGTCGACGACATCGCGTCGGTGGTGCAACGCGTCCGCGACCTTGGCGGCGAAGTGCTGTCAGTCGCCGACTACGACGCCGGCGGCAACGCCGAATGCCGCGACGATCAGGGCTTGCGCTTCGACCTGTTCCGACCCCGCGCCGGCTACTGAAGGCGCGGGCGCCCGGACGGCCGGCGAGCCGGCTCGGTCATGCCGGTGCGAGGTCGAGGTGGAGCATCCGGATCGCGTTGTCGCGGCAGATCTTGTCGACCTGTTCCTGGGTGAGTTGTTTCATCAGCTCTTCGGCGACCTTTTTCGTGTGCGGCCACGTGCTGTCGCTGTGCGGGTAGTCGGTCTCGAAGGTGATGTTGTCGACGCCGACACTGTCCAGCGAGCGCAGCCCGTGCGGATCGTCGAAGAAGCATCCGTAGACATGCTCGTAGTAGTACTCCGACGGCGGGCGCATCACCGTGTCGGCGACGCCTCCCCACCCGCGGTTGTCTTCCCACACCTTGTCGGCACGTTCGAGCACGTAGGGGATCCAGCCGATCTGACCTTCGCTGTACGCGATCGTCAGGCGCGGGAACCGTTCGAACACGCCTGACATCAACCAGTCGGTCAGCGACATCGCCGCGTTCATATATGTGAGGGTCGATCCGACGGCGGCCGGTGCGTCGCTGGAGGTGCTCGGCATTTTCGACGATGACCCGATGTGCATGTTGATCACCGTGTCGGTCTCCTCGCAGGCGGCGAGGAACGGATCCCAGTAGCCGTCCTTGTCGTGGATCGACGGGAATCCAAGGAACGGCGGGATCTCCGAGAAGGTCACCGCATGACCGCCGCGTGCCGCGTTGCGGCGGATCTCGTCAGCCGCGAGCTGCGAGTCCCAGAGCTGCACGATGATCAACGGGATAAGCCGGCCGTTCGTGCCCGCGCACCATTCGTCGAACATCCAGTCGTTGTAGGCCTTGACGCACAGATCGCCAAGTGTCTTGTCCTTGCGTTCAGCGAACGTCTGGCCGCAAAAGCGCGGGAAGCTCGGAAACGCGAGCGACGCGTCGACATGGTTCACATCCATGTCTTCCAAGCGTGCCTTCTGGTCCCAGCAACCCGGACGCATGTCGTCCATCGTTATCGGACTGACCGTGATCTCGTCACGCGGGTATCCGGCCGCGGCGGACAGACGTGTGAGCGGGTACTGGAGGTCTTCGATCAGCCACCAGTCACACCATGTCCCGTCTTCGTTCTCCGCGGCGGCTTCGTAGGAGAACACGCCGCCGACGAACTTCATGTTCTTGACCTTGCGTCGCTCAAGGCGCGGCCCGACCTGCCGGTACGACGCCGGGAGGCGGTCCTGCCACACGCCCGGAGGTTCGATCACATGGTCGTCGACGGAGACAATCCTCGGAATTTCGGGCATGAGGCAGGCTACATCTGGCTTGTCCGACCACGCGAAGACCGCGATCGGCGGCGCGCGCGGTCTTAAGCTCTCGGCATGGCGTTACGCATCTATCCGATCTCCGCCGCACGGTGGGCGCAGCTTGCGGGGACGCGGTTGCCGATCGATCTGACCCAACGGACCGTCGACCCCGGCGACCGGGCCGACCGTTTCCGCGACGAGCACGCGGCCCTCCAAGCTCAGGTCGCCGCCCTCCTCGCCGAGCACGCGTCGGCTTCGGCCTGACGCGCAGAGCCGCACAGCCGCACGGCACGGCCTCGACGACCGGTCGCCGCACCCGTGGCGCGCAGGACGCCGAGGCACCGAATCATGTCCACGCTTGCAACATGTCGGCCGTGGTCGTCAGCGTCGCGATGACAGCCAATGTGTTGTCGAGCACTGACTGGCCGTAGTCGGCGGGGACGCCGGCGACCGCGTCCCGTGGGATCACGATCTGGTAGCCGCGGTTCACGGCATCGAACGCGAGGTTCGTGACCCCGACATTGAGGGACACGCCCACACCGACGATCGTGGTGACGCCGAGGTTGCGTAACATCGGATCGAGCTGCGTTCCGGTCATCGGCCCGAGGCCGTGGTAGCGGGCGAGCACAACATCGGCGGGATCGACGCCGATCTCTGCGGGAATCTGCACCGCCTCACTTCCCGGTGACAGCTTCACCGCCGCGTGCTGGACGCCGAGAAAGAGCCGCGCGTTTCGGTTCGCACCCTTGCCGTCGTCGCGGGTCTCCGCCGTGCAGTGCACGACCGTGACGGCGACCGCGCGCGCCGCGGCGGCGAGTTGCGCACAATGCTCGACGAGATCGACTGCGCGCGCCGCGTCGGCGAGCGCGGGCAGTACCGACGGGTCGCCGACCACGCCGTTCTGAACTTCCTGCAGCACGAGCGCGGTGTGCGCCGGCGAGACGAGCGCGGCGAGATCGAGCGGCATCGACAGGCTCCTTCGCTACAGACGAGGAATGAGCTCGTGCAGCAGGTCAGCGATCTCGCGCGCGCACGCGATGAACACGTCGAGGTCACCGCCGGCCGGGTCGATGACCGCTTCCCAGGGCTGCAGCTCGACCTCATGCAGTCGCATCGGCTCGAGCCGCGCTGCGAGCAGGTCCGGTCCTTCCGGCAGATCGCGCACGAGACGTTTGAGGGTCGCGGTGCGGGCCGCAGCCTGCGGGTGCACCCGGCGCATCCACGCGACGTGCTCAGGAGACAGGGCGATCACGAGATCGGCGTGGTCGAGTTCCTCCACCGTCGCCTGACGACTGCGATGGTTGGGGACCGGGATGTCGAGCGAGGCGATCGCGTCGCGGGTACGCCAGCTCATCGGCATCCCCTCGATCACATGCGTCCCGGAGGTGGTCACGACCAGACCGGGGACGTGCTCACGCAGGATGGCACCCGCCATCACCGAACGGGCCGCGTTGCCGGTGCATAACGTCACCACGTGGAGGTCCGCCATCCGGAGCACGCTACGGCGTCGCCGACGGAGCGCGGGGCACAATGAGGCGACGCTCCGAAGTGGAGCGACGACACGAAAACGACCGAAAGGGCGACTGTGCCGCACATGCTGGTGCTCCTGCGCCACGGCCAGAGCACCTGGAACCTCGAGAACCGGTTCACCGGCTGGGTCGATGTCGACCTGACCGAAGAAGGCCGCGCGCAGGCCCGCCGCGCCGGCCGGGACCTCGCGGACGCACGGATCCTCCCCGATCTGGTGCACACGTCACTCCAGCGTCGTGCGATACACACCGCTGAACTCGCGCTCGGCGAATGCGCACGTTCATGGATCCCCGTTCGCCGCTCGTGGCGGCTGAACGAACGCCACTACGGCGCACTGCAAGGCAAGAACAAGGCCGAAACCGCCAAGGAGTTCTCGCCCGAGCAGGTAAAGATCTGGCGGCGTTCCTACGACGTGGCGCCGGATGCCCTCCCGATCGACGACCCCCACTCGGGGATCGACGAACGCTACGCGGATCTGCCCCGCGACGTACTTCCTCGCTCCGAGTGTCTGAAGGACGTGCTCGAACGGATGCTGCCGTGGTGGGAGGACACCATCGTGCCTGACCTGCGATCAGGGGCGACGGTGCTGGTCGCCGCGCACGGCAACTCGTTGCGTGCCCTCGTGCAGCATCTCGACGGGCTGACCCGCCAAGACGTTGTCGAACTCAACGTCCCGACTGGAGAGGTGCTCGTCTACGAGCTCGACCACGACCTCCAGCCTCCAGCGACGGTCGGGCCCGGCGGGGTTCGCGGCCGATATCTCGACCCCGATCGCGCGGTCGCGGCCGCCGACGCGGTCGCGCGCCAAGCCGGCTAGCCGTCACGTCGGCGACCGCTCGGGTGAAGGTCACAATTGTCCGTCTCCAGCTGACCGGAGTACCCGCCGACAACCTCCGCTGTGGCTCCGAGAATCGTCGCCCCGGTGCTGTTGACCATCGGGTTCCTGGCCGCGTCGATGGCGTACAGCTCGTGGACCGCGGAGAGAACGATCTTCGATCCGGCGGCCACCCGCGGGGCGACCACCTCGCTGTTGTCGACCCCCACCGTCCACGACCTGCTCGCACGTGAGATCCGTTCGGCGCTGCAGCCGAGTCTCGGACCGGACGTCGACAACGCGAAGTTGACCGCGGCGATCAACACCGCGGTCGCGGATCCCCGCTTCGTCGGCGCCTTCGAAGACGCGATCGTGAACATCAACCAGGCCGTCCTGTCCGACGGTCACGGGCGCGTCACCCTCGACCCGGAGGCCGTCACCGGCTCCGTGGACGCTGCCGTCGCCCGCGTCGACCCGAAGATCGCGCTGCAGGTGCGAAAGACGAAACAGGTCAGCGTCCCGATCGGCGGCGCCGCCCTCCCCCATCTCGGCAACGTCGGCCGCACCGTCCGCGAAGCCGGCGACCTCGCGCTCGCGGTCGCGATCATGTTGATCGGCGGCGCGCTGGTGCTCGCCCCCGAACGCAAGACGTTCCGCCGCGCGGGCCGACGCGTCGCGTGCTTGGCGATCCCGCCCGTCGTCGTGTTCGGAGTCGGACCCCGCCTGTTGGCGTCGTCGCACAACAGTGCGCTCTCGGTGAGCGCGGCGATCCTGGGAGCCTACGGTCATCGGGTCCTGTTCTCGGCCGCGATCCTCGCGGTGGTCGGCATCAGCACGTGGATCATCGCGATCGCGATGCCGAGACGCCAAGCCCGTGTGGAGGTAGCCGCGCCGACGCTCGGACCGGTCTACGTGCGCCAAACCGCGCCCCGCGTGCCTGCCGGCGAGCCGGGCGGGCTCCCAGAAAAGCTGTACCTGTAACGACCGGCTACAGCGCGAACGCGCGCACGAGGGGGACCGGGTCGGCGATCCCACGCACATACACCGGCCCGAGCGGCTCGAAACCGACGCCGGGCACCGCGCCGGCCTCGTCGGCGGTCGCTTCCGAGCACAGCACCTCGCCCGGCGCGGCAAGGTCGGTGATGCGAGACGCGAGATTCACGTCTCGGCCGACGATGTCGTCGCCGCGGGCACGGGGGCAGCCCCAGTGCATGCCGATCCGCACCCACATCGGCAGGTCACCGTCTGACTCCTCCTCGAACGCGCGTTGCAGCGCAAGCGTCGTGAGGATCGCGGTTCGGGGATCGTCGAACCACAAAAGGAGTCCGTCGCCGAGCTCCTTCACGACCCGGGCCGTGTCGGGAAGGGCGCGCTGGACGAGCTCTTCTTGTCGTTCGAGCAGCGTCAACGCGAGGTCGTCGCCGTGTTCGTCGGTCAGCTGGGTGAATCCGACGATGTCGGTGAACACGATCGTGCCGGTGACCGTAGTCGTCACCGGCATGTGACCGAGATCGACCCGCTCACACTCTTGGCGCGGATCTCGCCGTCGTGGCCCGGTTCGCATTCACTGCGCACCCGGCCGGTCACTGCCTTCAGGTGCGTCGCCGGACGCGAACCCGAAGGGACGGAAATCTCGACCGCACCCGAGATCGATCGGGCGGCGAGGCGGCCGCCGGGCCGCGCCGCGAGCGAGATGGTGCCGCTCACCGTCTTCACTTCGGCGTCGTCGACCGCGCCGACGTCGATGTTGCCGGAGACGGTTGCGATCACCGCTCGACCGGCTTCGCCGATGGACACGTGACTGCTCACGAACACGACGTGGCATTCGCCGGTGCAGGCACCGACGTCGACCCGACCGGACGCCCCCCGCGCGTTGACGGCAGTCGCCCGTTCGATCGCGACCGAACCGCTCTTGGTGGTGACCTTCACCGAGCCTGCATCGCCACGGACGTCGATCGCGCCCGACGAGGTACTGATCGTGAGATCGCTGCCGGCCGGGCAGCGGACCTCGAGCACAGATCCTCCGAAGGCCCGGATGTCGACGACGCCGTCTTCGCCCGGCACGAAGCTTCCGCCCTCGACCGCCAAGGTCGCCCCGGCCTCGGCGACGACCCGCACCTTGCCCGAACGGCGCGTGATCCGCAGCCGTGGCAGCGTGTCGCCCATTGTCCCGAAGCCTACGGCTTCCCGCGGCGACGACCTACGGTCCTCCATCAGCGGCGCGAAGGTCGCCGCCGGTGCGGCCCTTCGGGTCTGGCTGCAACTCCGGGGGGAGCTCGCCGGTGTAGGCGATCGCGAGGTGCTGCACCGCGCGGGTGAGCGCGACGAACAGGAGCCGCACTCCGTGGGTTCCGGAGTCTGCGATCTCGGCCGGTTCGACGACGATCACGCCGTCGAACTCGAGGCCTTTCGCCAGCGGTGCGGGCACCACCACGACCGGACGATCCGGTTCGACCTCACCCGGTTCGGCGAGCACGACGCCGCGCGCCTCGAGCGCGGCGCGCAGCTCGTCGACTCGTGCGGGCATTGCGATCAGCGCCACGGTCGCGAGGTCGCCGACCATCGCGACCGCATGGTCGGCGACCTGGTCGACCAGCTCACCGGCGGCGACGGGATGCAGGTCCGGAGGGTCACCGTCGGGGCGGACCGACTCCGACGGTGCGAGACCCGGCGCGGCACGGGCAAGCAACCGGTTCGCGAACGCGAGCACGGCGCCGGGAAGGCGGTACCCCATCGTGAGCTGCGCGGTCTGCGCGTTGGTCGGCTGGCCGAGATGTTCGAGCGTCTCGGCCCAACTTCCGAGCGACGCGGGGCCGGTCGCCTGCGCGAGATCGCCGAGCACGGTCATGGAATGACGTCGCGCTCGACGGGCCAGCATGCGCAGCTGCATTGGCGAGAGGTCCTGCGCCTCGTCGACAACGACGTGTTCGAACTGGCGGACCCCGCCCTTGATGAGCGATTCGGCTTCGTCGAGGAGCGGCAGGTCGGCG
>Ga0182024_10012735_pt1 | contig 16584 bp, 21 predicted proteins | sample P32metaG_FD_120480 | JGI IMG/M metagenome (GOLD analysis project Ga0182024, IMG submission 120480) | Permafrost microbial communities from Stordalen Mire, Sweden - P3-2 metaG (Illumina Assembly) | ecosystem: Environmental > Terrestrial > Soil > Wetlands > Permafrost | place: Sweden: Stordalen... | reverse complement strand
ACCCCGCGTGCCGCCCATCCACCCTAAGCCGTCCGTCACGACCACCCACGCTATAAGCGATCTCGACGGACCCCTTCGCGAAGTTCGCACCCATCAACTGGACCCCGGCGGGCCGCGCCCGCAACGGAACATCAATCCCCGCCTGAGCCTTCACCCAGCCCCGAATCTCCCCGGCATCAGCCGACCTAAATCCCCGATGCCCCACAAACAACCAAATTGCTAATAGAAGCACCGTGGCGCAGGCACTCATGCCTGCCGCGGTCACACTCGTGTGAACGCTTTTCTTCCTAACTCGCGGATTCCGAACCCGCTCCCAAAGCTCCTCCGGCGCCGCAACCCGGTCCAACTGGTGCGCCAGCACCGGCTCAAACCATTCTCTATGCATTTCCCACCGCCCCTCGCAAATGCGACAACCGCCGCTCCAAAATCTTATGCGCCCGGTTCAGCCGCGACGCCACGGTCCCCGCTGAACATCCCAGAATCCGCGCAATCTCGTCATACGCCAATCCTTCCGTGTAGCGCAACACCACTACCATGCGTTGCTCAGGCGATAACCGGGCGACAATCCGCTGGACGTTGTCCTCCACTTCAGCCCGCATCAATCGATGCAACACGGTTTCCGAGTGAGCGCTCACTGCTTCAATCAGCTCGCCCAGGCACGGCATCATCCGCCGCCCGCTACGCTGATAGTCCAGGCAAGTATTGACGACAATCCTGTACAGCCACGATTCGAACCCAGCCTCGGCACGAAATTCCCGAATGGCGCCCAGCACCTTCAGAAACGATTCCTGCGCAATGTCCATCGCCCGAGCCGGATCACCCGAATAGCGCAGCGCGATGGAATACACCCGATCCTTGTGCGCTTCAAACAGCACACGGAACGCGTCCGAGTCCCCGCGTTGGCAGGCCTCGATCACTTCCCGGTCGTTCGAATCCAGCACTATACCCAAACCACCACTCTAGACGACCGTGGCGTTCGGTTTCTTCCATGAATCTAGCCGAACCGCGAGCGTAAGCGACCGGTGCTTTTGACTTTTTACTGGCTCCTAAATCGCGCGTTCCGCCGCCCGAACCCGCTCCAGCGACGACGCCAGGTGTTGCTCCAGCGCCTTCAACGACTCCGGAAGATTCGTCAAATCGCGATCGGCCGGAGGCGCAGCCGACAGCACCAGCCGCACTCCGCTGGCCCGCGTCCGGCATTCCCGCGCGCGCGTGGCCGCCGCCGGCGCTTCTTCGGTTTTGCCCTCATCCTCGCGCAGCCTGGACAACGTGTCGATAGCGTTGCACAGCTGTTCGGGATACGCATCCAAAATCTCAATTGCCTGCTGAATGTATTCTCAGCCCCGGCAAAGTCGCGCAACCTGCGCCGGCAGCCGGCCAAATTGTTGTATGTGTTCCCCACGCGCCAATGATTGCGGCCCAACATTTGGACGCGCAGTTCCAGCGTCTCCAGATAGTATTTCTCCGCTTCCTCATTGCGCCCCTGCTCCGCGCAGAGCACGCCCATGTTCAGCAGTACGGTTGAAAACTGCTCGGATTTATCGGCATCGTTCAGCTTGTGCAACCGCATCGCCTCCCGGTAACACCGCTCGGTATCCTCCAGCTTCTGCATCCGCTTATAACAAATGCCCAGGTTGATGTAAGGGCTAGCCAGTTCCAGCGCGTCAGGTCCCTTCTCCTTCGTCATCAGATCGATCGCTTTGCCGAACGCGGCCGCTGCATTTGCATGCACCCCGACCCGTAAGCATGCCATCCCAACCCGCTCCAGACGGCCCGCGGTAGCCAGCGGCGTCGCTTGGGCCCGATGACCCAGGCCCACCGCGCATGACCCGTTTCTAGCAGCAGCCAGCCCAACTGGTCAATAATGGTCAACTGCGTATGTGCTCCCTGCACTCCGCACATGCATGAGAACGCCCGCGCCGAAGCCTCCAGCGCTGCTTGGTTGTCGCCCGTCTTCCGCAGCGCCCCTGCGCGGATCACAAAAGCCAGCGCCGCGTCCACAGTCTGCAGAGCCTCCCGATAGTTGCCGGCATCCAGCGCGGTCCCCACGATTGTGACCTGCTTCGCGAACCGCCGCTGCGCCCGCCATGTCATCCCAACATTGATCCCAAGCGCTCCCGCCAACCCCGCGAAAACTGCCCAACCCGCCGCCGGACCAAACTCGCGGCCCACTGTTCTGCTGATCCCAATGAATATCGCCAAGACCAGCCCCATCAAAGCGTATCCATTGCGAACGAGCGCGCGGATTTTGGCCACCGACCGGCGTGACATACCCGTCAATCGACCAAAAGCATGTGGGGATTAGCCCGTAGCGCACGCTCTCAGCGTGCCGCGTTCACACTCATGGGAACGCCTTGATCATTTCCCCAACATGCTAAGCTCTCAATAATCATGAGCCTCGATCCGAAACGAACCGTTCGAGAGCTAAAGGAACTCCGCGCTCTCACCGCCACTGAGGACGGCGCGCAACGCGTCGCCTGGACCGACACCTGGCTCACATCCCGCACCTGGTTTGAATCCAAACTCCACGGCCTGCCGGTGGAGCATCACCTGGACGCCGCCGGCAATCGCTGGGTAACATTGCAAGGCGCTTCCGATCGCGCGCTGCTGCTCGGTAGCCATCTCGATTCCGTCCCGAACGGCGGCTGGTTGGATGGGAGCCTCGGAGTTCTCGCCGCGTTGGAAGTGCTGCGCCGCATCGCGGAAGAGTTCAAAGGCCGCCCGCCCATCACCATCCGCCTGGTGGATTTCGCCGATGAAGAAGGCGCGCGTTTCGGCCGCAGCCTGCTCGGATCCTCCGCCTTCGCCGGAACCCACTCCGTCGAAGCGGATCGCGTGCGCACCGACAAAGACGGCATCCGCATGGACCAGGCGCTCCTCCGCTGCGGCATCGAAATGGACAAATTCCCGGACGCCGCCCTCGAACAGAAGAATGCCGCGGCTTATCTCGAGCTCCACATCGAGCAAGGTCCCGTGCTCGAAAATCTGATGCTGCCGCTCGGCGTCGTGCTCGGAACTAAGGGTGTCGAGCGCCACGCCATCACATTCCACGGCCAGGAGGCGCACTCCGGCTCAACCCCCATGAAATCCCGCCGCGATGCGCTAGCCGCCGCCGCCAAGCTGGCTCTCGAAATCCGTTCCATCGCAGGCCGGCATCCGGAAGCCGTCTGCACCATCGGAAGCGTCAAAACCTTCCCCGGAATCGTAACAGCCGTAGTCGGTCGCTGCGAGTGCACCCTAGACCAGCGCGACCTGAGCGCCACAGTGTTGGCCCAAATGTATCGCGAGGCGCGCGAAGCAAGCGAACGCTTCGCCCGCGAAGAGAAGTGTTCGGTGGAATGGTCGCGCATCTGGAACATTGAGCCGATCGAATTCCACCCCGAGCTTATCAAACGCTGCCGCGAAGCCATCGCCGAAACCGCCGGCGCAGCTCACCAACTTCCCTCCGGCCCCTTGCACGACGCCGCCGAAGTCTCCAGAGCCGGCATCCCCACAGTAATGATGTTCGTGCAATCCATCGGCGGCATCAGCCATAACAAAGTAGAAGACACCTCCGAAGAACACCTGGAAATGGCAGTCCGAGCCTTCGATCGCCTAGCCAAGAAAACTATGGCCTGGATCCAAGCGAATTAAAGTGCCAGTCGATAAATTTCTGGGAGGCATCTCCCGATTCCAAAAGCATGTCTATCCCGAGCATCAGGAACTTTTTGAAAAGCTGGCGATGGGCCAGCGCCCGGACGCATTATTCATAACCTGCGCCGATTCCCGCATAGACCCTTGCCTGATAACCCAAACCAAACCGGGCGAGCTTTTCATTTGCCGCGTGATTGGCAACGTTGTGCCGCCTTACCCCGATGCAATCGGCGGTGTTTCAGCCACCATCGAGTACGCGGTGGGCGTGTTGCGCGTGCCGGAAGTAATCGTCTGCGGCCACACCGATTGCGGCGTCATGAGAGGAGCACTCAATCCCGAGGCGCTGGAAGCTTACCCCAACGTGACCGCCTGGCTCCGCTACGCGAAAGTGGACCACCGCGAACCGGATCCGAGCGCCGAGTTTCTTCTTGCGCTAACCGAAGACAATGTGGTCGCACAACTGAAGAACCTGACCTCACATCCCACGGTTGCGGATCGGCTGCAACAAGGCGATCTGACACTGCATGGCTGGGTCTATCACATCGGCCCCGGCACGGTAACGATTTATAACGAAGCCAGCCGAAAGTTCGAGACACCAGCGTCCGAACACCGCTCATAAGAGAGGGGACAAGATTCAGCAAACCTAACAAAAAGGCTTTACGATAGAAAGGAGGACGAGAACATGACAACTCTCGATTGGTCTCAGTGCCCAGCCGTAGAGAGCATCCCCGGAAAGCGGAGTGGTGCATGGGTCTTTAAAGGAACCCGGACGCCGGTGTCCACTGTGTTCGATAACCTCCAGGACATGACCATCGATGAACTGGTGGAAGAGTTCGGCGTGACACGGGAACAGGTTCAAGCTGTCCTCGATTTTGCCGCGCATAGCGCCGAAGTATCGATCACCTACGCTCCGCGTCTATAAGAATGCTCGTTCTGTTTGATAACGGAACGCCGCGCACGCTCGCGCGATATCTGATCGACCATCATACAGTGACAGAAGCCCGCGCACGGGGGTGGGACGAATTGGAAAACGGCGAACTTTTGACGGCCGCCGAAGCCGCAGGTTTTGAAGTGATCGTCACCACTGACCGCAATCTCCGCTATCAGCAAAATCTTGACAACCGCAAGCTCGCGATTGTTGTGCTGGGCAGAGGTCGTTGGACGCTTATCAAATCCCACATCGCGAAGGTAGTTACCGCGGTGGACGCCGCGACGCCCGGCAGCTTCACCGAAGTCGAAATGCCAGAAGAGACCTAGTCAAGCGCAGCAATGGAGATAATGCCAGCAGATCCACCGTGCTTCATTGGATCGCTTGCCGAATGGTGGAGCGCTACCTCGATAGACTCTGCTACGCCCTCTCCGAGGATTTGCGTACTAGCCTCGAGCTGTTTGCGAATTTCTCGGAGTGGCGCCACGGTTAATGAGTAACCTCCCGGCGTCGCCCGGGACCAAGTCAATGCCATACTGGAACGCGCCCCTCAGCCTAGGGATCCGACTCCTGGTTAAGACGTGCTGAATCTTCAGAAGCCCTTCTGTTTGACATTCGCGCCCGTGCGCGGAGAAAGTTTTTGACGAGACCCAGGGCCGCAGCCGCCGTCCGAGATGGGCAGGGAGGATTTGTCCTTCGCAACACCCCCAGAAGCGTGTACAGAGCTGGTAACGCTCCCAGTTTTGCATCGGGAACGCCGGATGCGACTGCAGCAGCGCAAATGAGGAATAAAAAGAACAAGAGAATAAGCCTTCCCCCCGCGCCGTTCAGCGCCGCTAAAACACGTTCCAGCCTCAAGAAAGCCTTGTCGAACGGTAGTGGCTCATGTTTTACCTTGCCGGCTCTACGGCACCCTTCCTTCGAGTAGGTGTAATTCGTTTTGCGTTTCATACCTGGTTAAATCGGCTGCTATCATTTCATAAAGCCCCAGACATGAGTCACCGAACGGGGACAACTGATATCGTCCGCATACGGCTTGACGCCGTTCACCGAGTGATCCGCGGCGAAAGCCCAGAACAGGTCATCGCAGAGTATGGCTTCGCGCGCAGCTGTATCTACGACTGGTTGAAGAGATATCGCCGTGGAGGGGACGGCGCGCTTCTGTCGCGTCAATCGCCCGGTCGGCCTCGGCTCCTACCGGATGATGAGTTGCTGGAAGCTCTCCTGAAGCCACCTCGAGGTCTGGGGGCGTGGTCGACGACGGACCTGATGCATCTAATTAAGAATCGATTCGGAGTAGAACCAAGCGGGGTCACAGGATGGCGAATTCTGAGGCGGATGGGAATCGTGCCGGTCCGGCCTCGAACGCCCAAGAACATCAGCTGGTGGAAAGTGCGCCGTGGCAAAACATCCAGGCCCTTACTTTTCGTCGACGAACTGAAAATGAAAGCCGCAAACCCAATCGGGCCTGCCAAGGACTATGTGATCCTCGTCGCTTCCACCCCAAGAAATCAAATATTTTTCCAATTGTACTCAGAAATTCCGCCCGAGGAGACATTCAAGAACTTTATCTACAAGGTGGCGCCGCGTGACGACGTATCTACCACGTTGGTCTTGTCGGGCAGTTCGCCGAGATATCTCCAGGCGCTAGAAATCGCACTTGAGCGGTCGCGGGACGAGAACGCCAATCTTCCCTTTGAGGCTACCTGTCGGGAGCAAGTGGTGGGAGAGCAACGAGACCAACTAAGTGGTAGAAAACGGTACAAACAACCTCTGGTAGTTTATCGACTTGAGGGCTCCGGTGGTATGTGATTTCAGAATCAAACCGGCCGCCGAATCAGCGGCAAGTTCCTGCCCAGGAGACGATGACCCAACTGGTTTGCCTCGACTACGCCGCGGATGCCACCCGCTCCGCTTCAAATCGCAAACGCAGCGCGCACACGGGCCTTCACCGGATTCCAGTCCCGCTCACTCAGATGGCCAATTACAGTCAGCTCCGACCGGTGCATTGTAAGTACATAGGCCCTGAAATACGACTCGGTGCGAAGACCCGCTGATTGCCAGTCCACGAGAATGCAATCCGTCGATGTGCTCGGCTTCGGCGCCTTGGTCGTCAGAATGCCGACCAGAACATCAGAGCGTTCGGCAAGGTACACGCGGCTGGCAATCACAACTGCGGGGCGAACCTTGGTTTCCAGCGCACCGGCAAGCACGCCCACCACGACATCGCCCGGCTTCAATTCGATTCCTCTGACTCCTCGGCTTCCAGCCGCGCCAGAGATGCGGCCCTGAAATCCTGCAAATCTTCATCGGTCCATGAATCGGACCAGTCGATAGCACCGCGCGATGAGAGTATGGCTAATCGTTCGGCCAAAGCTGACAGCTCAGCAGCCGTTTCCGGCGGAAGCCGGCGGAACACTTCCACTAGCGAGGCCTCTCGCGGGTCCAATTGCATTTCCATACCCTAGTAACCAGTATAGGACCCAGTCACCCCACCCTCACCTCCGAATATTCTGCGGCGTCGCCCGTATCGCCCTCTCAAACGCCCACCCTCTTATATGATTGATCTGCTCCTTCATCGTCCGCGATAATGGCACCAACTTCGCCGCAATCCCGATCAAATCGTGCTCCACCACTTCGCGATCCCCCAACTTTGCCTTGGTGATCGCCGATATCACGCACTGCTCAATCTCCGCCCCCGTCCACCCCACCGTGAACTGCATCAGCTCCGGCAAATTGAACTGCGCCGGATCCACTCCCCGCCGGCTCAGATGAATCTTGAAGATTTCGAGCTGTTCTTGCTCCACCGGCAGATCCACGAAAAATACCTCGTCAAATCGTCCTTTGCGGATCATCTCCGCCGGCAGTAAATCAATCCGGTTGGCCGTCGCGGCCACAAACAATCCGCGCGCTTTCTCCTGCATCCACGTCAGAAAGAATGCGAAAATCCGGCCCTGTTCGCCGCCCGAATCGGTGGACGTGATACCCATCTCGATTTCGTCGAACCAAAGCACCGCCGGCGCCATGTCTTCCAGCATCTTGCACGCCTGCACGAACACTGCCTCCGGTTTGCCGTGCCGCCCGGAGAAAATCTCGATCATGTCCACCCGGTACAGCGGAAGCTGGAAAAACGACGCGATGGCTTTCACGGTCAGACTCTTTCCGCAACCGGGGATGCCCATGAACAGCACTCCCTTGGGCACAATCTCCATGCTCAGGTCATCGCGCAGCTCAAACAATTTCCGGCGTTCCAGCAGCCACGTCTTCAGCCCGTCCAACCCGCCCACTTCATCCAGCTTCGTTCCGCTGGCAATGTACTCCACGTAGCCGCTTCGATTCACCAGCAGCCGCTTCTCCTGCAGCACCGCCGGAATCGACTCCGGTCCCAGCCGCGGACTAACCGCCAGCGCCCGGCGCAACGCGTATTTCGCTTCGTCCAGCGTGAGCCCCTGCAACGCACGCGCCACCTGATACAGGATGTCCTCGCTCGCCTCGCCCGTCTCCTCGCGCAAAAAATCCGTCAGCTCCACCAGATCCGGCGGACGCAGCTCCACAAACAGGATGCTCCGCTCCACTTCCTCGGGAATGAATCGCACCGCCGAGCTGATCACCACAAACTTGCGCTGATCAACGCAGGCATCGTGGACATCCCGCAGCCGCCGCCGGATCTCCGCGGATTCCCGCAGCGGCTCGTGAAAATCTTTCAGTTGGAAAATAGCCGCGCCTTGGTGCGCAATGATGAAGTCGAGCGCCCCTCGGGCATCCTCGGTCCCGGACTCGGCGGCTTGCCCGTCCAGCCGCATCCCCTCCGTCATGCTCCACGTCCATATGGGCTTGCCCGCAACCTCCCGCAACACCCTCCCCACTCGCTGCTCTTCCGAGGAACGGATATAAGTGAGCGGCCGCCCCGATTCGAAAATCTCGCGCACCATCTTGGCCGCGCGACTCTCCCGGGAACTGACAGAAATTTCCATCGACGCCATTCTATTATCTATGACGGCCTCCGCCTCTCAATTAGTTTGACCTGAGGACCTGGTGACAAGCTTTTCGCAACTCCATCACCTTACCCACCCGCCACTTGCGACTCCTCTTCCCACCAACCACAACCTGCCCACCTTATCCTGATCCCGAAGTGAGCGTCATGCCAGCGAGCAATCACCATCCCGAACCCTAGCGCAGCGACTTCGAGTCTCCAATTCCTGACGCATCTTGAAATTTCGATACAAATCCGCCCCGCAACGCCCAAAAAACATCAACAATCACAGCCGTTTACGAACGACGCTCTGCCAAACACAAGAATCGCCCGATGCGTCAAGAGCGGCCCGGGCAGCACCGCGCGACGCGCGACCAGCCCCTAGTCCCCAGCCCCCAGCCCCGGTTTTTTGTAAGAACCACCCCCGCCTTCCGACTATCTACGCAGAATGATCCAAACCCGCAACCTCAAAAAATCCTTTGGCGCGGTTCAGGCAGTCCGCGACCTCTCCTTTAGCGCTCCCGACGGTGCCATCACTGGCCTCTTGGGATCGAACGGCGCCGGCAAAACCACCACGCTCCGCATGATTTGCGGAGTGCTCCAACCCGACAACGGATGGGTTCGAATTGACAAACCTGTCGGCGCGCTCCTCGATCACATAGGTCTCTACCCCCGCCTCACCGCGCGCGAAAACCTCGCCTACTTCGGTGAACTGCGCGGCATTCCGCCCATCCAGCTCGCGCAACGAATCGAGCAGGTGCTCTCCCAACTTGGCATGGACGCCATCGCCGATCGCCGCACCGCCGGCTTTTCCCAAGGTGAGCGTATGAAGACCGCGCTCGCAAGAGCCATCCTCCACTCGCCCCAAAATCTGCTACTCGATGAACCAACCAACGGTCTGGACGTTCCCAGCGTCCGCGCCCTCCGCGGGCTGCTCCGCCAAATGCGCGACTCAGGAATGTGCATCGTCCTCTCCAGCCACATTCTTGAAGAGGTGCGGATCCTGTGCGATAACGTGGCCATCGTCTCCGCCGGCCGCGTGGTCGCACAAGGTTCTCCCGAAGACTTGTGCAGCCAAACCGACAGCCAATCACTCGAAGACGCCTTCATAAAATTGACCACCAGCCAGGAGAATCTCGAATGCTTGTCCACGCTCTAATCGTTGCTCGAAAAGAAATCCGCGATCATCTGCGCGACACCCGCTCGCTGGTCTCCTCCATGTTTTATGCCTTGATGGGACCACTCGTGGTCGGCATGGTATCCATCGCAGTGCATGGCGAGAAAAGTTCCGCCGTCCTCGTCAGCATGATGTCCGTATTCGCGCTGGTAGCCACTTTCGTGGGCGGAATGAACGTCGCCATGGACGCCATCGCCGGTGAGCGTGAGCGCCGATCGCTGCTCCCACTCCTGATGAATCCGCTGCTCCGGCGCGATGTGATTATCGGAAAATGGCTGGCCATCAGCTTGTTCGCTGTTGCCGGCGTGATCATCAACCTCTCGGGATTCGCTGTAGTGGTCGCGTTCCCCTTCCATCTCCTGATCGCCGTAACCCTCGCCCTCATTCCTCTGGTCCTGTTCGCCGCAGCCGTCGAGCTGCTGATTTCCACCTGGTCACGCAATATAAAGGAAGCGCATACCTACCTCTCGCTAGTCATCTTCCTCCCCATGGTCATCGGCATGTTTCTGGTATTCTTTCCGCACATGGCTTCGACGTGGCTTTGGTTGCCAGTGGCCGGTCAGCAATTGCTGATCGATCTCCTCACCAAGGGCGCGCCAGTTTCGCTAGTTTCATCGCTGGCGCTAAGCCTTGTCACCGCAGCCTCCGCGGTGCTCATCTTACTGGCCGCCGCGAAACTCTTGCATCGAGATGAATTTGTCTACGGCAGCTAGCTTCGAAGCAGCGGACGCCGAGCCCGTAGTCGAGCAGCAGCTCAATCGATTGCTAACCGAGAACGGCCCGGCGCTGCTGCGTCTGGCCGCCAGCTATACCAACACCACAAGCGATCGCGACGATCTGTTTCAGGACATTGCCATCGCGCTCTGGAAAGCCTTGCCCAGATTCAGAGGTGAAAGCTCCGAGCGGACATTTCTGTTCCGTGTCGCGCACAACCGCGCCATCGATTACCTACGCCGTCACCGCGCACCAACCATCCCTATCGACCCCGATGCCCCATTGCGCGACTCGCGCCTCAATCCGGAAGCAGGCCTAGCTCAAGAACAACAAGGCGAGCGCCTCCGCCAGGCCATTCATCGCCTCCCACTCCCCTACCGGCAAGTCATCACACTGACGCTCGAAGAAATGTCGTATAGCGAGATCGCAGCCATCTTGGGCGTCACAGAAACCAACGTCGGCGTACGCCTGAATCGAGCCCGCCAACTGCTGCGACAACTCCTGGAGAATCACAAATGAAACTGGATGCTGAACTGGAACTCTGGCGCGAACAATGGCAATCCTCGCGAGAGGCCCCGGTATTAACCGGCCTTCGCAAACGGGTAGCGCGCGAATCGCTTTACATGCGAATCATGTTGATGGCCGACGTCCTGGTGACCGTAGTCATCGGTGGCGCGACGCTCGCCTTGGCGATGCGGAATCCGCGCCCCGCAACCATAATCCTGGCCGCGACAACTTGGCTATTCATCACCGTCGCCTGGATCTTCGGACTATCGAATCGAAAAGACGCCTGGTCCCCGTCAGCCTCAACTACTTCAGCGTTTCTGGATCTCTCCATCCGCCGCTCGCGAGGCAATCTTCGCGCCATAACATTTGGAGCAATTCTCTACGCCGTCGAAATGACGTTTTGCCTCTCCTGGGTCTACCACGAATCCGGCTTCTTATCCTCAACCCTGATAATCATCATCACGCTAATCACACTACTCTTCGCCGCAACTCTGATCTGGTACAGAAAACGGAAACTCACCGACCTAACATATTTGAGCAACCTTCAGCGAGACCAGTCGGCAGCAGAATGACGTTGTTTTATTTGCGTTCATTCGCGTTCATTCGCGGCCAAATAACAATCTCCCTCTCCCTATCACCGACCGACCGCAACGTGATCTCCACCCGCTCCTCAGGCATCAGCTCCGGAAACCGCTCGCCCCACTCCACCAACACCACTGCCTCGCGATCGAAGATTTCATCCAGTCCGATCGAGGCCACCTGCTCCGCTCGATCCAGCCGATACAGATCGACATGATAAACACGCGGACCATATTCATGAATCAGCGTAAAAGTCGGGCTCGAAACCTCGTCCGGATGCGCGGCCCCCAGCCCCTTCACGATGCCCTTCGCCAAAGTAGTCTTGCCAGCCCCGAGATTACCAATCAACAACACCGCAACTTTGGCCGGCAATTCCGCCGCCAGGCTTTCGCCCAGCGCAACGGTCTCCTCTTCAGATTGCGTTCGAATGGTCCGCGACTTCACGCATGGCCTCAGGCAGGTACTCAAACAAATCCGTAGCAATCAGCGATTTTTCGCCAAGCTTGGCCGCGCCCAATTCGCCGCATCTTCCATGCAAATAAACCGCCGCGAGAAGCGCTGTATCAATTTGATCGGGGAACTGCGCCACCAGTCCCGCGATCAGTCCAGTCAGTACGTCGCCCGTGCCTCCGGTCGCCATCGCCGGCGAACCGGTGGGGTTGATCCAGACCCGGCCATCCGGCGCGGCCACTACGCTGCGGTTTCCTTTTAATACAAGGTACACGTCGCGTTCGGTTGCAAACGCTCGAGCAGTTCCGATTCGATCAGTCTGAATCTCCGCGATCGTGCGGCCGTTCAAGCGCGACATTTCGCCCGGGTGCGGCGTGAAAATCCGCGGCCATCGATATCGCGTCGGGTGGCCAGCCAATGCATTCAATCCGTCCGCATCTACCACCATCGGCAACGGCGCTTGCTCCACCATCCCTCGAACGAATTGCACCGTCTGAGGATCTTGACCCAGGCCAGGCCCGATCGCAACCACGTTCTTGCGTTCCAGGATTCTTGCGCGCGCCGGTTCATCGAACGCCAGCAGTTCGGTCATAATCTCAGGAGCATGGGCTGCGATACTTCCGAGGGCCGCTTCGGTGGACGCAACGGTCACTAGTCCCGCCCCGGCGCGTAGGGCTCCAATTCCCGCCATGGCTGCCGCACCGCTCTTCCCGCGCGATCCGCCAATCACCAGCGCGTGGCCATACAATCCTTTGTTCGAATCGCGCGCGCGCGGCCGGAACAAATGCGCGAACAGCCCGGGCCCCGATAGCGAAAGGTAAATGGCGGCGTCCTGCTCGTACAATTCTCTCGGACTCCCAATGGCCGCAACATGCAGTCGGCCCGATAATTCGCAGGCCGGTGACAGCACATGGCACAACTTCGGCGCCGTGAACGTCACAGTATGGCTGGCGTGTACGGTTTCGCCCGGTGGAACTCCGGAGTCGCTGTCCAGGCCTGAGGGAAGATCCACCGATACTACATCCGCCAGCGGGAACCGGTCGTTGATGGCGCGGATCAGCTCCAGCGCCCGTCCCTTCGCGGCGCCGTGAATTCCGGTCCCGAGCAGCGCGTCCACAATCAGTGTCGCGGTCTCCATCTCGGGCGTAGGTTCAAAGCTCACCGGACACCCAACCGCTTCGAGCATCCGGTAGTTCGCAGCCGCGTCGCCTTCCATCTCGCCGGGATCGCCCGCCAGCACCACGTGCAGCGCCCGCGGGTGAAATCGCGTATAAAGCTGCCGCGCCACCACCAATCCATCGCCGCCGTTATTGCCCTTGCCGCACATCACGATGATGCGCTGGTCGCGCAGAGGAGCATAGGCATGAGCCAGCACTTCCACCACGCGCTGGCCGGCATTCTCCATCAGAACCAGTCCAGGTACGCCCAGTTCGCTTGTGCGCCGATCCACTTCGCGCATCTCGGCCGCCGTCAGAACCTTCACTTTTGCACCTCCGTCAGCATCTGCTCCAGCCGGCGCAGATTGGCGGACTCGCCCATCGCGATCAAGAAGTCGCCGCCTTCGATCTCCGCTTCGGCCGGTGGATTGAACAGCATGCGCCCATCCGTTTTGCGAATGGCCAGAACGATGACACCCAGATCCCTGCGGATTTGCATTTGCTGAAGTGTCTTGGAGGCGAATTCGCACGTAGCTGACACCCGCACTTGTTCGATGCCGACATCCAGGCCGATATCCTTGGTAGTGAAATCGATGAATTGAGAAACGTGTGGCTTCAGCATCACCTGCGCCATGCGGTTGCCGGTCATATCGTAAGGCGCGAACACGTAATCCGCCCCGGCCAGCCGCATCTTCTTCTCGCTCTGCTCGGACGCGATGCGCGCCGAAACCAGCAGCGACGGCTTTAGAGCCTTCGCCGAAAGAATCACGAACAGATTGTCGGCGTCGCTTTGCAATGTAGCGATGAGACCCTTGGCGCGCAGCAATCCCGCTTCGCGTAGCGTAACGTCATCGGTGGCATCCGCAAGCACCGCCAGCATGCCTAGCTTCATGGCCCACTCCACCTTGTCCTCGCTCCGATCCACCACCAGAAACTTGGCGCTGGCCCGCTGCAGTTCCGTCGCAGCGCCCCGGCCCACGCGGCCGAAACCGCAGACGATGTAATGGTCTTTCAAATGATCGATCATTTTCTTGGTCCGCCGCTTTCCAAAATACTGGTTCAGCTCCAGCTCTATGATGGCCTGGGTCATGCCCCCCACGGCCAGCAGCATGATGGTAACGCCAAAGAAGATTAGAAAAGAATTGAATACCCGGCCGGCATAGCTCAATGGATGCACTTCACCATATCCCACCGTACTGATGGTGATGAGCGTCATGTAGAATGCATCGAACACCGGGTAGTGTTCGATGAGGATGAAACCCAGCGTTCCGCCCAGTTGCGTCACCAGCAGAGCGCTGATAATGAAGATGAATCGTTTGCGGAAGCGCTCCATGCTTCCGTTATTTTAGTTCATTGCTCCGTGATTTCTCCGCCGTGGCAAGAACTTTTTTCGTCCCGCTGTGTTTCCAAAGTACGGGACCGGGTGCTCCCCGCCGCGTCGATCGACGGTCCCGAATCCAATAAAACAGGAGTGAACTAATGTTCACGTTTACACAGAAGATGTGTGTCTTTACGACGGCCGCTGTTGGGCTATTCGCACAATCTACTCCGGCCGTCCCCGCTCCGGAAACTCGGACGTCCGGCATGATCGGTATCGCGGATGGGCAAGTAGCCCGCGTGAATGTTCTCAATCCGGGTGTCGCCGCGCCTGCCGCCGGAGTGGTTTGCACGGCCACTCTGAATTTCTGGGACGGCAAAGGTACCCTGCTCAAGACTGGTCCGGTCATTGTACTTCCTGGACAAAGCCAGTATCTGGACCTGTTCGGCGATAAGGACCTTGCGCTGACCGGTCTTGACCGTCGCGAAATCCGGGCGACGATTACCATTCCCGCCGTGCCGCCGCCAGCAACCTCAACCACTACGCCGCCCGCGGCGTGCACCTTGATTGGAACATTAGAAATCTTAGACGAATCTACAAGTAAAACTCAGGTGGTGCTCGGGGTGGGGCACGTGGTACCGAGTCCATCCGTCACCACCACTAATCCGTAACTCGAAGAGCCCACAGGCATTTATCACCGGTCCGGCCAGTTTCCATCGGAGCCGGACCGGCTTTTGGCAACTTTAGTACCGGAACCCATATACCCATTGATTCTATTGTTCACTCTACGGCGCGGGACCTAGACTGAGATCGAAGTCTGAATGGGAGAAAAAATGAAATTCAATTTGATGTTTCTTACGCTGACGGTCACCGCGGCCGTCGCCTTTGCCGATCCCGCACCGATTACTAGTTCTAGTGATATTGGGCTGGCGCGGTCCCTGGTTCTCAGCGACACGCCTGCCGGGTCTTCCCAAATGGGTGTCGGCGGCGGCGAATTCGCCGGAACGGTCAACGGGTACAGCACGCTCTACTGGTGCGTCGACGATCAGGAGGAGTTTACCTTTGGTGACAGCGGCTACGGCAACGTGACTCTGCTCAGCAATGTCGCTGCCAATTCGAGCTCCGTCAAGTACGGAAACGTCACCAATGGCGGAACGCCGGGTTGGACCAACACAACCGACACGTTCGACAGTGTCGCGCTTCCGGGCACTGCCACTTCACGCTTTGAGATGGCGGCCTATCTCGTGTCGCAATACAACGGCTTTGTGGGGAACGAATCTGGAGCAGTTGTATCCAACACCGCGCAGGACTTGGCCATTCAGGAGGCTATCTGGTCTCTCACCAACAACAGCTCCCTCTCGGGCGGATTCTCCACCATCAGTGGAAATGATACCGTCAACACCACCGATCAGTATTGGATCCACCAGGCTCTGCTGAATTACGCCTCAATAAACACCGCAGACTGGGCCGTGGTTTCGTGGACTACCGACAGCTTAGGAAACTTGAATTACCAATCGGATAAGCAGACTTTCCTGGTTCAAGTCACCCCCACGCCGGAACCGCGCTTCTACGGAGTCCTGATATTGGCAATGGCCGGTCTCGGCTTCTTCGCCCGGCGCCGCCAGCTTGTGACGAAGCGGGTCAGCTCCCAAACAGCTTGATCATTTTATCCCGCGAACTATCGATGTGTACCGCCATCGCCTGCTGTGCTTCCAGCGGGCGATGTGACTCAAGGGCCTCTAGAATGTCGGTATGTGGGATCCAACCTGGAACCGTCTGAGTACACAACGTATCCAGACGCTGGACATATCCTAGAGATAATCGCAGTTCGTCCACCACCCGCTGGTTGCCGGCCATCTGTGCCAACCGCAGATGAAATACCTGGTTCGCTGAGAGGATTTCCTGAAGCTCGGCCGCCGGATCGTTCTCAACCCGCACCAGATCCCGCAGTTCTTGAACCTGTTCGCGGCTGGCCGAACGCGCCACCTTCTCGGCGGCAAAACATTCCAGAAGCCGCCTGAATTCGTACAACTCCACGATGTCGCGAACGGAGATGGGCGCCACCAGATACCCTTTGCGCGGGATTCTGACCAACCAGTTGTCTTGGGCCAGCCTTCCACAGGCTTCCCGTACCGGCGTCCTGCTGGT
>Ga0182024_10012734_pt1 | contig 16584 bp, 15 predicted proteins | sample P32metaG_FD_120480 | JGI IMG/M metagenome (GOLD analysis project Ga0182024, IMG submission 120480) | Permafrost microbial communities from Stordalen Mire, Sweden - P3-2 metaG (Illumina Assembly) | ecosystem: Environmental > Terrestrial > Soil > Wetlands > Permafrost | place: Sweden: Stordalen... | reverse complement strand
TTACGAGCTATACTCTGGCGGGCCTGCGGCATGAAAAACTTTGAGAACTTTCGCCTACGCGTGCTCTACGCGTTCAGCTGATTGCGACCCTACACAAGAATCAGCGGCTTTCGCGGAGAGCCCGAAAAACATTGACGTGCTATTCGTCTCGGGTTTTGGCCCGATCGTTCGCGACCCGGTTGAAAGCCGCAACTTCTATTCCGAAGCATTGGGGCTGCCGTTCAAAGAAGATCCATGACTGCGAACTGCGATCAACTTGTCCAGTCCAGACAAGCTCCCGTTCGGGCAGGGCCGGGCTTTTACGTTTTCGTCGCGACAGTTTTCACCGCCGCGCTGGCGCTGACGATTTACTATTGCCGCACCATGTCCGGCGGCATGGAAATGCCCGGCGGCTGGACGATGTCCATGATGTGGATGCCCATGCCGGGCCAGACCTGGCTGGGATCGACCGTCATGTTCATGCTGATGTGGCTGGCCATGATGGTGGCTATGATGCTTCCTTCCTATCTGCCGATGGTTCTCCGCTATCACCGCGCCCGGCGATCGGAATATGACCGAGGCGTACTGGCCTGGACGTCTCTCATGATAGCCGGGTACTTTTTCGTCTGGAGCGCCGTCGGTGCGGTGATTTTTCTCGCCGGCATCGCCCTGGCGATCGCCGCGATGCGATGGACGACATTCAGCCGATCCATGCCATTCATTATCGCCGCAACCATCGTTATAGCGGGCGGCATGCAGTTTATGCCCTGGACGCAATCCGGCCTGCGCCAATGCCGCGGGCCGCTCGCCTGTGGCGTTTCGTCATCGCGCCCGGGCGCATGGCCCGCGTGGCGCGTGGGCATTCGTTCCTGGATCTCATGTGTTACCTGCTGCTCCGGCCCGACGCTGGTCCTGCTCGCGCTGGGTATGATGAACCCGGCTGTCATCGTATTGGTGACGGCCGTGATCGCGATGGAGAAATTGATGCCAAGGCCCGAAGTAATCGTCCGACTCTCCGGCATCATCGCTGTGATCGCGGGGTTGATCATGATCAGCAGGCTTGCGCTAGTTTGACGGCCCTCCCGCCGCGAGTTTGCGCCAGGCGGCGGCGGTCGGCGTGAGAATATCGCGGGGCTCGCCGGCAATGCCGTACCCCTGGAAGCCGATCGGCCCCGTGAAGCCGATCTCCCGAAGTTTGTCCAGCACAATGCTGACATCGAAAGTCCCCTGTCCCAGCGGCTGAATCAGCTTTTTCCAAATGTCCGTAGCGGGCGCGTGAACGCCGGTGTCGGCCCCACAGATCGTCACGGTCAGCAGCACCGGACGGGCTTCGGTCAGCAGCGCGGGGATATTGGCCTCATCCCCCGTGGCCAGACAATGGCAGAGATTAAACGACACGCCCAGGTTGGGGTGATCGACCAGCTTGGCCAGCCGCAGCACGTTGCCGAATTTCTCCGTCCATTCGCCCAGATGGGGGTAGATCGCGATCTTCAATCCGTGGTCCTTCGCCGCCTCGGCAAGATCGCGCAGCTTGACCACCGCCGGCGACTGGGAGGTGAGGGTGTCGAAATCCGGGCCTTTGCCGCTGATGTGCAGCCAGAGGAGGGTGTCGTGTCCCTTGAGGACATTCATGATCGCGGGCATCCGCTCGGACACGGTCAATTCGCCCTGCGGCGTGATCTTGCCGTGGAAATAGATCGCGTACATTTTCATGCCGCGCTTCTCCAGTTCGTCTACGTCCGACTTGACGTCTTGCGGCTCCTTCTCGGTCCAGCCCACCCCGGAAAAGCCCAGTTCCTTGATCATGTCGAACGACTCGCCCGCCGTCATCTTCGGATGCCGGAACGGCGGCGCGAAGGCGGTGTCCATGACGTAGAACGGATTAGGCAGTTGCTCCGCCCGTGCCGGCGCCGGGATGGCGGACAGGCAGACGAGCATTGCAACGCAGCGAAGTATGGTTCTCATGTAGTTCCATTCTCCATCGAACCTGGCTGTCTTGCAATTGACCCGGCCAAGTTGCTCACGCGCCTCTGCGATGAATAGTCCAATCTTTGGCCAGCGGGACCCCGTTTCGCCGCAACGCGCAGCGTAGCGCTTCGGACTGAGGGAATTGTAAACTCGACGGGCCAATTCAGCGCAGTTTCGGTTTCCTAAGCCTCGCGAGGTGGGCTTCCTGCTTGGCGCGATTTCCACAGACGGCCATGCTGCACCATCGTCTTCCGTGTCGCCGTGTTCGATCGAGGAAGAAGAGGACGCAGTTCTGTCCAGCGCATGCCTTGACGTGCCGAAAATCCGCCGAGGAAACGAACTGGGCAATCCCTTCCGCGATGGGTGCAAGCAAAGATTCCGGCTTACGCCATCTGCGTCGCGCACGGAGATGAAAACCCGTGGCGGGTACATCACTCGAGGCCCGCTTTGATGAGGGCGCCGGCGCTGGTTCCAGGGACCAGAACACTTCATCCATTTCCAGGAGTCTCTTAAGCGGGCCAAGCTGGGTCAGCGCGTTTGCCTTGAGAGACGTGCCCATGTGCGCTTTGACAAAGCCTCGGAACCACTCACGCAATTCCCGCGCGTTTGCGGCCGCCCGGGCAATCTCCTTCGCGGACATGTTTGCTTTTGCGACGGCGACGTCGTCGTCAGTAAGCAGTCCTGCCTGCTTCATCCAGGACAAGAAGTCGTTTCCATTGCTCCACCAATCGATCAGTTCATCAACCGGTCTGGCCAGGGAGTTCAAGACGTCCAGCCCCAACACACCCGCGATGAACACCGCCGACGGCAGTGAATTCTTCATCTTCATTTCTCTACTGTTTCTCCTGCGACCTCGCGGCAAGAAGCCCTTCCGCTTCGTGCCGCAGGGCGTGGTAGATCCACGCGTCGGCATCGATCGCATGAGCTTTGCTCCAGTCAAATGATCGGACAGCCTGGCTCAACAACGTGTTAGCCTCGCTGATGTCTCCAAGACGACAGTTGGCCATCGCGAGAATGAGCTGCGGCAAGGGAACTAAGATGGTTGCATTCGATCCTTGCAGCCGATCCGCTGCACTTTGGTATTTGCCCTGACGGTAATCCGCAAGGGCTTTGGCAACGTTGAAGTAAGGAAGGTACCCAGGCACGTCCATTGACGATGGGTCGGTGGACGCGGCGCGGTCGACGAGGGCGACGGCTTGGCGGGATTCCTCTTCAGAGCCCGGAAGCAGCAGGCAGGCTCTGCCTGCCCGCTCCGCGATGCGCAGGTCGGTGGTATTGCCGAATTCCTTAAGCAGACTCGTTCGGGCCTTGCGATACTTGTCCGGCTGGTCCAGGAACAGGCAGAATTCAGCATAGCCATCCCACGCCGCGTATTGGGGGGGATTAGCATCAAGCAATATTTCCCATTTCGCGCGTCTCTGTTCGGCATACAGGGGCTGATCCAAGCAGGCGTTCAGACCCTCAAACGCAGCCTCTTTCTGTGGCTCGATGGAGATGGCCCTTTCATATTCCACCAGCGCATCCGCCTTCTGTCCGTTGGCGCGATAACAAGCACCCAGGACAGTGTGGAACCAGGCATCATTGGGTTCCAAGGCGACGGCGCGCTTCGCCTCATCGAGCGCCTCGGCGTGGTTTCCGGATTGGCCCAGAAATACGCTCAGGTTGCTGTGTGCGACCGCGTGGGTCGGATCCAGGCGAATTTCGTTACGGTAATGTTCGATGCCCTCTTGTCGCTTACCATCGCGCACCAATGCCATCGCCAGATTGTCTTCCGCGATCGCAGCGGCAGGCCGGATGCTGACGGCGGCTTGAAGATAGCGAATCGCATCGGCAATCTGATTCTGTTCGAGGCAGAATTGGCCCAGCTCCAGGTTTATCCAGAAATCATCTGGATATTGCGCCTGGAGCTTCTTGAGGAATGAACCCGGTTTGTCTCCCCAAGACGCGCATCGAATCGACATCGCCAGCAGCAACATTGCCGGTTGTTTCTCGACCTTCACGGTGTCGAGCAACTGCTTCAGCTCCGCCGGCTGGTTCCAGACGCTGGGGTCCAGCGCGCGGTCCCTCCACCCCGTAGGGTCCGGATCGGCCTGTCGCGCGACCTCAAGGAGCCAGCGCCTCGGGGTCCTTACCAGTTCGAGATACAGGGCGTTCAGCAGCGGAATGCGGACCGGCGATTGCTGGATCCGCAGTGCCACCAAAACGGGGTCGTCGTCCAGACTGCCCAATCCCGCATTGCGAAGCGCATGGGCGAAGTCCTGGAACGAATGGTCGATATTCAAAGCACCCTGATAGCTTCGCGAATAATTGAGTTGAAGTTGGTCGAGATGTGCAACCAATGCAAGGTCGCGTTCGTGGGTCTCGAGGCGATCGCGGAGAGACTTGGGGCCGTGGCTGCCAAGCTCGATCCTCGCGCGAACCAGCGCGGTGCGGACCTGCGACCAGGATCCGGACTCTTCCCGCGCACTTGCCTCGCGCAGATCGCCATCCACGACCCGGCTTCGCTCGGCGCTGGCGGAGACGAGCCAGAATGCACCGCCGATCGAAGCAACGGCGACCGCGATTCCACCCGCGATCAGGGCGGCCTGAGCGGGGCGTCTGCGAATCCATTTGGCGGTCTTGGCAATTCGACCCACCGCGCGTGCCGAGACGGGCTCTCCGCGCTCATAGCAGTGCAGGTCCTCCGCCAGGGCGGCGCAGTTTGCATATCGGCGTTTGGGGTCTTTCTGGAGACATTTCAGGCAAATGTTCTCCAAGTCGCGAGGCACCTTCGAATTCAAACGCGATGGCGGTATGGGATCATCGGTGAGAATCTGGCGTTCAGTATCCGCCGCCGTTTCCCCCCGGAACGGTGGGCGGCCCGTCAGCATCTCGTAGAGGATCGCACCCAGTGCATAGAGGTCGCCGAGCGGCCCGACTGTGCCCGGTCGATTGGTCACCTGCTCAGGCGACATGTAGCATGGTGTTCCGACGCGAGCATCGCTGCGCGTGATGTCCGGGCCTGATTCGAGATACCGGGCAAGGCCAAAGTCGGCGATTTTTGGTGACCCATCGGCGCAGAGCAGAACATTCGACGGTTTGAGATCACGGTGGATGACACCGCCTTCGTGAGCCGCATGGATTGCCAATGCCAGCATGGCCGCGGTTTGGGATGCAAATCGAGGCGGCTGCGGCGCTCCGGCGAGTTTTTTTGCCAGGCTTGGGCCCGGGATAAACTCCATGGTGAAGTAGGGACAGCCGTCGACTTCACCGATGTGAAACACCTGCACCAGGTTCGAGTGCTTCAGTTGTGCGACGGCCTTGGCTTCGCGCGCGAACCGCTTTCTCTCGTGTTCGCTGGAATACCTGCCGGAGAGCAGCATCTTGAGGGCGACAACACGATTGAGTTTTTGATGCAGTGCCTTGTAGACGACGCCCATTCCGCCGTGCCCAAGCACGTCCAGAATGTGGTAGCCGGGAATCCCGGGAAAGTCACCATCGATTCGCGGCGGCTTGGCGACGTGGCGACCCTGCTGCTCTGGCGGGAAAATTGCGTCAATCTCGGCTTCGATTTTCCTTATCAGCCTCCACCGTTCCTGGACCATCGGTAAGAGTTCGGGGCACGCCATGCAGGCCTGTTCAGGCGTGGTGTTTGAGTCCACCATACACTCGATCAACTCGACAAGTCGCTGTTCATCGTCCTGCTTCACAAGGTTTCTTCCGGTTGTTGCCGAACGCCCATGTGGGGGCCCAGGGGAGGTTGGAGATCGCCGAGTTTTTCGGCCAATAGCAGCAAACAGCGGGTCAGTCGCCGCCGCACGGTTTTTGCCGATACGCCCAGGACGTCCGCCGCCTCGGTCTGTGCCATGCCCTGGATCCGCACCAGACCGAAAACTTCGCGTTCTTCTTCAGGCAGGTTTTCAATCGCCTCCAGCATCCGCCGGGTGTTGGGGCTGATCTGCGAACCGCTGCTCTGCGGTGGCGCACCCACTGCCGACTCGTGCAACTCGTCAAATGGCTGCTGCTTATCTAAGCGTCGGGCCAGGTCATTCAGCTCCCAGCGCATGTGCTGGTTGGCCAGCGCGAAGAACTGCCGGACTGTCGTGGGGCGCACGTCCCGCATGGCCTTGAGCAGCCTTTCCACCACGGCACTGAGCATTTCTTCGCTTTGCAGGCTCAGCGGCGGCCGCATCAGCCTTGGATAACTTCGCGTCAGCAGACTTCCGCACAAAATATGGAGACGGCTTACCGCCCGGCTCAGCAGGGAGCCCACGATCGGCTCGGCGGAGACATCCCCGTTCACACCTGCCAATTCATCCAGATACCGCTGGACTTCGACCGTGGTCCCGTCCTCAGTCATGCAACGCATTATACGACATAAGCTGCGTGCGGTGAAGGATATTCAGCAAGCCTCTCGCGTTGAGCCCGCCAGCGAAATCCCGGCGAGTGCCCACTGGTAACGCTCAAACCGGTAGCGGCGTTGAGCGTGATTCAATCCCACGACCACGCAACCGCGAACGGCCGAGCTCGATTTGGTAAAATAACCTGTAAAAATGTGCTTGACAGGTTATAGGCCCGGCGCTATGTTTTTGATTGTCAAACCAAAACCGAAAGGCGAATCATGACCGTCAATTACCGCACCACTGACGTCGATGGCGTTGAGGTTTTCTACCGGGAGGCAGGCCCCCCGGGTGCCCCCACCCTGTTGCTTCTCCACGGATTCCCCACCTCCAGCCACATGTTCCGCGGCCTCATTCCCCTGCTGGCGGAGCGATATCATCTGGTCGCACCCGATTTCCCCGGCTTCGGTCAGTCCGGCATGCCGGACCGCAGCAAGTACCAGTACACCTTCGCGAACATCGCCGACACCATCGCGGCATTCACCGAGGCAATCGGCCTCAAGAAGTTCGGCATCTATATCTTCGATTACGGTTCTCCCGTGGGCCTTCGCATGGCCCTCAAGTTTCCCGATCGGATCTCCGCCATCGTTTCCCAGAACGGAAATGCCTACGAGGAAGGGTTGAGCAGCGGATGGGACCCGATTCGGGCCTATTGGAGGGACTCGACCCAGTCCAATCGTGACGCTTTGAGGGCGTTCCTTAAACCTGAAACGACGACCTTCCAGTACACGCACGGCGTCGCGGATGCCAGCCTGGTATCTCCCGACGGCCGCTCGCTGGATGATTTTTATCTCTCGCGGCCCGGCGCGGACGAAATCCAGTTGGACCTTTTCAGGGATTACGCCAACAACGTCGCGCTCTATCCACAATTCCAGCAATACTTCAGGAAGTACCGACCGCCGCTCCTGGCGGCATGGGGAAAGAATGACCCGTTCTTCCTCCCGGCGGGCGCCGAAGCGTTCAAGCGCGATATCCCCAAGGCTTCGGTGCAATTCTTTGACACGGGACATTTCGCCCTCGAAACCCACTGCCGCGAAATCGCCGATGCCATCGCCCCGTTTCTGGCCAGGTCCGTTGTCAACTGATCAACCTCGTTTGGGGACCGGATATGCCTGATTCCAAAATAACCGTAATTCTGGTTCACGGCGCTTGGGCGGAATGCGCGAGTTGGGCCAAAGTCATCGTTCCTTTGCAGAAACAGGGACTGGGAGTGGTCTGCGCTCCTATTCCGCTGACAAGCCTTGGTGATGATGTTGCCGCGCTGGACCGGGTGCTGGCCAGGATCGGGGGCGACATCGTCCTCGTCGGGCATGCGTATTCCGGCGCGGTCATCGGTGCTGCCAGGAATGAGCGCGTCAAGCTGCTCGTTTATGTGGCAGCCCTCGCGCCGGACGAGGGAGAAACCGTGGCTGAGGTGTTTTACCGGGAACCGCCCCACGCCCAGGCCCCGAAGCTCGCCCCTGACGACGGCGGATTTATCTGGATGCCGTCCGAAGGCTTTCAGCACGCCTTCGCCCAGAATGCCGACGCCGATCTGAAATCGGTGCTTTTCGCCACTCAGCGGCCGATCAACCTGCGGTGCATCCAGGAGAAGGCCCCCCGGCCACTTTGGAAGGACAAGCCGGTGTGGTTCCTCATCGCCGAGAATGATCGAATGATTCCGGCCAAGACCCAGCATTTCCAGGCGGGGCGAATGCGAGCCACGGTAAGCGCCCATGCCGTCGATCATTCGCCGATGCTGACCGCCCCAGGCACCTTCGTTGACGTTCTCCTCGAGGCCATCCGGACCACGGCGGAAGTAGGTTAGCAGTTTCTGCGGTTGGCTCGTCTTTGACGAGCCGCGACCGTGAGGGGGCGGCGGACGCGTCCTTTCGGCTGAGTCTGCCACCGCACCTAAGCGTCAACGATCTGGCCGCCTTATTGGAGAAACGAACCATGAAAAACCATGTCGCGATTATCACCGGGGCCAGCCAGGGCATTGGCCGCGCGACCGCCTTGAGACTGGCCAAAGATTTTTCTACCATCGTCCTTGGCGCTCGCAACGGTGATGCGCTGAAGGAAGTGGCGCAGGCCGTAAATCAAGCGGGAGCAGAGGCCTTGGCACTGCCGCTCGACCTTCGCCAACCGGCGGCGGACAAGACGCTCGTGGACGAGACATTGAAACGATTTGGAAGGATCGATGCCCTGGTCAATATCGCCGGCGCGGTTCCGCAAATCGATCTCCTGGAGATGACCGATGCCCAGTGGGACGACGGGATGGCCCTGAAACTGCATGGTGCGCGTCGCATCACGATTCATGCCTGGAATGCCCTGAAGGAGTCAAGGGGCTCGGTCGTTTTCACCTCCGGCAACTCCGCCCAGGCCCCTAAATCAGCCTATGCGGCGGTGGCAACGATCAACGCGGCCATCGTCGCGATGGCTCGCGCGTTTGCCGAGCGAGGCATCAAGGACGGCGTGCAGGTAAACAGCGTGCTCCCCGGCCCTGTCCTGACGAACCGCCGCAAGACCTACATGGAGAAGTACGCACCGGCCCACAACATGACTTTCGAAGAGGCCATGGAAAAGTTCCCCGCCCAAACCGGGATCAGCCGGTATGGGCAACCTGAAGAGATCGCGGACCTTATGGCGTTCCTGGTGTCGCCACAAGCAAGATGGATGACAGGCAGCGCGGTGCGCATGGACGGTGGCGAGATCAAAGGCGTCTAACCCCCGCCCTAACCCCGGATGAAAATCAACCTCAACCCCTCCAGACTATGAACACCTCCATCACCAATCCTGAAGAATATGATCTCGTTGTCCTCGGCAGCGGTGCCGGAGGCAAACTCATAGCCTGGACCTCGGCCCGAAAGGGACAGCGCGTGGTGGTCATCGAGCGCAAATACGTGGGCGGCTCGTGCCCGAATATCGCGTGCCTGCCGAGCAAGAACATCATCCACAGCGCCAAGGTCGCCTCGTTCTTTTACCGCAGCGAGGAGTTCGGCATCAGCAAAGAGAACGTCCGCATCGACATGGCGGCGGTGCGCGAGCGCAAGCGCAAGATGGTCCGGAGCCTCGTCGATATTCATCTCGACCATTACAAGAAGAGCGGCGCGGAACTGGTCATGGGTACGGGGCGTTTCACCGGCCCCAAGACCATCGAAGTGGCCCTGGCCGGCGGCGGGACGCGCACGTTTCGCGGCAAGAACGTCATCATCAATACCGGCTCGCGCGCCACGCTGGAACCGATTCCTGGACTCACCGACGTGGCGCCGCTCACGCACATCGAGGCGCTGGAACTCGATTACGTCCCCAAGCATCTCCTGGTCCTTGGCGCGGGCTATGTGGGCCTCGAATTGGCCCAGGCCTTCCGCCGTTTCGGAGCCGAGGTGACGCTCCTCGACCGCAATAGCCGCGTCGCCCATAACGAGGACGAAGACATTTCGCAGGGCCTGGAGGAAATGTGCCGCGACGAAGCTATCCACGTCGTGACCAACGCCAAAGTCTCTCACGTCAACGGCAAGTCGGGCGAACGGGTGCGCCTCCTCGGCACGCGCGGCCAGGCCGCACTCGACTTGGAAGGCACGCACCTGCTGGTTGCCGGCGGGCGCACGCCAAATACCAGCGGCATCGGGCTCGACAAGGCGGGGGTGGAGACGACGGAGCGGGGCCACCTGAAGGTGAACGAGCGCTTGCGGACGACCGCCGAGGGTGTCTGGGGAATTGGGGACTGCGCCGGCAGCCCTCACTTCACGCACATCTCCGAGAATGATTTTCTGGTGGTGAGCGACAACATCGCCAGCGGCAACCGCGTGACGACCGGACGCCAGGTGCCGTTCTGCATGTTCACCGATCCGGAATTCGCCCGCATCGGCTTAAGCGAGACCGAGGCTAAGGCGCGCGGCATTCCGTACCGGCTCGCCAGGTTGCCGATGGCCGCCGTGTTCCGCGCCATGACGATTTCCGAGACGCGCGGGTTCATGAAGGCCTTGATCGACACGGACAGTGACCGCATCCTCGGCTTCACCATGTTCGGGCCCGGGGCCGGGGACGTCATGGCGACGGTGCAACTGACGATGCTGGCCGGTTTGCCCTACACAGCGCTGCGCGACGCGGTCATCGCTCACCCCACCATGCCGGAAGGGCTCGTTTCGCTCTTCCTGGCGGTCCCAGCAAAGCCGGCATGACGATCCCTTTTTTAGGAGTTACCACATGTTCCTGCGACGTAGTTTGTCTGCCGCGGTGGCTTTGTCGTTACTTGCCATGATCGGCTGTCAGGACTCCGCGCCTCGATCGGCGTCGTTGCCCGCGACACCTCAACAGGCGATCATGATCAGGGGAAACGACGGCACGACCGTGGCCTTTTTTCTGCCCTCCGACGACCCCAACAAGCCGAGGTCGCTGGTTGGGGCGGGTTCGGAGGTATGCCCGGAATGCGAAGCTGCCGCCGTCAAATACTTCAAGACGGGCGTGCTGGACCCCAAGTGCTCGCGAACTGGCGCGATCCGGTCCGTGGTCACATTTACCCCGCCAACGACGGGTCATCAGTAGGCTGCGTGGTGGGTAATTACCCGTCCAAGACGCCACCTCGGCCGTCCTGCCGGCAATCTTTTCACTACGATTTCATCTGCTGGCGAAATCCCCCCAGGTCATGTGGACCGCGGTCAGCCCCACGATGACAGCCGTTTCGGCGCGGAGGATCCGGCCCCCAAGGACCCATGGGCGTGCCTTACCAGCCAGTTTAGCCCGTTCGGCGTCGGAGAAACCGCCTTCGGGCCCAACGAACAGAACGATTCGCCGGGGAGGCTCTGCCTCGGCGAGCGCCGGCTCGCTGCGGTCGTCAAGGAACAGCCGCACATCAGCGTCCGTGAAAGCCGGCGAGCCGAAGAACGAGTCCAACGGCGTTGGCGGGAGCACCTGCGGCAGCGAACCTCGCCGGCACTGTTTGGCGGCCCGGATGATCTGGCCCGGCCATGCATTCGCCCTCTCGTGTTCCAGGCCCTCGGGCGGCACGGAGTGGTCGGTGAGAAGGGGGACGATGCGCATCACGCCGAGTTCCGTAGCCTTCTGCATCACGAAGATCATGCGCTGTCGAGCGAGCACCGCACAAGCCAGCGTGATGTCGATGGCCGGCTCAGGGGTACGGCCCATGCGTTCGTAGGGCAACGCCAAGCCGCCATCTGAGTTGCATTCCTTGAGACTGGCCCTGAAGTAGCCACCCGTCTCGTCGCGGATCGTGAACGCTTCCTTCGGATTGACCTCACGGCGTTCCAGGCGTTTGACTGATGCACGGTCGATTCGGAACGGCTCCTGCAGCGTGAGGCGCGATGCGATCGCCAGGGGTGCATCACCGGGTGCGTCGTACCGGCCCATCGCAACGGGGGCGTGAAGTTGCGGATGGAGTTGCGGTGGAAATCCTTTGCCGGGACGGCCAGATCGTCGCTCCTCCTGGCGTTTCCTGCTTTTCCGGTTGGGTCTGGCCATGGCCTCATGCCTCCGCACGGCGAATTCCGAAACGGAAAAGACGCTATCGGCAGCCCCCGTTGGCGTCAATGCAAGCCGAGAACAGCAAGCCGAGAAACCGTCGGCGCTTTGGCCGCGGCGAATTGCACCGGGTCTTTGGGGAACAACAAATCGAGCGCCCAAGGCGACGGCCACGCGGGTTTTCTTCTCCACCGTCGGAAGCTATCATCAAACGCTGTGAGGAATTATGTCGCACGAAAAGCTCAAGGAAATCCTGACCCGGCGGCTGAAGTTGAAAGATCCGCAGTTCCGGCTCGAAGGCAGAGGCCGTATCTCCGGCAGCCTTGTCTCAGCAACTTTTACCGGAAAGCGAGACCACCAGCGCCAGCAGATGATCTGGGACGCGCTGGACGAGGAACTCGGTGCGGCATCGGTGAAGGAGGTCGGCATGCTGCTGGCCTATGCCCCTGATGAATGGGGCCTGCCGCTGGAGGGCACAGCCGCCCGCGGCACGGTCCGGCAGGCCAAACCCAAATCTCACAAACAGGCCAGCTACTAATAGTCAGAAAAGGGGAGGTCCATCTTGAACTTCCCACGCCCATCCGATGTAATTTCCGCCATGAAACAGCCGCTGCTCCGGGGCGATCATTCTATCCAATCGATTGTTCCCAATTCTTTCACGACGTTCGCACCGCTCACCTGCGCGGTCTTCTGCCTTGCCGTTGCCTTATTCACGTGCCGCTCGCGCGGCGAAGACGTGGCCCTTTGCTTTGGCGGCGGCGGTGTGGTCGAAGCGCCGGCGCCGAAGCTGCCGGCCGACGGCAAGGCCCTGTGCGTCGAGTTCCGCTTCAAGGCCTACGCGCCGATGACACAGGCGATGCGGGCGGTTTCGCAGTGGACGGACGATCTCAAGGCCGCCGACAGCGCCTTGTTCCACTTCGATCTGGCGCCGGGGGACCGGTTGGCCTTCACGCTGCGCGTCGGTAAGGGACGCAGCATCACCGTCACCGGCAAGGAACCGTGGGAGCCGCAGCGCTGGCATCATGCCGCCGTCACCTGGAACGGCACCGTGCTGACCCTGTATGTCGATGGCAAACCCGCCGGTGACCGTCACCTCGACGGGGTCACGCTGGCGGCATCACCACTGCCGCTCACCGTCGGGCAACTACCGCCCAAGCCCGCGCTCGATGCCGGGCCGCTGAAGGGGTTCATCAGTGACGTTGCCGTGTGGTCGGCCGCGCCCGATGCGGCGGTCATCGCACAGCACGCGGCGAAAGGGATTGCTGATGGCGAGCAGGGCCTTGTCGCGCACCTGGCACTCCGCCAGCCGGCATCGGGAGAAACGACGCCCGACTCGGTCTCCGGCGAGAACGCCAAACTATCAACGGGATTGGCACGCACCGGCTGGTGCGCCACCCCCGCCTGGGACGAGGCCGCGCCATCGGCGCCCGGCGTCGCCAGCCTGCAGTTATTCACCTACGACTTGTCGAGCCCAGCCCGGGCGGCATCCGGTGGGGACGCCGCCCCGGCCGTCCCGGCCGCTCCCGCCCTGTCCCATCCGCAGCGAATGATCCTGCTCCACAATGCTCGCAGCCAACAGTTGGGCGTTCTCTGGCAGGACAAGGGGGACGGCGGAATCTACCTCACCTGGATCGATGCCGACTTTTCAGGGCATCAGACCGTTCGCCTCACGAGCATGGAGGACGGGATCCTGGCCGCCGGCTGCACCGATCCCTCGGGCAACCTTTGTTACATTGAGATCCAGAAGACGCCCGACAACCGCGATCCGAAGGTGCCCCTGAAGGCGTTCCTCCACGGCGCCAGCAATGATGGTAAACCGCTGGGCGAAGTCCCCCTCGACGTTACCCCGGCTGGCAAGGGGTTGAACGTCTGGAACTACGGCGGGCGCTGGGGCGGCAGCATGGCTTACCAGAATGGCTCCTTTGCCCTGATCCTCCCCCGCACTATGTACCAGTCCCCCGACGGCCTGAACCATCAGGGCGCGATCGCGGTCGTCTTCCCGGGGTCAGACCCGGGCAATTACAAGAACTTTGGCCAGATCACCGGCCATTCGTTCGGCAATCTGCTCACAACAAACTCCAACGGCGATTTCCTGGGGCTGGACCTGGGCGACTGCTATCCACGCGGCGTGCATTTGCATAAGTTTACCCCCGCCGCGAAGGTCTCACGTGTCGTTTTCACCTACAAAACCGAGCACGCCACCAGCCCGCGCAACAAATCGCCCAGCTACGACGAGATCAGCTCCGGCGGCAAGACGTTCTATAAGTGGTCCAATGACAACAACACATACACTGAGCTCGGCGGGGTGATCGAGGGCCGGGTGAGCTACTCGGTGGTCTTCTCCACCGACCGGTCGACCGCGGGCCGAGTGCTGGACAACAGCCGGGCATTTGACGGCTGTGACGACCCGCGCGACCTGGCGATGGTGCGCGTCATCAAAGACTTCGAGCGCGCCCCCGACAGCAACGAGGTGAGCGATGCCATCCTCGCCGACGGCATGCCGGAAGGCTCCGCCAGCGAAACCGGCGGGTTTTACAACTTCGCAGGCAATTGGACCAAACAACGCGAGACCGGCGTCATCTGGCTGACGCACCACAAACCCCATGAGTCAGCCCATGCCCCGCACCCCGTCCGCCAGCACGACGGCAATGCCTTGATCCTGTGGGAAAAGACGTCCCCCGACGGCGATGCCCTTTGCGCCACCAGGGTTGCTGAGGACGGAAAGGTTCTGGGCCAGGCGTCCCTCCCCGGCTCGACGCTGCACCTGAACCCCGAAGACCCCGTCATCCCCGCCGGCGGCCGCGATTTTCTGCTCGCCACCGACAAGTCCGGCGCCGTTCTGCTATGCTTCGCTTACGAGGACTTTCCGGTCGGCTCGCCGGCCGCAAGCGCGGTATCGCCGGGCCGGGCATCATTGGGGAAATAACCCAAAGGCAGGCCCTGGCCGACTTTGCCACCGGAACGGCGTGTCTGTCGCAAAATGGGGACCGCCTTGAAGGCATCAGAACTCGTACCCCTGTTTGACCCAATATAACCAGTCCCCAACGACTTCCCGCGTGGCATCGTTGGCATCCTTGCCCGGTTTAAGTTGAGCCAGCGGCACCGCCAGCCCGTCCTTCTCCCAGCGGATCATCACGAACATCTCATGCTGGCACTCGTCCTTCGGGGCCATGCCAATGACCTCTACCCGATCGCCCTTCTTCAGTGGAGAGATGGCTCGCTTAACCGTGCAGACCGCCAAAAAAGGCGACATTTTGTCTTCGAGGTAACAATACCACCCCGTCGCCCGTTCTGCCGAGTCGTGAGCATCGACCACGGCCTCAATCTCGATTCGCCACTCACGCTCTTTGTCCTTTTTGCCGGCCATATGGACTCCCTTTCTCGCATTTGGCCCGGATGTCAGCAATCCTGGTGCCGACCATGCAGGTGACGTTGAAGATCTTGCCCGAGGCGTCCTTGTAGCCCGCGAAGATCACGGTATCGCCCCCGGGTTCAACGCTGTCGACCGTGCCATCAACCGTCGGGGGGTAGCCTTGATAGTCGCCGGGGCGGCTTGCGAAACCCCTGGCCAGATCGGCGGCCGATACCTTTTTCGACGGGCCTTCGCCGGCGCTGACCACCCAGCAATCGGTAAGGACGAACTTGTCGGCCGCGGCCTTAGGTTAGGCCCTGTCTGAAAACTCGTCGTTCCTTGCGGCGGGTCGGAAATGCCCCGGATGCAAGGCGTCGCGACGAAGCGACTCAACCGAAAGAGTCGTTGAGGAGCGAGAACGAAGCAGACGCGGCGTTTCCGTCCCGCCACGGCCCGTCGAGTTTTCAGACAGGGCCTTGTACATTGCCCGCGGATGGTGGCGTCCTGGGTGAGCGACAGGGCCTTGGCGGCCTTGAAGCCGGGCGCGGCGGCGATGCAGCGGACCTCGGGCGTGCCCTTGAGCGTGAAGATGTACCGGTTGTCCGAGTTGTATCTCAATACCGGACGAACATCAGCCATCCCACCCCCAGGGCGAGGGTCAGCAGCGTGATGGGCACGCCGGCTTTGCAGTATTCCCAGAAGGAAATGGTCACGCCTTCGCGCCTGGCATTTTCCACGACGATCAGATTGGCCACGGAGCCGAGGATCGTGAGGTTGCCGGCGAACGTGCTTGACATCGCCAGAGCCAGCCAGGCCGTCGGTTGGGAACCGGCGGGAATGCCGAGCAGGACCGGCTCGAACAGGAGAACCGCCGGTACATTGCTCACCAGGTTCGACAGGGCCGCCGCGGCAAGGCTCAGCAGGCTCACCGGATGGGCCTGGATGAACTGCCAGTGCTGCACGTCCCAATGGCTCACGACGCGCAACTGGAAGGCATGCACGACGATGAATAGGCCGATGAACATGAGCAGCAGCGACCAGTCCACCTGTTTGTAAATGCGCTGCGGCTTGATCCGGCTCAGCATCAGGAACGCGGCGGCGCCGACGGCGACCAGGGCGATCGGGAGGCCGCAGAAAAACAGGACGACGGTCAGCAGGCCGACGAGGCTGCTCTTGGCCAGCAGCCAGGTGTGGGCCCTTCCGCGGGGAATTTGATCCTCCCTGCTCTCGCGGGCGGCTGCGACGCCGGGGGCCTGGGCAAGGGTAGTGCGATAGACGAACAGAATGACGACGTACGTGATGACCAGCCCGAGCAGGGCGACCGGCATCAGGTGCAGCGCGAACCTGGCGTAGGGGATATGCGACTGGACGCCGATGATCATGTTCTGCGGGTTGCCGGTGATGGTCCCGGTGGACCCCACGTTGGCGGCGGTGGCCAGGCCGATC
>Ga0182024_10012733_pt1 | contig 16585 bp, 17 predicted proteins | sample P32metaG_FD_120480 | JGI IMG/M metagenome (GOLD analysis project Ga0182024, IMG submission 120480) | Permafrost microbial communities from Stordalen Mire, Sweden - P3-2 metaG (Illumina Assembly) | ecosystem: Environmental > Terrestrial > Soil > Wetlands > Permafrost | place: Sweden: Stordalen... | reverse complement strand
GGTTTGCGTCGCGCTCATCTCCATGCCCGCACATTCGGCCGCGACGGGTGCCCGTCATCGGCCTGCGGGGCAAATGAGTCGGTCCTGGTCACCTCGGACAGCGCCGCCTCGGCGTCCTGGCCATCCAGCCAGCGCCAGAGCAGCTCGACCACCGCCTCCGGCGTGGCGTACGCGAGGACCGCATGCCGATACGACGGCTCCAGCAGGTACGACGGCGTCCCCGGGCCCGCCAGCAGATCCGACGCGATCTGAGCGGCCAGCGCGCCCACCCGCCGCGGCGACTGAGCGCCGCTCGTGATAGTCAGCTCATGCCCCGGCATGAACGGCGCCCCCGGGACCATGCAGTGAGTGGCGCGCGTCATACGCGCGCGCCCAGATCGGACTGACCCAGTCGCGGACTGGTAACGCCGCCCTCGGCGAATCGTAATTATGCCTACACTTGACAGGATTCCCGGCGCGCCGGGACGAAGACGAAGACATGGAGGCGAATCCGATGCGAATCAAGAGTGACCGGACGCTGTCCCGCCGCAGACGGTTCGCGCTCGCGTCGCTGGCACCGCTCGCGCTCCTTGGCGCCGCGTCCGCGGGGGCATCGACCTCTTGGACGCTTACCGCCGCCACACCATCGACTCCGTCCGCATCGACGCCCTGTCACACGGGCATCACGCCGGTCACCATCAAGCACGTTGTCGTCGTCATGGAGGAGAACGAGTCCGAGTCCTCGGTGATCGGCTCGTCGAGCGCGCCGTACCTCAACAGTGTTGCCAGCACCTGCGGGCTCGCGGCCAACTATCACAACGCCTCGCATCCATCGCTCCCGAACTACGTCGATCTGACATCCGGCAGCGTGCAGGGATCGGCGGCCTCGAAAGACTGCAGCTACTCGGGCTGCCCGCAATCCCAGAACAACATCTTCGCGGAGCTCGATGCAAAGGGGCTGAGCTGGAAGGCCTACGCGGAGAGTGCAACGTCGGACTGCCAGACGTCGAACACGACCCTGTACGCGCAGCGTCACGTTCCCGCTGTGTATTACACGGACATCCATTCCACGAGCTGCAAGACGCAAGCGGTGCCGATGACGTCGAGCCCGGCGGGTGGTCCCGCCGTCACATCGGGGAACTTCTACAACGACGTCCATAACGGAACGCTTCCCGCGCTGTCGTTCGTGTCACCCAATCTCTGCGACGACGGGCACAGCTACATCTCCACCTACTTGTACTGCAGCAGCAATCGGGTGAAGAATCTCGACAACTGGCTGAAGGCATGGGTGCCCTTCATCCTCAACGGGCCGAACTACGCATCGGGCAACACCGAGTTGTTCATCGTCTTCGACGAGGGTGGGGGCGCTGACAAGACCAATGGTGAGCACTGCTGGGATCAGGCGCGCTCCAGCACGTCGTCGTACCCGAGCTGCTGGACGACTGCGGTGCTCGTCGGGCCGAACACACCGCAGCTGAAGTCGTCGACATGGTTCAACCACTTCAACACGCTGAACACGATCACTGGGATCCTGGGCGTGTCGACGCTTACCGAGAGCTCATCGACGGGCGGGATACCCACGCCGAACAGCCTGCGGTCGACATTCCACCTCTGAGGTGAGCAGCAGGGCCGCGCGCCGGGGTCATGGTGAGGCTTGCTCCCCGGCGGGCAGCGGCTGCCGGTTGGCCTGGACGATGCAGGTGACGTGTGCCCAGCCGGTCAGGAGCAAGCCGATGCGCTGCCCGGTGGGCACGGGCCTGTGAGCGAGCCGCTGAAGTCGCTGCTCGCGGTCAGCGGGACGTGCTCGCCGATCACCTGCTCAATCTGGACTCGCTCGCGGACGGTCTCGATGGCGGCCATGGTGGTCATGCTGCTGTCCTCCTGGTGATGTGCCGCCCGGGAACGGGGTGAGCAGGTAGTGCGCCACGGCATGTAGCGCTTGGGTGAGCGGCGTCGTCTCACCGGCCGGCCTCTGCGCCGCTCGTGTCCTCGGGCCATTAGCACCAGGCGCACATGGTGATGCCCGTAGCGGCAACCGCCGCGTCGATCGCCCTGCCGCAGCCGCCAGAACAGGGGACTGAGCCGCTGGATCCGGCCGGTTCAGGAGCGAGGTGCTCATCATCAGGGCGCTGGGCGAGCACGCCGAGACACCGGCCAGCGAGCGCGTCCCAGCACTCGGGGTGCTCGCATGGCGGCCGGACCTCCGGCGCCGAGGGGTCGCGCTGGGCGAGCACGATGCCCAGACCACCCAGACCGCCAACACTGCCTGGAGAGGGAGCCTTGGCGGTGTTGGCGGTCTGGGCGCCATCCGGGCTCGCTAGACCGCCAACACCACCAGAGTGTGGCGGTGTGGCTGTCTGTGCTGGTCGTAGCTTCGTCGGCAGGCTCCTGGTACGGCTCGTGCAAATCGCCGGCGTGCTCGGGCAGGGAGATCCACCATTCCTTCTTGCGCTTACCGTCCGTGTTCAGCGGACCGCTCTCCCGCTGGTGCGCCGGGATCCGTCCAGGACGAACCGGCCAACCCTGGCGTCGCCCTTTGATGTCGGCACGACGGCTTCGATCTCACTCACAAACGTGCGACCTCGCGTCGCAACCTCGCTCCCCATTGTCCAGCTCGCGGCTGCCGGGTCGCCGCTCTCCCGGACCTTGGCGCCTGCGAGCAAGATGGCACCAGACTAGGACCAGTTTCCTGGCGTAGGCGCCGGCGGCCCTGGCGATTCGCAGACATGGGTCAGCAATGACCCTCGGCGGCCGCCCCTGGCCAGTGATCAAGCGAGCGCTCGGCGCGAACGGTGCTGTGGTTCGGTCATGGTCCTGGGTAGGGGAGGAAGCAGATACCCGCGAGGCCCTTGACGCCGCCGCACATGTCGGTGCCGTCGAAGTTGTCGCTGGCGATCCACAGTCCGGCGCTGGTGAGCAGCATGTCGTCGGCACCTATCCCGCGTCCCCTGGAGTACAGGCCAGCCGTGCCAGCGGAGTTGCGCAGCAGCGAGCCGTCGGCCGGCTTGAAGCCGCCCAGGCCCGGCGCCGGTATCGAGCCTGGCCCGGCCGACTTGCAGGCGTCCGGGTTATCCGCCCACCGCTCATGCCCGCCGACGTAGACCGCGCTGGTATCCGCTGCGGCGGAGTACAGCGAATTGCAGCCGGTGTAGTTGATCCACTTGTGGGTGACCTGCTCCTGAGTGGACGGGAACGCCGCCACCGCGTCACACAGCCCCGGGAGCGGGAAGGTCCCGTTCCAGTTGTAGGGCTTGTAGCCGGTGTCCGCGATGTACACGGTCGAGTCGTCGGGTGACCAGGCCGCGCCGTGGATGTAGAAGGGGTGGCTGTCCCCGCAGTACTGGCTGAACTCGCTGGAGGTCCAGCCGGTCACCCTGGCGCTGGTCCCGCTCAGGTCCAGCATGAAGATCTGCCGCCTGGCCTGCCCCCCCACCGAGGTGAAGTCACCCTCGACCAGATCAAGGGTGCCGCCGTGGCTGAGCTGCTGGTTGAAGACCAGGGTGCTGTTGGTGTGCGCGTTCGGGAACACGTAGTGGCCGGAAATATTGAGCTTGATGAAGCCGTCGTCCTTGCCGGTGGCGGGGTTCAGGCTGGCCAGGTACGGGTCGGTCTTGCTGTTGTTGATCGAGGTGAAGCTTCCGCCAGCGATCAGGTGGCCGTTGTAGCTGAGCAGGGTCTGGACCTCGAGGTCGGCGTTGTGCCCGAAGGCCGCGATCACGTTGCCGGTGGTGGTGCTGACCTCCGCGAGGTTCTTCGCCGCCGTGCCGTTGATCGAGGTGAACTGGCCGCCAAGGTAGGCGTCGGCGCAGTTGCCCCCGCTGAACGCGATCGAGTTGACCACCCCGTTCACGTCCGGAGCCCACCCGGTCAGCGTGAACGGAGCCGTCGCGCTGAAGCTGATCACGTTATGGACCGGGTGGGTGACGCCGCCCTGACTGATCGAGGTGAAGCTGCCGACCGCGTACATCACCCCGCCGCACGCCACCAGCTGGCGGACCTGCTCGACCGAGCCGGTGGGAGCCAGTGCCGGGGTCCCGGCGGCCGGCACCGGGGACACCGGGCCGGTGGGCAGGGCATACGCAGCGGGGGCCGCAAGCCCGGCCACCCCTGCGGCCACGACAACCGCCAGTGCCGCTGCAGCCCCCAGCGACCTCTTGCCATCTCGGCCCATGACCACTCCTCATTCCGTGCACTATGCCGCGCAGGCTCACGCAGGGGGGGTGTCCTCGGTACCCGGCGCTGATGATACGGCGGGGCAGATTGCGGGTTCACAGGTTATGACGCCCCCCTCACAGCCGTGGTTTACACGCCAGTTCAGTACCCAGGTGGCAGCCTGCGCCGTCAGCGGATCCGGAGCGTCAGGTTATTGCTCGGGTTGCACCGGTTGCAGGTGAGGCGGGCGGCGCAACCCGACGCCCGCCGAGTTGGACCGCGACGTTGTTGTTCGTGATCGCCGCCCCGCCGCCCGCGCTGGTAGCAAGAACCAGAACGCCACGAGAGGCCTGAGCATGGCGGAGCCCGATGAGCTGACTCGCATCATCGCGCAGCACCTCGAAGTCGACCACCAGTACATCAAGCGCGTCGAGGCGTGGGATACGGAGCAGATCGCCGCGGTGCGGTCGGCAGGCCGGAAGGCAGGGCGCCTGCTCGGCTGGAAGATCTTCACCTATCAGTCGGAGCCTGACGACGAGAACCGCGTCGTTGTGATCGTTTGCGTGCGGGAGTATCCGAGCCAGGAAGAGCGAGAACGCCTGCGCGAGCGGGGCCGCCTGCTCATGGACCGTGCATTCCCGGAGATCATTCCGCGGCGCACGGATCGTGAGTGACGTGCATCCGGACGGCTACGGCCCCGGCGGCTTATGACGCAGCCACCCGGTCGGCACATCGCTCGCTGAGCACGGCGACAACGTCAGCAATCGAGATGACGACCCAGCCGGGTGGCGCGGTCAGCCTCGCCCATCGGCGGGCGCCTCGCGGCTGGTGATCGTGACGAACTCGACGCGGTCCCTGATCTTCCGGAAGTCCCGGCTGGCGAGGTAGCCGAGGGCCGCATTCCAGCTCCCCGCAGAGATGAGCTGGGCATGGTCTTGTCGGCGAGGTGGATCGACACACCGACCGGGTAACGCAGCCGACCAGTGAGAGGGTCGCGCTCGCCGGTCATCGTGGCCACCCCAGCTCGTCCAGGAGCGCGTGCATGTGGGCGCTGTCCTCTGGCGTCGGGATGGTCCCGCCGCTGGGGCACGACATGCCCGGGTGCTTGCGGGTGCTGACCGTGCCGTGGTCGGCATACCAGGGCATGAAGCGGGCCACGGCCTCGCCGTCGCAGTGCGGGCAGTCGCTGAACGTGCCGGGCAGGGGCGGCCCGGTCCGCTCGGTACCGCAGCGGGCGCAGGTCACGGTTCTGTAGCGCGGCGCGGGACGCCGCAGTCGCGTCGGTGACCTTGCCGGGGTCGGCCAGACCGCGCTGCCGCCAGTCGCGGTAGCCGGCGACGAGCCACGCGAGCACGGCATCCCGCTCGAGGGCGAGCCGGTCCGGCAGCTCCTCGTCGCGCTCCTCTGGCGGGATGACGATGTCCCAGGGCACCAGCCGCAGGCGCCGCCAGATTCCCTCATCCGTGCCGGTCAAAACCGGCCTGTGATTCGTGAGCATCACGAAGGTGTGCGAGGGATCGAATGACCAGAAGTCCTCCCGCATGCGCCGGGCCTTGAGCCGGTCGGCGCCGGTCAGCCGCTTTACGGTGCCCTCTGCAAGGCGCCGTCCAGCGTCGCTCTCATGGAGGACGGCGAGCCTTAGCCCGCACAGGTCGGCGACCCCGGTCGGATGCGCGTCGAACGTGCGTGCCGTCAGAAGCTCCGCGGCGGCCGCGTCGGCGTAGTCGCCCAGGGCCGGGAGCACGGCGTGGTTGATCAGCGTGCCCTTGCCGTTGCCGCCATCCCCGTGGAAGATCGGCGCTCGCCGACCTCGTGCCGGCCACGCTGCCGGACAACCCGGCCGCGGGCGTGAGGCTCGGCCGGACGCGCAAGGCCAGGCCGCTGTTGTGGACTGCCCCGCGGGTCGATCGCTGGCGCGAGACCGGGGAAATCCCGGGCCGGGTCATGGTCTGGGATCAGGTGCAGTGCGGCCAGTTCCTCGACTCCATGGAAGCCAGCACCGAGCCGAAGCGGGACGCCGAGCGCCTGTATGCGCTATTCCACGTCGCCGCGTACTTCGGCCCACGCCGGTCTGAGCTGGCCGGCTGACGTGGCCCGAGACTGACCTCGCCGCCCGGCGGATCCACATCCGCCAGGCGCAAGTCGACAGCGAGCTGGACAGCACCAAGTCGGAGGACTCCGAGCGCATCCTCGTCATCGACCAGGCCACGGCGGACGTGCTGAAGGCATGGCGCAAGCGCCAGATCGAAGAGCGCTTGGCGTGGGGCAGCGGGTGGACCGACAGCGGGCGCGTGTGGACCAGGGGGACGGCACGCCGCTGCGGCCGGAGTGGATCAGCGCGCGGTTCGACACGCTCGCCACGCGGGCCGCGCTGCCGCCGGTTACCCTGCACGCCTGCGTCACGGCGCGGCGACGATGCAGCTTGCCGCGGGCATCCTGCCCAAGGTCGTCCCGGAGAACCTCGGTCACGCGAACGTCGCGTTCACGATGGACGTCTACGCCTCGGTTGCGGAGGAGCCGGCGGAGGACGCCGCAGCGCGCATCGCCGCCTTCGTTCCCCGGCGTGCCAGGACTGTGCCAAACGGGGGCCGTGATGATCACTGAGACGAAAACGGGAATCCCTGCGGTTCACAAGGATTCCCAGCTCACGATGGCGGAGGCTCGGGGATTTGAACCCCGGATGGCCGCGAAGCCAAACCGCATTAGCAGTGCGGCGCCATAGACCGGACTAGGCGAAGCCTCCTGATGACCTGATGGTCGGCACTCAGGGTACCGGTAGTGCCGGAGACCCGGCAAAGCACTACGGCACGCCTGCGGCGGCACCGCTCAGCGAGCCTCGATCACCTCGTACTCACCGCTGGCATAGGACTCGCGGATCCGGGTCTTCGCGAACTTGCCGACGCTGGTCTTGGGCACCTCTTCGATGAAGGACCACCGTTCGGGGAGCTGCCAGCGCGGCACGTGAGTGCCGAGGAACACACGCAGCTCCGCCGCGGTGACCGACGAGCCGTCCTTGACCACCACGGTAGCCAGCGGCCGCTCGCCCCACTTCTCGTCGGGCACGCCGATGACGGCCGCCTCGGTCACGTCGGGATGCGCCATCAGCGCGTTCTCGAGTTCCATCGAGGAGATCCACTCGCCGCCCGACTTGATCACGTCCTTGGCCCGGTCGGTCAGCGTGACGTAGCCAAGCCGGTCGATGGTCCCCACGTCGCCAGTCCGCAGCCAGCCGTCGCGGAACTTCTCCGGGTCGTCGTCCTTGTAGTAGGAGCCGGTGACCCACGGCCCGCGGACCTCGACCTCGCCGACAGCCTCGCCGTCGTGCGGCAGTACCGTGCCGGCGTCACCGACCAGCCTGCCTTGCACCGCGCACATCAGCCTGCCCTGCGTGTCGCGATAGTCCCACTCCTGCTCGGCCGGGGTTCCGGCAGGCGGATGCGCGACGCTGCCGAGCGGCGATGTCTCCGTCATTCCCCAGGCCTGCACGATCCGGACGCCGAGTTCCTCCTCGTACGCCTCCTGCAGGGCGTGCGGGACGGCCGAGCCGCCGCACGGCACGATGCGCAGCGAGGACAGGTCCCCGCCGTGCGCCCGGACATGCCCGAGCAGCGCGTTCCAGATCGTGGGGACCGCCCCGGCCAGCGTGGGCCGCTCAGCCTCGATCAGCCGGACCAGCGGCGCCGGCTGCAGGAACCGGTCCGGCATGATCAGGTCGGCTCCCGCCAGCACCGCGGCGTACGCGAGCCCCCAGGCATTGGCGTGGAACATCGGCACCACTGGCAGGACCTTGTCCTGCTCGGACAGCGCGAACACATTCCCCTGGCAGACGCCCAGCGAATGCAGGTACGTCGAGCGGTGGCTGTAGACGACGCCTTTCGGGCGGCCGGTCGTCCCGCTCGTGTAGCACATGGCGGCGGCCAGCCGCTCGTCCAGGTCGGGCCAGTCGAAGGAAGCGGGCTGGGCCGCGAGCAGGGCCTCGTAAGAGTGCACCTCGCGGCCCTGGCCTGCGAGGCCGGCTAGCGCCGAGCCATCCGTTTCCGCTTCTTCGCCTGTCACCAGGACATGCCTGATGGCTGGCGCATGCGGAAGCACCTGGGCGATCAGCGGGACCAGGGTCGGGTCGACGATGACCACGTCGTCGCCCGCGTGGGTGGCGATGTAGCCGATCACCTCGGGTTCGAGCCGGAGGTTCAGGGTGTGCAGCACCGCGCCCATGGACGGAACCGCGAGGTAGGCCTCAAGATGCTCGGCGTTGTTCCACATGAGGGTGCCGACACGCTGGTCAGCGTCCACACCGAGGCCGCGCAGCGCGTTGGCCAGGCGGGCCGCCCTGGCGCCCGTCTGGGCGTAGGTCTGGCGCCGCGACCCGTCCGCCGTGCAGGTCACGACCTCACGGTCCCCGTAGGCCGAGGTGCCGTGCCGCATGAGCGCGGCCACGGTCAGCTGCACATCCATCATCGTGCTGCGCACTGGCAGAACCTCCTGCTCGGCCTGCCCGGCGACCGCCCGCACCGGATGGGCGGGACGGGCCGGTGTTCGGTGTTGGACGCCGGAATTGTTCCTGGGTGGATAGTGCCATGCCGACAGCGAAACGTCACTCCGCCGGCGGCCGGCCGGTCAGTCCGCCAGCAGCTCGGCATCGATCCGGAGCTTTGCCACCGCGCGCGACACCGTGCTCTTGACCGTCCCGAGGCTCACCCCGAGCGCGTCGGCGACCTCCGCCTCGGTCATGTCCTCGTAGTAGCGGAGCATGACCGCCGCCCGCATCCGCTGCGGCAGCCGGTCGATCGCGCGGCGGAGCGTGTCCTGCAGGTCGCTGTTTCCGGCGTGGTCGGCAATCGCACGGTCGGGAATCTCGTCGGTCGGGTACTCATCCAGTCGGCGGCGGCGCCACCAGGAGATGTGCGTGTTCACCATCGCCTTCCGCACGTACCCGTCCAGCGCCCCTGGGTCCTCGATCCGGTCCCAGGCCAGGAAGGTCTTGGCGAGCGCCGCCTGGACGAGATCCTCCGCATCGGCCCGGTTACCGGTCAGCAGGTAGGCGGTCCGCAGCAGGGAGCGCCTCCGCTTGGTCACGTACTCGCGGAAGCCGCGATCATCCGCGAGCAGCGCTGACGGCGCGCTCGCGCCCCCGCCCGGCCCCGGCGCTTTCCCGCTGCCACCGCCTGCCGGCCTGGCCGGCGGAGCCCCGTTCGCGGCCCCGTTCGCGCGAGTTTCAGCCACTGCGTGATCGCCCCCGACGTTCACAGCCCCACCGTACCCAGTCAGCGGACGGTAAGGCGCTCAGCGCGTACTGTAACGACGGGCCTGTCGCGGGGATATTGACAGATCGTGGCCGTATTTTCAGCCTCGCCACAAAGACGTATATGTATGACCTCCGGCACGAAGGTCACCGAACCGCTTGACGCGGGACCATGCGGATACGCATTGTCATGAGGCTGGGACGGATTGTCCAGGGGAGGGCCGATGCCGGACACTCGCGCGGATCACGCGTGCTGCGATCGCTGCGCGGGCGGGGCAACTGCCGCGCGGATCGCCCGGCGCCGCCTGCTGAAGGCCGCCGTGTTCCGGCCCGCTGACGCCGGGGCAGGCGGCGGGGCAGGCGGCGCGGCGGGCGCCAGGGCCGGTACCTTCCCGGGCAGCGCCGGTGACCCGCCGCCGGATCGCGCGGGTGCGCCGTTCGCGACGTCCGGCGAGCTTCCGCGCGCCGTGACCGGGACGATCATCGACGTCAGCCCGCATTTCCTGGTGGTGGGCCACGGCAGCGGCGAGGAGCGGTTCGCCCTCACCCCGGACGTGGCTGCCTGGCGGGGCGCCCCGCTGGATCCCGAGGCACTGCGGCCGGGGGATCAGGCTGTGCTGCGGCTGCACAAGCGGGCCCGGGGCGTGGCCGACCGGATCTGGGCGAACATCGGCCGGGTAACTGGCACGATCGTGGAGCGCTCAAGCGACGGCCTGCTTGTCGACGAGGGCAGGACCAGGAAGCGCCAGTTCGTGTTCATCCCGCCGCGCGCATCCGGCCGCATCGAGGTCCGCTTTCCCAGCCTGGAACCCGGTTACCTCATCGACGTCATCGGGCTCCGGCACGGCGGCGCGCTCGAGGGGCTGATCCCCGCGACCTCCCAGCCCGCCTACCGCGTTGACCAGATACCTCCCCCGGCCCTGGTCAGCGGCCATGTGCCGGATGCGATCAGCGGGTCAGCGACGTGGCATGAGCCGGCCGACGAGCCGCCCGGCGTCCTGGGCGTGGCCTATCCCGCGCTGGACCCGGAGGTCGGCTGCGCCGAGGGCCCGGGCCCGGGGATCCCCGGCAACGCGCGGCTGCCCTACCTGTCCATCGGCAGTGTCTTACTGGTCCGCAACGATTGCACGGGAAGCTCCTGCGCGCTCCCGGTGACGAGCTGCGCGGCCGTGGGGCGGCTGTTCAACGACCGCTGCGTTACCTGCGGTACCTCGCCCCGCAGCCGGGTCGCCGGCCTTACCCAGGCCAGCTTCATCGCGCTCGGCGGCGAGCTGGAGCGCGGCTGCTTCAACGCGACGATCACGATTGGCGGCTGACCATGCCGCTGACCGTCGTGATACGGGAAGTGCAGGTTCCGCTGCTGGCATCGTTGCTGCTCGGCGGCAGCGCGGCGAAGCTCGTGCAGGTCCTGCGTGCTCGCTCGATCGACCCTGCGCTCGGCGCGACCGCGCTGTTCCCGATGCACCTGCGACGGCCGGCCGCCATCGTCATGTGCGCGGCCGAGTTCGCGCTGGGTATCGGCCTGATCCTGACCGCCGGGAGGATCGGCCGGGGCGCGCCGACCAACGCCGTGCGGCTCGGCACCGCGCTGCTGTTCCTGGTCGCCACCTGCGCCCTGATCGAGCTGCGGGCAACCAGGCCGGACGTCGGCTGCGGCTGCTTCGGTGACTTCAGCACGGCGCCGGTCAGCGGCCGCGCGCTGGCCAGGTCGGCCTTCCTCGCCGTGGCCGCGCTGATCACGATCGGGCAGCCGCTGCACCCGCCGCACCGGGGCGCTGCGGCGATCCTGCCGCTGGGGATCTTCGCCGCGGAGCTGCTGCTTGTCGCGGCGCTGTCGCCGGAGATCGGCGAGGGACTGGTGCGGCTCGGCTACTCGGAACCCTGTGAGCTGCGCACGGTGCCCGCGGAGCGGACGGTGGCAGCGCTGCGCCGGAGCTCGCACTGGCGCCGGCATGCCGGCATCATCACCTCCGATCAGCCGGCCGACATGTGGCGCGAGCTGTGCTGGCGGTACGTGGTCTATCCCGGCGAGCTGCATGGCAGGCCGGTCGAGCTGGTGTTCGCCGTGTTCCTGCGGCAGCACCGTCCGGCTATCCAGGCCGCGCTCGTCGATGCGGCGACGGGGAACGTCCTGCCGTGGCAGCCGGGATCCGTGCGGCCCGCCAGCGAGGGTGACCGGGTGCGGCTGGCCCGCTCGCCTGCCCCGGTCTTCTCCGCGCCGACCGACCCTGGCCACGGGATACCGGCCGTTCCGGCAAATGCGAGTGCCGACCGCCAGGTTCGGCGGTCTGCCGTTTTCTAGAGATCTCTAGGATTCGCCGTAGACGAGCGAAGATAGCCGGAGACGGGCGGATGCCCCGCTCCGGCTGAGCAGGTCATGACGCCGGGGGCCGCGCCAGGTGATAGGTCACGTGCGGCTGGAGCGGATGACCGCCGGGGACTCGCGGGTGATCGAACCGGCCGGCCTCGGTCATCCCCAGCCGACACATCACGGCCTGGGACGGCTCGTTGAGCACGGCGGTCATGGACCAGATCTCGTCCAGGCCAGCACCGTCAAACGCCACGGCCAGCGCTGCGGTAGCCGCCTCGGTCGCGTAGCCGTGATGCCAGGCGTGCTTGGCCAGCCGCCATCCGATCTCCACGCCGCCGACGCCCGGCACGTCCGACGGCATCGGGCTGAGGCCGGTGTACCCGATGAACTTGTCCGTCCCGGGGATCTCCAGTGCCCACAGGCCGTAGCCGCGCGCCTCGAACAGCGACTCGATGCGGCCGGCGAACGCGTCGCTGGCCGCCCGGTCGAGCGTGGCCGGGAAGAACAGCAACGTCTCCGGGTCGCCATTGAGCGCGGCGAACGGCTCGCGGTCGGACTCGGTCCAGCGCCGCATCAGCAGCCTGGCCGTCCGGATGGTGTCGAATCTCGGCGGCTCGGTCATCCCCGTCCTCCTGGCAGCGCGGAATATGGCCGGTCCAGCGTGATGCCGCCGGCGAACTCCGACAAACAGGTCATTTGGCCATCCCGGAATCCGTACCGTTGGAGTCAGGCGGCGGATTTCAGGCGGGCAAGAGTCAGGCCGGCTGGGCGCGCAGGAAGCGGCCGAAATGCGGCACGGTGAAGGCGATCAGGCCGCGCTCGGAACTGTAGATCAGGCCTTTCTTGATCAGGCTGTCGCGGGCCGGGGAGACGCTGGACGGCTTGCGGCCAAGTTCCTCGGCGACCTGCGCGGTCTGCACTGGCTCGTCGCCGAGCACCGCCATTGCCCGCATGTACTCCCGCTCGGCCGGGGTGGCGCGCTCGTACCTGCTGCCGAAGAAGCCGACCGCCAGCTCGCCGGCCGCCACCGGGCCGGCCACGCTGACATCGCCGGCCGTCACCGGGCTGGCCGCCGCGACGTCCCAGGTCACCTTCCCGTAGGCCTGCACGAAGTACGGGTAGCCGTCGGCCGCCGCGTAAAGCGCATCGAGCGCGGCCGGCTCGAAGTCCGCGCCCTCCCGCCGGGCGGGCGCGAGCAGCGCGACATCGGCGGCATCCCGGTCCAGCCGGTCGATCGACACGTACCTGAACAGCCTTTCGGAGTAGCTCTTGCTCGCGGACAGCACCGACGGGAGGTGCGGCAGGCCGGCCCCGACCACGATCAGCGGCCCGCCGGACTGGGAGAGCTCGTGGCAGGCCGCGCAGAGCGCGGAGATATCCGGCGCCCGCACGTCCTGCATCTCGTCGATGAACAGGGCGATGCCCACGGACAGGTCAGCGGCCACGGACGCCGCATCGGCCAGCAGTTCCGTCAGGTCGATCTCCAGGTCGCCGGAGTCGGCACGCCCGCGGACGGCGGGCACGTCGATGCCGAGCTGGGCGGTGAGCGACCCCTTCGGCGCGGCCGGATCACGCGTCGAGAATGCCTTGAGCACGCCGAGGAAGTGATCGATCCGGTCCGGGGCACGGTGCCGGGGCGCAAGCTCGCGCACGGCCATGTGCAGCGCCCCGGCAATCGGCCTCCTGATCGACTGTTCCGGCCGGGCCTCGATCTTGCCGGTGCCCCAGAGCTGCCGCATCGCCATCGACCTGAACGCGTTCAGCAGCACGGTCTTGCCCACCCCGCGCAGCCCGGTCAGGACCATGCTGCGCTCAGGGCGACCGCGCGCGACACGCTCGAGCACGACCTCGAACTGCCGTATCTCGCGATCACGGCCTGCCAGCTCAGGCGGCCGCTGTCCGGCACCCGGTGCATAGGGATTGCGTACGGGGTCCACGCCATAGGAGCCTATGGCGTGATCTAGCGCTTTCCTTAGATTGGCTTAGAAAGCGCTGCCGGCGTGTCGCGCGCGGGTCCCTGCCTAGTGCAGCAGGCGAAGCGTGTTGGTCGCGTCGTCCACGTAGTAGACGCCCCGCCCGTGCCGCTTCACCACCAGGCCGAACAGGGCACCGGCGCCCGCCGGGCTGCCCGAGCTGTCCAGCTGGCGGGTGGCAACCTGAGTGCCGCCCGGCGTGGTCTCGACGATCTTGCCGTTCGCGGCGTTGACGGTGAGCACGTCGCCGTTCGGCGCGATGGTCAGGCCCAGCGGGGTACTGAGCGCGCCATTCCTGGTCACCGTGATGCCGGTGCCCGCGCTGGTCTGCCGGGCCGGCGCGTCAGGGATCGCGGCGATCCGGTTCGTCACGCTGTCCGCGACGTACAGGGTGCCGCCGCTGAGCCCGACCCCGGTGGGACCGACGACGAGCGCGGAGGGATCGGTGCGCTCGGCGAAGCCGGAACCGATCTTCGTGGTCGCCACCCACTGGGGCGCCTGGCCGTGCCGGAAGCGCAGCGTCAGCCTGAGCACCGTGCCGTGGTGCACCACGGCGCCGTTCGCCGCGACGGTGCCATTCAGCACGTTGGTGACGAAGAGCTCGGCGAACCTGCCCGCGCTGAGCGAGGTCATGTCCCACGGCCCGTTGATGCCGTGCCCGGAGAACGTCTCCCGCACCCGGCCGTGGCTGTTGAGCACGATCAGGCAGCCGGCCTTGGCCGTCGGGGACATCCCGTTGGACGTGGGCAGGCTGCCGACGATCACCCAGCCGTGCACCACGACGAGCGCCGTCGTCAGGCCGACACCGCCCGGGCAGGCACCCGGCAGGCTGGACGCGCTGATGTGCGCGAACACCGTCCGGTGGCCGCTCGGGCTGACCTCGACGATCGTGGTGCCGGTGCCCTGCAGGTTCGCCTTGTTGTTGAAGTTGCTGATCAGCACGTCGCCGCTGTGCAGCTTGCCCCGGTTGTGCCGGATCGCCACCATGCCGTACGGGTTGACGTCCCCGTTCCGCGGCACTGTCGAGCCAATGGTCCTGAGCTTGTGAAACTGCCCGAGGAAGGACGGCGGCTGGTGAACCGTTGCCCCTGCTGCGGGCGCCATCGCCAGCCCCGCTGCCGCGGTCATGCCCGCGGCAACAGCCGCAGCGGCGGCCCTATGGATAAGCGACATCAGCGTGCTCCTTAAGGTGATGGATCGGCTGCAGCGCTTCAGGGCCGGAAGCAGACGGCCAGCAGGTGCCAGTCGTGCCGCGCAGGACCCCACTACGCGCACTACTGCCCCTGCAAACGGCTGGATCGCCCGGCTGGTTCAGCAAAAATCGCGGAAACGGATAAAAGGTAGCCTCATGCAAGCGCCCGAGGCCGGCCGCAGGCCGCCGTGCTCGGCAGGCATCCCTGGAGCGCGGGCTGGCAGCGGGCGCGCGAGTCCGCCGGACCGGCCGAAGGACGGGGCCACTAGTCCCTCGGCACGGCCCAGCGGAGCCCCCGCATGGGGGGTGCCCGCGCCTATAGCACGTACTGGCCGGTAGACCGGTTCAGGCTTGCGGACATTTAGCCGAAATTACCGCCTCCGGCCGGGCGCTTACTCGTTCCGGGCGCTGCCTCGTTCAGCCTGGCCAGGAAGGCGTTATAGGCGGCGAGATGCTCGTCGTCGTCGATGCCGCCGTGCCCGTGCCAGTCACCGCTGGCCACCGGGTTAGCAGCGGCCTGGCCCTCCGTTCCCGGCTGGCTCGCCGCTGGATGCGTGGCGACGAGGCTGCCCATGCTCGTGCGGCGGGCTGTCTCGAGCCAGCCCCCCGCGTTCGCGGCCGGCCGGTCATCGCGGCTCCACATCAGGAAGACGAGCATCATCAGCCCGAACATGAGCGCGTCGCCGCCCACCCACATGATCGCCCCGCCCCAGTGCAGGTCCTGTACCGGGCCCGGCGCCCAGGCCGGGCGCGGGCCGTCCGCGATGCCCGGCGTCCCGGCGTTGCCGTAGCCGAGCACCAGGCCGGTGAAGGTGTCCACGGGCATGATGAGGACCAGGATGACGAACCGGACCGGATAGGAAAGCCTCCATCGGATGGGCTCGTGACCGAGGATCGGCAGGAAGAAGAGATAGCCGACCAGCAGGAACGTCGCATGCTCCGCGTTGTGCAGCGTCTGGTTGGTCTCGACCAGGTTGGCCAGGTCCGTCAGGTGCGCCCCGGCGATCGCCGCGCTGTAGGCCAGGAACCCGAAGACCGGCCAGGTCAGGAAGCCGACCACGCGGGAGCGCATGACTCGCTTCGTCCACGTGTGCAGCGGGTTCCTGCTCGCGTGCAACAGCAGGGTCACGGGCTGGCCGGCGATCAGCAGCGGCGGGGCAACCATGATCAGCATCAGGTGCTGGATCATGTGATCCCAGAACAGCACGTCGTCATAAGCGCCGATGCCGCTCTGCGTGGCCACCACGACAACCGCCAGCCCGCCGAGGAACATGGCCGTCCGCCACAGTGGCCAGGGCCGAGCCGGATGGCGCCGGGCCACCCGCCGGGCGCCCCACAGGTAAAGGCCAGCGGCGATCACCACGAGGACCGTGACGACGGGCGCGAATTGCCAGCGGCTGACGGCCGCTTCCCAGCCGAACGGGGGCAGCATGTGACCTCCTCCAGCGGAGAGCCTACTCACCTGGTCGTGCGGCCCGGCTGAGCCTCCTAGCTGGCAACTCTAGGACCGCAGCCGACGCGTCCAGGCGGCCGGGCCAGGCCAGGCGGCCATTGAGCGCGTTGGGGAGCCTTTGGCGGCCAGCCCGGTGTGAGAGGCTTGCGTTGCGCCGGGCTGCTCGCCCCGGCGCGGTGCCCGGATCAGCGGACCAGATGTGCCCTCGTGGCCTGCGTCGCGTACGATCCCGCAGCCAGGAGGGTTCGCCTAGTGGCCGATGGCGGCGGTCTTGAAAACCGCT
>Ga0182024_10012731_pt1 | contig 16587 bp, 14 predicted proteins | sample P32metaG_FD_120480 | JGI IMG/M metagenome (GOLD analysis project Ga0182024, IMG submission 120480) | Permafrost microbial communities from Stordalen Mire, Sweden - P3-2 metaG (Illumina Assembly) | ecosystem: Environmental > Terrestrial > Soil > Wetlands > Permafrost | place: Sweden: Stordalen... | reverse complement strand
TTCCGTGCGGGCCGTGTCTCCATCGCTCCAGAGCAGCTCGGTCACCCACCCGAGTGTGTAGCAGACATTCACGGCCAGCAAATAAAAGATCACAAACGAAGCGATTCCCACAGGCTGCACGATGTCAGCTCCAAACCTGGCCAGCACACTGGCAATGAGCTGGATCACAAAAAATGTGAACGTACCGGCCAGAAGAATCACCACATTGAAAGCCACGCGGCGTCGCTCCCACCAGACAATCGCGTCACCAGGTCGATCCATAGGTTGAATACGTTACAGCCTCGGGCCGCTTGCCGTCCAGTTAGTCGCAAAACAACCGCACGCGGGAAGGGAACTCGGCACTCCCCCAACGGGGTGGCCCTCCAACACAAAGCCGCGCGATTTTGCACGGGGACGATCCTTCTGGCGTTCCCGGTTGTACTCGAGTCCTGGCCGCAAATCGTGGTCAAGGTTTTGGTCGGAGCCGTTTTGATATCGAACGTATCTCTAGGCGGCAGCACACTCGACGGCCGCTGCCGCACCTTTTCATTTGACATTCATTCAGGAGGACTCAGCAATGCAACGACGCAAGTTTCTCGGCAGGCTCGGCAGCGCGGCTCTGGCATTCGGCACGCTCGGCTGGTCCGTTGTGCTCACAGGCTGCACGATTACTCTCGCGGATGTTCTGACTGAGATTGGAAACGTCCTGCAATTCATCGCGCCGTTAGTCGCCGGCGTGCTGCCGATTGTCGAAGTGGCCGATCCGGTGCTCGCTCCTGCTGTGACGGCTGCGAACGCCGTGTTTCAGGCCGGCGTGACGGGTGCATCAGGCTTTTTGGATCAGTGGTCGGCGGCGTCGGCTGCGGCCCAACCAGGCATCCTCGGCCAACTCCAGGCCGCAACCACCGCGCTCCAGAGCGACCTATCGAACCTGCTCGCAGCGGCACGCGTTTCCGATGCGAATGCGGCCGGCGAGGTAACCACCATTGTCACCACGGCGACGCAGGAAGTAGCGGCGCTGCTCACCTTCATCGCGCAACTGAAAACTCCCGGCGGCACGGCCACTACGCTCCATGCCGCCGCGAAGCATTACACCGGCAGCCTTACCCCGACTGCGGACGCTCGCGCTTCGATCGTTTGACCACCTGCGAAAGCCCACCGGGAACGCCTCCCTGGACTCGGTTCGCAAGCGCATCGCTGAAAAGCTATCTGACATGACAATCAAGCGGACGAGGGCTGGCAAAGATACGTTCTTCGATATACCGGCCTAAGGTGGAAGGCTCGTCGCGTTGAGTGCGCCCGCGTTGCCTGAAGTTGAATGCGCTGCGCGGTGCGGACTCGCGGTTCACCATGCGTTGGTTTCGGCGATTCGCTGGAGCGCGAGACACCCAAAGCACAGGTGCCACGCTGTTACGACAAACAGTACTCTCTCCCCGACTGCGACGCCGAACAGTCAAGCCGGCGATTAGCAGCCCCGCTTCCCTCGACGCGGCCGTTCTGTCCAAGCCAAAAGCCCGCTGCTCGCGTCTACCCAGCACCAGCTTGAATCTCAGACCCTCGGCTCTAACACCATTGACATCACCATGTCCGGTAATGTATATTATGTTGCGTTACTTGATTGCAGGGGTTGGGCGCGGGTGCAGGTCGTATTCGATGAACTGCTGGAGTAGGTTTGGGTTGGGGCCTACGAATTTGCGGCCGTCTACGAAGACTGTGGGGGTGCTGGTGACTTCCACGTTTCCGCCGTCTTGGAGGCTGGCGCGCACTGCTTCCGTGCTCTTTGGGTCGGCCATGCAGGTCTTCAGGTCGGCTGGGTTTGCTCCAGCTGTTGTGGCTAGATCGGTTAGCTTGTCTACGACGTTTTCCGGGCTGATCAAATCTTGACTATCGTAGATTGAATCGTGGAGCTTCCAGAAGATGTCTGGGCTTTGCTGTAGTGCGCAATGTCCTGCTATGGCCGCCGTCATCGCCCAGGGGTGAACTGATTCCAGCGGGAAATCCTTGAAGACGAAACGGATCTGGGGATATTGCGGGAGCACTCCGCGCAGGACCTCCTCGAGCTGGCGGCAGACCGGGCACTCGAAATCTCCGAATTCGACAACGGTGACCGCTGCGTCTTTTGGACCCTTGGAGGCGGCGTTCTCGATGTGCAACTGGTTTTTGACTTCGGCGAAGGGATCAATGTTCATATCGTCGAGTTCGCCGCGGAGCACGTAGCGTCCATCCTTGCTCACGAAGACGACGGCCGAATCCGATCCGCCTTGGGCGCTGACCACCACGGTGGTTTGATACAGATCGCCTACCGGAGCCGGAACTAACGGCCCCACCTTGACGTCGATGCCTTCTCCCCAGGCGTAAACATTTCTGAGGTAGTCCTCCACATGCTTCTGAAGGGCCGCGGTGGCTGCGGGTGTCGGCGCGGTTGCGGCTCCGCCCGCCGGCGGCGCTGGTTTCGCGCCTTGGGCGCTCTGCGCGAATGTTATGGCGGAGCTGACGGTGATCGCGATCGCAAAGCAGATTGTTGCGAGAACGGCGCGGGTGGGAAATTTCATGGTCATGTCTCCCTCACTGTTTTATGGCAGAAACTTTTGCGCGAGCGGAAATGGGCGTCCAAACCCGAAAGCGCGAGATGTAATCTTAAGCCCAGGTGCGGCTTGTTTGCGCTTATATTCGTTGCGATCGACCATGAGCGCAATGGAGCGTACCAAATCGATGGGGAAATCGTAACTGGCTGCAATTTCCTCCGGGGTTTTGACCTCTTCCACGTAGGCCTTCAGGATGCGATCAAGAACGTCGTACGGCGGCAGCGAGTCGGTGTCTTTTTGATTGGGCCGCAGCTCGGCGGAGGGCGGCTTTTCAATTGTCGCGCGGGGTATGAGTTCCCTCTCGCGATTGATCAGAGCGGCCAGTTCGTACACCATCGTTTTGGGCACGTCGGAAATGACGGCGAGTCCGCCGGCCATGTCGCCGTAGAGCGTGCAATAGCCGACGGCTAGCTCAGATTTATTGCCGGTGCTGAGTAACAGCGAGCCGAATTTATTGGACATAGCCATGAGCAGATTTCCGCGGATGCGCGCTTGGATATTTTCCTCGGCGACGCCTTCGGGGCGGCCGGCGAAGACATCGCGCAGGGTGTTGCGGTAGGCGCTGAAAATCTCGGCGATGGGCAAAACGTGAAAGGTGATTCCCAGATTTGCGGCGAGCTGGCGCGCGTCGTTGACGCTGCCCTCGGATGAGTAGGGGCTAGGCATGCCGACGCCGGTGACGTTTTCCTTCCCTACTGCGGCGGCCGCGATTGCGGCCACGACGGCGGAATCGATGCCGCCGCTTAGACCGACCAGGACCTGGCGAAATCCGCATTTGCGCACGTAGTCGCGAGTGCCGCAGATGAGCGCTTGCAGAACAGCGGAAATTTCGTCGGCAGGCTGGTGGCGGATATCCCCCTTGCCAGTTGCCGTATCGAACAGAACAAGATCTTCCTCGAAGGAACGAGCTTGCGCGGCGAGGGTGCCGTCGGCTGTGAGAGCCAAGCTCCCGCCGTCGAAAACCAGGGTGTCGTCGCCACCAACTTGATTCACGTAGATCAGCGGGCGGCGGTGGGAGCTGGCCAATGCCCGGAGCATGTCCAAACGCAGCGCGCGCTTGTGGATGGTGTAGGGAGACGCGGAGATGTTGATGATTAGTTCGGCACCATGGCCAACCAATTCCGCTACGGGATCGCGCTCGTAGAGGGGCTTGGCCCAAAAGTTTTTATCGTTCCAGGCATCTTCGCAGACGGTGATGCCGAGCTGCTCAGAACGAAAGGAAAAGATGTGCTGCTCTTTGGCGGGCTGAAAGTAGCGGGATTCGTCGAAGACATCGTAGGTAGGCAGCAGCATTTTGTGCTGCTCGAAAATGACCTTTCCGTCCGCCAGCAAGCCTGCCGCGTTTGAAACGCGCTTGCCTGTGGGATGGTCGCTGCTGCGGGCATAGCCAACCAGGATGGGCAGCGGCGTCTTGGCAGCCAGGCACACGACTTCTTCGCGGTTGCGTTCGAGGAAACCGGGGCGCTCGAGGAGATCGAGCGGAAGATAACCGCAGACGCAGAGTTCAGAGAAGACGGCGAGGTCGGCGCCGGATCGTTTGGCCTGGTGGGCCATCTCCAGGATACGGGCGGAATTGCCAGAAAAATCTCCTACCGTAGGATTGAATTGGGCAAGAGCGATTTTCATCGGTCAAACTAAGCATAAGGGGCGAGACGAAAGTTTGCAACGCGGGGAGAACAAGTATGGTGAGTCCGTTTTAGACAACGGGTTTTGCCGGCCTGTCCGACTCGCGATGGGGGGCGGCCCGAGGGTAACTTCCGAGTGGATGACCGAAGTTCAGAACCATGCTCTTGATTTCCCAGAACCCCGTTTCTGGATAACTTCCGTGTAGCTGACGATCCATACTCTGTCCGGCCGAACCACCTAAAAAGGCTTGTTTTATTGGAGATTTGCAAGGTTAAGCGCGATTTCAGTTACTTGGCGATTGGAACCTTACGTCGCACGTCCAACCGTCCTTGTATGCCGGGGGCAGCAGTGATAGGCTTCCGGCTCGTGGCGGTTCTTCCTTCCTGAGAGTCTCGTAGACGGAGAGCGACAATGGCCTACTGCGGCAAGTGTGGCGGTGAAGTACAAACTGGTGTGGCGTTCTGCCCGAAATGCGGGCAGGCGCAGACGGGGGGAGAATCGACGGCAACTTCACAGAACGTACAGGGCATGGCCGAAAACGTGGCCGGATCACTGTGCTATCTCCTGGGCTGGATTACGGGGATCATCTTCTTCCTGATCGACAAACGGCCTTATGTGCGGTTTCATGCCGCGCAATCCATCGTCGTGTTTGGTGGGCTGCATGTCCTTAGCTTTGTGGCTGGGATTATCTTCGGCGTCGGTTTCATGATGAGTGGCCGATTGGGCGGTTTCGGACTGGGCTATGCGCTGTACAGCCTCATTAGTCTAGTTGCATTAGTCCTGTGGATTTTGCTCATGGTAAAAGCCTACCAGGGCGAAAAATTTCAAGTGCCCGTGGCAGCAGGAATCGCAACGAGCTTCGCCGGCAAGTAGTATTTTGGTTGACGCTGCGGCCACCACCCTGAAGAGAGCATTCCAGGGCGGCGGTTCGCAGCAATGTTCCTTTGGAGATACCGGAGCAGCAACCCGGATTCACGTTCGCCTTCTATAAACGGCAGGCAATTAATAGGCGACGAGGTTCCGCGTGAGCATAGACATACTCCCACATTTGCAAGGCGTTGATACCCCTTGGCGACGCAGACGGTAGACAATCAGCACCCTTGACAGTCGTCTTTTAGAATAACAACAGGCGCAACTGGGCCCCAGGGAGCAACTCGATGTTCTGCCAGAATTGCGGCGCTCAAGTCATGGAAGCCTTTTGTACTAAATGCGGGACGCGCGTGAGCCAGCCGTCACCGTCTCCATCCCTACAATACGCACCTCCGCCCCAGTACGCTCAGCCTCTGCCGCCCGCAGCCAGGAGCGGGTCGGGATTGAAGATCCTGATTGTCGTGCTGGGGGTCCTCGGTCTATTGGGTGCGCTCGCCATCGGCGGGATCTGGTTCGCCGTGCACAAAGTCAAGCAGGCCGCAGCGAATAACGGGATTGATCTGCATAGCTTCTCCGAAACGCGCGGCGGACCCGCCCGGCAATTCGACGCCTGCGAGTTGCTCACCAAAGAAGACCTCTCGCAGATACTCAACCTTAGCGTCGAACGTGCGGAAGGCGACGGGAAGTCCACTCATTCCACCTGCCGGTACTACTCCTCCGGGGCGCAGCAGCGCTCTCTCGACGAAGCCGCCGCGGCCAAAAAAAGACTCGAAGAGGACACCAAAGACGGGGACTCCAAACCTGATCCTTCATCGGTAATCAACGATTTTGGCAACCTGGTTCGAGGCGCCGCCGGCGCTGCCGCTCCTGCCGTGGGTCAGACCGACGGTCTCGTGCTTACCGTTGGAATCGACTCGGAGAACGCCAAAGCTGCCATGGCTGGATTCAAGCTCGGGATGGGCCTGACGGGCGCCGTCGTAATGAAAGGCGCCGATCCGCAAGGAAAGGCCATGATTCGCGAAGACGTGCAAGGGGTGGGCGACGAAGCGATCGCCGGACCCCTCTTGAGCCTCTTCATGTTTCGTAAGGCCGATGTCAGCGTGCAGCTCGATGCGCGCTTGCTGCCCGGCGGACGCGACGCGCAAATTGCCATCGCCAAACGCATTATCTCGAAATTGTAATCGTGGATTGTAGGTTATATACGACCCACCATTCCTCGATTACAACTTGTGCCTCCATCATGAGTAAAAAATCTCTCCGTTCGAGCATTCATCCCGCATCTTCCCGTTGAAAGTTTCGCAATAGCAGTGAAACGGGCTCGCCCCGATCTACTGCCAGCCTCGAACTCTATACAGCCGCCGGTAGGATGGCGTGCGAAGTTCTGCTCAGTAGAGCGATCCAAGCCTTCAGGAAGAAACAGGCGAAAGAACAAGAGCAGTTTCTCTTAGAGCAGCAGCAACAATGGAAGCTACGACTGGACCCGAAAATCTGCGGGCTGATGCTTCTGGAGGCGGACATCCTCGAGAAGGTGGCTCGCTACGGGAACGGCCTTGAGAGGCCAACAGTTTTGACGTGAAGATCGCAACCCTCGGTTGCAGCCGAGTGATAAAAACTTTGCCGCCAAGTCCCGTGAAGTCCGGTTGTGGGAAGTTCGAGACTTCCTTCAAAGTTCACCGATTGCGGGTTGGGATCAGCGCCTATCGCAGGTGATCTACCTAATGTCCCTGTCTGGACCGGAGGCGAGCGGCAGACGCATCGTGAGAACAGACGCAGCGATACCTAGCCGCGGGTGCTCTTAACGATGCGGGGCTGGTCCAGCGATAACTTCCGAGTAGCCGAGGATCCAGACTAGGATTCTGGACAACCCGAGGATCCCCGTTCTGGCCTGGCAGCGGTAGTTGTCCGGTCGTCCGACTCATCGGGCGTTTGCTTCCCTAAAAATACTGAAGCTGCATAGAGAGTGGGGCCGAAGATCCAGAGGATAGCGACTCGCTGACACGATGTGAAGTTCGCGCGCGTTCGCCGGGTTGGTGCGAAAATAAAACGGGCTCCCGAGACACGGGAGCCCGTAGACGAACTTGTGAAGAGGCGCGGCCAGCGCGATTTAGACGCTGAAGGAGCTGCCGCAGCCGCAAGTGCTCTTGACGTTGGGGTTATTGAACTTGAACCCGGCGCCTTCGATGGTCTCGATGTAGTCGATCTGGACGCCGTCGAGATACATTTCGCTCATCTGGTCGACCAGGACCTTGAGGCCCTCGAAGTCGTACACGTTATCGGAGGGATTCTCGGCACTGTCGAAAGCCATGTGGTAGCTGAACCCGGAACATCCGCCACCGACTACAGCGACGCGCAGCGCGGTAGGCGCGGGGTTCTGCTGGGACATAATCTCTCTCACTTTGGTGCTCGCGGTATCCGTCAATTGAATCGACATTTCGCTTCTCCTCCATGGGATCCGTCGAGCTGGAGTGGCCGACGGGAGCCTTGCCAGTTATGAGACCAGGGACATTCTACCAGAGTCGTCAAGATTGTGCGCATAAGACCGAACGACGTGCGCTGCAGATTGCACCGGGTCCCTCGGCTTCCGCGCGGGATCCCTTTCCCGGATTACCCTGGGGGCGTCAATTCCCTTTCGTCCCTCTCGTGGATTCCCAATAGGTTGGATGCCGACGAATTGGGTTAGGACGCGCAATCGGAGAAAGAAATGACGGAAGAAACGAGTTTCGACAAGCTTGGCGGTTTCACCTAGAATGAGATCAATTATGCCCCATAAAATCACTCTGTTGCCCGGAGACGGAGTGGGTCCAGAAGTGGCTCAGGCGACCTGCCGAATCATCGATGCCCACGGCGTGGCCATCGAATGGGGATGGATCACCGCTCGCATGGAAGGCACGCGGCGCGTTGGCGAATTCCCTTTTGCCGAGGCTGTGGAGTCCGTGCGGCGAAATCGGATCGCGCTGAAGGGGCCGATGGCTACGGGGGTGGCGGAGGGGGCGCCGAGCATTAACGTCGCGTTGCGCAAGGAATTGGCGCTGTATGCGAATTTGCGTCCGGTGCGGAACATCGAGGGAGCCCCGGCGCGCTGGACCGGAGTGGACCTAGTGATCGTGCGGGAAAACACCGAGGACCTTTACGCTGGCCTCGAGCACACGGTGGTCCCGGGCGTGGTCGAGAGCCTGAAGATCATCACCGAGGTAGCGTCCATGCACATCGCGCGATTCGCGTTCGAGTATGCGCGCAAGAACGGACGCAAGAGCATTCACGCAATCCACAAAGCGAACATCATGAAGCTGTCCGACGGGCTTTTTCTGAGTTGCGCGCGGCGCGTGGCCAGCGAGTACAAAGACATTCAATATCGTGAACTGATCGTGGACAACACCTGCATGCAACTGGTGCTCGATCCCCGGCAGTTCGATACGCTGCTGCTGCCGAACTTATATGGCGACGTGGTAAGCGATCTGGCGGCTGGCTTGGTGGGCGGATTGGGCATGGTGCCTAGCGGCAATTTCGGCGAGGATGCGGCGCTGTTCGAGGCCGTGCACGGGACTGCTCCGGACATTGCCGGCAAAGGGCTAGCCAATCCTACTGCGCTGCTGCTGAGCGCCGTGATGATGCTGCGGCACATCGGCGAAGCGGAGGCTGCGCGCCGTGTGGCGGGGGCGATCGACCGCGTCTATCGCGAGGGGCGGCACCTGACGCACGACGTTGGCGGGAACGCTTCTACGGGGGAATTTACGGATGCAGTCATGGCGATGATGGAAAAGAATTGAAGGCGCTGGCACGCGGCAGGGCGCACCGGACCCGCCGGACAACACGCGATGCGATTGACCATCGCATATGCGCTCAGTAAAATGTAAGATGCAAGTGTACGGCGCCAGGGGAAAGGCACAGAGTGGCATACACGAGTCCAAGCATCGAGGAGTACGTCGGCGGCGAAGTGGTCAAGTACGCCCCGAGGTCCAGCGGCCAGACCAATAAGCGCAAGCGCAAGCCGCACATCCTCGCTGTGATCAACGAGAACTGCACCGGCTGCTCGGGTTCGCCTGCGTGCGTCGAGTATTGCCCGGTCGAAGACTGCATGTTCTGGAGCCCTGACCCGGACCATGCGCCCTTTGGGCGGATCATCGTCGACCCACTGCTCTGCATCGGTTGCAAACTGTGCACTAGCAAAGGCCCGGATGGCGCCTTTCTCGAGGGCTGCCCGTGGGACGCCATCGATATGGTGCCGGTCGCGGAGTTTGAAACGCAGCAGGGCGCTCTTCCCTACTAGCTAGGACGCGCATTATTCTCGCGAATTCTCTCGAAAAAACCGGCTTCCGCTGTCCTCGAAGTGACGCAAATCCCTGCCATACCTTTTCACAAAAAGGCCAATTCACTTCCCGAAATGCGTGAATTGCGGTCGCTGACCAAAGGTGCGCCGTTAAGTGCTTGTACTGGCGCGATTTACCGCAACCAGCGGCCGCGCTGACGTCCCGTTTTCTGGCATCAGGATTGCCCTTTGACAGGCCAAGTGGCGAGCGAATCGGCTTCTCCCGATGTTGGATTTTTGCCACGATGGGCGGCACGGTTCATGCGCTCACTTTCGGATCGACTTCCGAGCGGCTAGTGGAGACTCAAGCCAGGCCTCGGAAACAGGAGATAAGCCCTCGGGCCATCCATGTCTCAACCATCTACGTTGTCCGCGGAACGCGTCCCTCAGCTCGCAAACCGCCGAAAGCACCCACGGCGCAAGCCTGATCAACTGCTCTATATCGACATGGGCGGGAACAACGGTGGATTCGTGCTCGACATCAGCGAGGCCGGGTTGAGCTTTCAAGGGATCATGCCTCTGAGCGGCGGCGGCCAGACTGTGCACGTAAAATTCAAGCTGCCGGGCGCGAACACAACGATTCAAGCCGAGGGCCAATTGGTGCACCCCGGCAATTCGGAGATGGGCGGCGGGCTGAGATTGGTGAATCTGACCGACGAAGAGCGACTGCAGCTTCGCGCGTGGGTGACACGGCAGGAAAATGCCGAGACGCCAGCTCCCGGTCAAGCGGCGCCTGTGAACGTCGAGGACGCTCGCGCGGAGATTTACGAAACAAAACAGCTCGTTGACGTTGCGGCGGAATCAGTGGCCGCCAAACCAGAATTGTCGAAGGCGACGCCTCCTGCGGCTCCTGCGCCCCCCGCCCCCACGACGTCCGCCGCGTCTCCCGCGGGCGTAGCCTCGGTGGAAAGCCAGACAAAGCAAAGCGCGCCTGCCAGCCCGCGGCCGCCCGCCGTGATTTCGGAGCTGAAGGTGAGCGCTCGGCCTCGCGCCGGCAACGGATCCCTGAGAGCCGCGCGTCAGCCTGTTTTGCAATCCAATACCGTCAAGGCGCAACGCCCAGCCAAGAGTTCGCAGACGACCCAGTTCGTAGCAGGTTTGGTGGCCGGATGTCTGACCCTGATGGCGATCGGGGGCGGTCTGGTGGCGACGGGACGACTGCGTTTGAACTGGTCTTCCTCCGAACCGGGTAGCGCGAGCGAACAAGCCAACACGAACGATGCGCGATCGAGCAACTTGGCTCCTAGCAGCGAGCAAACCACGGCCGACACGCCCGCGGCAGATATACCGCGTTCGGTTGCAGGTATGGTGCCGCCAACGCTTATGTCGCACAGCGATCCCGAGTATCCGCAGGAAGCGAAGGCCGCGAATGTGCAAGGGAGCGTTGATGTCCTGGCCACGATTGGCACGGATGGCGTGCCGCGAGCGCTCAGAGCCACAAGCGGCGATACCCGGCTTGCTGCCGCAGCGGTTGCGGCTATCTCGCAATGGCGCTATAAACCCGCGACGCTCAACGGCCAGCCTGCGGAAGCGCGGATCAGCATCACCGTGACCTTCGCCCCTTAGCCAACCCGGCTGGACAGGCTAGACGTGTGGCGCACTAAACGCGAGGGAGCGAGATGGTTGCGGGAACGCGCAGCGCTCTCGCGCGCGTTGTCGCGAACATTATTTTCTGGAGCGGATGGCCTCCGCCGTGGTGACCGCTTGGCGGCGGATATCCGGCGGCAAGTTGTCGGAGTCCGGACCGCTGGCGAACTGCTCGACGGCGGGCAGGTCTTGGGGCTGGCCGATCAGATAGAGCGCGCGTAAAGCTTCCCAAATTTCCGCGGGGCTAGGATCAATCAACAGCACAGGTTGGCCCGCGTTGACCGCCGCGCCGTCCGCAACCAGCCAGCGATCGATAGTTCCGGGCACCTGCGAGCGCATTTCCAGCTTCGTTCCGTCCGTCTGCAACGAACCCACCAAGGCACCCGGATTAATCGCCTCCGAAGGCTTCAATCGCTGGATCAGCTTGCCAGTGTGCGCTGCAGGCGCCGCGTAGGGCTGCAGGATGGCGCGGACCTCACCCAGGCCTGCGGCATCGTGAAAGCGTACCAGGGCGAGCGCGGCATTGCGCCGGACCATGGGATTGGCATCGCCAAGCAAGACGAGCAGTTCGCGCTGAAACTCAGGAGACGAATTGTCCTGACCCATGAGCCAAGCCGCGGTGATGCGCAACTCGTCTCCGCCGGTTTGCGCAACGCGAATCACGTCCGGATAAAAGCGCCGCGCAGAATCGCGGCGGCCCGTGTCCGGAGACAGAATACGGTCGGCAATTTGCGACAGCGCGTGCTGGATATCGCGGGGCTGCCCACTATCGGCCAGCGAGGTTTGCAGTTGCGCGTCGTCGAGCGGGCGTCCGAACCAAGTGGCTTGCCAGAAAAGAAACGGCATAAGGATGAACAGAAAGGTAAGCGTCAGAATGAAGAGGAGCCAGCGCCGCTTGATGCCCGGCTTCGCAGTCTTCGCCGCATCGACTGGATTGACTGGATTCACTGCGCCGGTAGACATCAAGCACCCGCAGGCGAATGCGGAAGATCAAACGAGGTGCCGTCGATCACGCCGGTGAGCGAAGCGCAGAGCCGGCGCAACCGGGCTCGGGCCGAGGACAGAAAAGCAGATTTGGGCGTGTGACTACTTCCCTTCTCCCGGCTTTTTCGGTCCGGGATTGGAGGCTGAGCCGGCTTCCGCATGATGGCGCGAGGGCAGCCATCCCTCCTCCTTGCCCATGGAAAAAAGCATTCCCGCGAACAGGCCGACCATCATCAGGCAGATGAAAAGAAGCAACAGGCCGTCGATATTTCCGATCAGCCGGGTGACGAAATCGGAAGCCATGCCGGCAAAAGACAGAAGCAAAATCACCACGCAAATTCCCACCAGGCCCAGAACGTGTTCTTTCTTCATCTTCGAGTTTACGCCGCCTCCGCGTCGCAGATCGCCGCTAGCGAGAAAATTTATCGAGCATCATCAAGCCGAGCAGCAGCGGCAAGTGAAGCACGGTGGCGTGCATGAGCCACTTGGCACGCACGTTGGTCTTGTGCGCAGCCGCCCAGAGGCAAACCTCGACGAGCATCATTCCCAGCACCAGCGCGCCGAAAAAGTAGCGGACGCCGGCCATGCCAGTGACGGCAGCAAGAAGGCTGACCGGTATCAGAGCTGCCGCGCAAACCAGAATCTGAGTGAAGGTCTTGCTGCCCTCAGGGTCGACCACCGGGAGCATGCGGATGCCGGCGCGGCCATAGTCCTCGCGATACATCCAGGCAATGGCATGAAAATGCGGGAATTGCCATAGGAAGAGCACGGCGAAGAGCACCCAGGCCCCCGGCCCGAGGCTGCCGCGCGCGGCCGCCCAGCCGATCAGCGGAGGCACGGCGCCGGGAAACGCGCCGACCAATGTGGACAAGGTGGTGCGTTTTTTCAGCGGCGTGTACAGGCCAAGATAGGTCACGCAGGTGGCGGCGGCCAGCAGCGTCGCGAGAAGGTTGGTGGTCAACAGAAGCTGGATCAGACCGGTGACGGCAAGACCGACGCCGAACCAGAGCGCCTCCGAAGGAGCGAGCACTCCGCTCGGAAGGGGCCGAGCAGCTGTGCGGCGCATGTGCGCGTCAGAGTCGCGCTCGATGTATTGATTGAGGGTCGAGGCACCAGCCGCTACGAACGTGGTGCCGACGACGGTCTGCGTCATGCGCAGCCAGTCGAGCGGTCCGACTGTGCCGAGCGCGTAGCCCGCCAGGGTGGTCATCACCACCAGAAACGAGACGTCTGGCTTGGTGAGCGTTAGAAACGCCATCGGGCGGGACGGAGTGGAGGCCGCGACTACGCGCGCCGTACTCATGAGCCGACCTTTTCAATGCAGATGGCTTTCATAGGGCACCCTGGTGTTGCGAATGTCCAGCGGAGGCCCCTGCGCTACGCGCGAACGCTCGTACAGAAACTCCTGAAGGGCGCGCCAGGCGGTAACAGGCCAGCGTCACGAGAACGGTAGTGGCCAGAACCAGGGCTCCGGTAACGGTGTGAATCACGGTCAACGCGACCATCACGGGTATCGGCTGCGGGAATTGGGCGGCGTACACGCGCGACCACCAGGCGCCCGCGCCGAGAAGCAGTTGCAAGCCGATCAGCGCGTGGAGAAGCCGCGCAGAGTTGCGTAGGACCGGCACGTTCGCGAAACGCCGGCGCAGCAATCCCGCCAGCCAAAAGATCAATCCCGTGACCAGCACCGCGCCCATCAAGTGGGGAATGATGCCAAATGCCTTGTGGCGGAAGGCTGCACCTAGCATCAGTTGCAAGAGGGTGGCCGAGGCAGTAGCTACGGCGAGCGCGTGAATGCTGGGCCGGCCAGAATCAGCCACCAGCGGCCGTTCCTGCTCCCACCAGGCACTGGTAAACAGGGCGATGCTCAGCACGGTACAAAAGAAAAGCTGCGCGAGAGTCGCGTGTGCCGCTGAGATGGGAGGCGGAAGGAAAAAAAGAACTGTCAGACCGCCCAGAATGCCCTGCGCAATCACGGCTCCCAGCGCCACCACTCCAAGCCAGCGGACCCAGCGGCGCGATTCCACCCGCCACAGCCACAGCGCCAGGACAATACTGAGCGTGCCAACCAAGGTTGCGATCATGCGATGGCCGTGCTCATAAAAAATGCCGCCAACCATCGGCGGCAGGAGCGAGCCATACGAGAGCGGCCAATCGGGAACGGAAAGGCCGGCGTCATTTGAGGTGACCAGCGCGCCGGCGATCAAGAGCAGAAACGTACAGCACGCCGTAAACACGGCGAAGCGGTGCACGTTGCGAAGGGCGCGTGGTGAGCTCATAAGAATGCGGCAGGAGCGGCTAGGGCCGCCCCTGTTTGCTTAGCTTTGCGCTCACTAATCTGATGTCGCGGCAGCCTTGAAGGTGATGGTGACGGCCTTGGATTCTTTGGGGCCAATCGTGACCATCTGGTCCTGGGTGCCGAGGGACTCGTGCCAAGCCTCAACCGTATAAGTGCCCGGCGGAACGTTCTTCAACTCGAAGGAGCCGTCCTTGCCGGTGACCTGGAAGTAGGGGCTGCCAACGACTCCGATGTATGCCTTCATCCACGGGTGCACGTTGCACTTCACGGGGATGGCAATCTCCTCGCGCGCGAAGGTTTGGTTGATCGGCTGAGAGCCCGGCGGCTGCGATTCGTTCCATTCGCGATTATTCTTGGGGACAGGGTGGATATTGTGCGTGGTCATGTCCGAATTGACGACCTGCAGTGGCTGGTTGGTCATCAAGGCCAGGACGTGCGGCTCGTATTGGCAGCCCTTCTGATCGATCTCTACGGGCGTGGTGGGAACGTCGATCTTGTATTGCGAGAAATCGCCTTTCAAATAGACGATCACGTTCTGGAGCGTGCCGCCATCGCCGGGAACCACGTCTTGGGTCATTGCCGGGGTCGTGTGCGCCTTCGCGCAGACCGGCTCCGCGGCCATGTTGATAACTTTCATTTTGGGCGGTGTGCCGTCCAGCTTGATCGTACCGGTCACCGAGCCTGCCGTATTGGAATCGACTGCCGTACCGCCGCCGGCAGCCGGAGCGCCCGCCGAGGGTTGTTCGCTGGTTGTGCTGGAACTGCCGCCGCAACTGATCATGCCCACCGCGAAACCAATCGCGACGGCGATCAGTACTACAGGTTTAGCTTTCATCACGAATCAGATCCTCCTCTAGGATGACAATCTCACATTCCGGGCGTATGTTCGGCGGATTTTACGCCGCTGCCCGCCTCATGCTTGCCGCCGCCGGTGTTCGATGCGGCTGTTCGCCCGAGGAGCGCACGCTGTTCCTCCGGGCTGAGCTGGAACATGTAGCGCACCAGCAGGTCGGCATGGTCGCCCATGTAGCCGTTGAAACTCGCCGGGACCGGACCGGAGAAGACCCAGCGATCTCCGTCCTTTTTAAACAGGCCGGAGGGCATGGCGGTGCCAGGGGCGATGAGCGCCGGGTTAGTGATCCAACGCGCGGTCCAGGCCGGCCGCAGTCTGTCCTTGGCCAGCAGGAAGTTGGGCGCCGTGGCGTCCTTGTCGTGAGCGGGATCACCAGTGGCGTGACATTTCAGGCAAGGCGCGGCTGTGCTGGTAAACAATCCGCGGGCCATGCTGACTTCGGCCGGGGTGAGCGGCTCCAGCTTCTGCGGAATAAAGGGCTGAGCCTGATGAGACATGGCGCCAAAGAACAATACCAGGGAGCGAATCTCATCATCAGAAAGGAAGAACGTGGGCATGCGAACCTGCAGATAGCTGCGCACGCCGTCGCGATTGGTGTCCGTGGTGGATAGCGCCGGATTGGCCAGGAAACCCTTCAGCCACTCCGGATTGACGCGAGCGCCCTCGCTGGTGAGCACAGGAGGCAAGCCAATCTTGTCTTGGCCCTGATACATTGGCAGCTCCATCAGAACTGATCTTTGGCCGATGTCGATCTGGTGGCATCCCATGCAATTGTATTTGGTAACGATCCACCAGCCTTGCTGTACGGAAGCGCGCTCATCGCCCGGCTTATACATGTAGTCGGGTGGAAGAGTCGGATCGGTGCTGCCGAGCAGCATCGTTGTGAGTGCGTCGATGTCGGTTGCCGTAACATTCGGCTTCGGCATGCGCAGGCGATCCAGCGGGTTCGGCTTGTACTTCCCCGTGTCGTAGACGGCTGGACTGGTCAGCTTGTTTTCGAAGAAGCCCTTGAGGTCGTACCACGGACCCCGCGGCGACTTCTTGCCATCGGGAAGCACGCCAAGCTTGGCATCTTCGGTAAGCAACGCGAAATCCAGGCGCTCGATGGGCTTGCTGCCTTCGTTGGTCAGTTCAGTGCCGATGCGGCCCTCGTCTTCGAGGCCGGAGATTTCGTGGCAGCCGGCGCAACCGTAAAATTGCACCAGCGCTTTGCCCTTGGCTTTGAGTTGGGGATCGTCCATGAAATCGGCCGCGTCGTACTGGGCGTCGGCATGCTTCAGGGTGATCAGATAGCTGGCCACGTCGCGAGAGTCTTCAACGCTGAGCCGCAAGCTCGGCATGACGGTCGGTTGCTGCACGACGAGTTCGTGCCCATCGTCGGGGCTGCGCGAATGGTCTAGATCAAAAACGAACGGCAAGTTGTGTTTGGCGTAGTCTTCCGGCCCCAAGTCGCGCTTCTCGTACGGGCTGAACGGACGAGTCCGCTGGCGAGGATTCT
>Ga0182024_10012730_pt1 | contig 16591 bp, 4 predicted proteins | sample P32metaG_FD_120480 | JGI IMG/M metagenome (GOLD analysis project Ga0182024, IMG submission 120480) | Permafrost microbial communities from Stordalen Mire, Sweden - P3-2 metaG (Illumina Assembly) | ecosystem: Environmental > Terrestrial > Soil > Wetlands > Permafrost | place: Sweden: Stordalen... | reverse complement strand
GGTGGGAACAACCGAAAACCAGCCGCAGAAAAAAGAACAACATTCGACGGCCGGTTAGCACGCAAATTGGATATCAAACTGGCGACCGCCCGTTTGGTTCCACTTTTACAAAGCCGGGTTTGGTTCGCCGAGTCCGGCTTTGTTGTGTTTTGAGCCGTCCGCCAATTTTACTATTTGCGCTTCAACGTCGAACCACAACGGAAGCCATGAGAAAAGGAGAACGGCTATGAATAATCGCATCATCATTGGGTTGTCATCCGCATTTTTTGCATTCGCCATATCGGCAGGTGTAACAGTCCACGCGGCTGGCACCGGCGGCAGCAGTGGCGGAGCCGGGGCCGCTCCAGCGGGCGGCGCAGCTGGGCCTGCCGCGCAAGCGCAATCGGGCGGTGTGGCGGGAATACCGGGCGCACAGGGTACTCCGGGAACACCGGGCTCGCCCGGAACAACAGGCGCGACAGGCATCGCCGCACCGGGCGCAAACGGAGTGACCGGTGGAGCGTCACCCGCATATCCAGTCCCTGGCGGAGCTGCCAACACACCGGCCCCAGGTCCTATTCAAGGTGCAGCGGGCAACAAAACAATTTCGTCAATGAACGGAATTCCGAGCGCTTCGGGAAATGTTCCGCCGCCTGCCACAAACTCTCTCCAGTCCGCGCCCAATGGGCCGACGCAAACATTTTCCGGAAATCCAAATTTTGCGGCCGGTGGCGTGAATAATGGTTTCGTCGCACCCCCGCCAAGTAATACTTTGCAAAACGCGCCTAATGGTGGACCTGCATCTCAACGGTTCAATGGCAATTTAAATGGCATCCCCGGCGGAGTGAAGGGTTCATTGAATGTTCCCATGCCGGCCAGCAATGGAGTGCAAAGTCAGCCGAACAGTGGCCCGAATGCCCAATCACCTGGCGCGGCCGTCAGTCCCACAACCAATAGTGTGGGCGGCGCGATCAATGCCAGTGCCCAAGGCAGCTCCTCACAAAACAATACCAACAACTGGCGATTCTCCCATTACAACGGCCAATGGTGGTACTGGATGCCAGGCAATTATTGGATGTACTATAGCGGCAACAATTGGAACCGATTTAACAATGCCGGATCGCCAAATCCCTAACAAGCTGACAAATAACAGGTGTTACACAAGAGCGAGCCGTTAGGTAGTTGCGTCCCTGAGGATATTCAAGCAGACGACAGCCGCAGCAATGGTTGTCCAAGCGTCGATCGCGGTACCACCGTAAGCCTGGCAGCTAAAACGATAAACAAACAGGAAATCAACAGAATGATTAATGTTTCCTTAAAAGCAACCACGTGCTGTACAGAAACACTTTTTTGATTGGCCAACACGATGCCCATCACTGTAACGGCAAGCAGACCGGATTCCGCTTGCATCATGTTCGCGGCCGTTAAGGCAACGAACATCAACATTAAGGAAACTGGGTTATAAAGCGAATCGGGAATCTAAAAACGCTCTAAGCCAACAATCAATACGCCTGCTGCTAAACTTCCGGCAATGCAGCCGATAAAAATCGTTAGGCTCAGGCTCATGGTCGCCGTGCCGAAACCTATGCGACTGGCTCTGCTTTGAACAATTGCAAACACCAGCCCCGCCAAAATGGCCCCCAATGGATCGATAATGATGCCTTCCCACTTCAGAAGTGCACTGACTTTGCCGCGCAGCCGCAAATGCCTGAGAATCGGGCCGACCACCGTAGGGCCCGTGACCACCAGAATTGCACCGAGCAAAGTCGCTGCGGGCCATTCGAAATGTAAGATGAAATGCGCCGCAACACTGGAGACGAGCCAGGTCATCGCCACGCCGATCGTAATCAATCGAAAGAAAACACCGCCGATATCGCGCAGCTCGCGAATCTTCAGATTCAAGCCGCCTTCATACAAAATCACTGCCACCGAGAGCGATACCATCGGTAACAGCAAATCGCCTAGCAGCCGATCGGGTTGAAGCCATCCGGTGAGAGGTCCGGCGAGAACTCCGGCTGCTAACAATAAGAGGATTGAAGGAATTCGAATTCGCCACGCTGCCCATTGAGCAACAGTGCCTAGTACCAGAATCCCAACCAGTTGCGATAAAACAGCGTGTGACAATTCGACAGACCTAACTGTTTCGGGAACACCGTTGGCGCCCTTTATGCTTTAGTAGGTTATTATACAGCGGTGCCGCGGTGATCGATCTGCTCAAAATCATTTCGGGGTTAGGGAACGCCTTCCAGTGAGAGAACTCGGGATGATGTGCCTCCCGGGATGATACCAAGGGTTAAGTTAGGGTTGGAAGGGTTTGGGAATTGGCCGTGTTCGTGAGCGGAGGCGTAGCCGCAGCGAACGAATACGGCCGACGCGCTTCAGGTGCCGGGGGTCGATGGCCACAAACAATTGGGGAAGGGCTTTTTTGTGGGGATGAGAGTTGTGTCCCAGGAGTAGCCGTTCAACGGAATTCATGAATGGGCGGATTTTTTGGAAAAAAACGCGAGTGTAGATAATATATATAGTGTAAAATGCATAAATGCGCGCCATTTGGTGATCCGGTTGTTATGGCTTAAGAGCGCGGATGTCACAATTCGTGGCCGGCGGTATGCCAATTTGTCGATAATAAGAGATGCGGTACTAGATTTGGCCGATCTCGCAAAGGATTTGCAGATGAACCTTAAAAGTTGGGATGTGACCATAAACCAGATCGCAGATGAATCCAATCAGCAGCCACAGGAAGCGGGCAAACAAAAAGTTTTGTTCGCATGGCGTGCTAAGTTGGCTAAGGAACCAACCTCATTGCCTCCCTTCCAAATTGACCAAATCGTGCGCGAAGTAAGAAAAAAGCTCGTTCACGTCAGCCATTAATAATCAGTGGTTTTCAGGCGACTCGCTGAAAATATCACACTGGCGCCCGACGCTATAACCTAGAACCTGATTGTGGCCGCGCACCTTGGCGCCGCGGACCCACAGTGTCCGCAATCCGCAGCTTGGTCCAATTAGGACTGGCGGCAGAGGCACCCTCAGATTTCGTCGCTTTCCGGGCCTGAACAGTTGATTCCAGTGCTATCAGGGACCGGAAACTTTGCCCGTTAGCCTTGGTTGCCGCTGTGCGGCCTAAGCGTTCGGACTATACTGATAAGGTGGTCAGAATCCTGACTTACGATTCTGCAGCGAAAGCACAAATCCCTGACCAATTGAGAGGACGGTGTGATTTGAACGAACGTGACGTGACAACCCAATGGCGAAGACTATTCGATGGACAAAGTATTACAGACGCCTCGCTAGATAAGGCCGAAAAGTTGTTGGATAGTATGAATCCAGAAAGCCCGTTGCGCATGCGCTTGGCAGCAGAACTAGAAGAAATGCGGCAACTCGGGAAGCAAAATTAAGTGGATCGATTGAGCGATTAAAGACTGCCTGCCAGGTCTAATAATTCAAAGCGCGGACGCCACTTCTGCTGAGGTATTGGCCGGCCTCGACTTGGCAGCGATGAAAAAACGCATAGCCAGATAGCCAATATTACTGAGCGTTCTAAAAACGTCCACTCGCTGCCTCAACGGCGGTTATCTCTCTAAAACAGAGGGGTTAGAGCTTCTTTTTGTACCCCTCTGCGCCTTCGCTTTCCCTGCTAAACGAGAATTTTGGCAAGATACGAGGAATTTGTTGATTTTGCCATGTCCGGTGGGTATTCTGGCACTACTTCTATCGATACGGAACGGCTTCCCGCGACGGACATCGGTGAGCATCGTTCGCACCTTGATTGTCATCCTAGTGAAAGGCAACCATGCGACGCAAATGGTTTCGCAACGGTTTGGGGCGCAAAAACGGTCGGGCACTTCGCGGAAAACAAATCTCGAGACCGCGATCCATCCCGCGAGCTTTTTCCGGGTCATTGGAGCGCCTTGAAGATCGCCGTCTGTTGGCTGCGATCACGTTTTCAGCAGGCATTCTGACGCTCAACGGCGATCAAGATTTTGCCGGCGAAAACGACAACTTCGCACTCGCGCGCGACGCAGGAGATCCGACCAAACTGGACGTCACCGTCAATAGCAATACTGCCCAATACGCGCTGAACTCGATTACGCAGATTAACGTCTATGGATTTGCAGGAGACGACTCGCTCCAGGTTGACAGCTCGAATGGACTCATCGGGGTGCCAAACGGAATCAGCTTCGATGGCGGCACGGGCGTCAATTCTCTTACACTCGAACAAACCGCCGGACCGTCAATCACGTTTGACAACTTGTACGTCGGTGCGTCACCCGGCGCCGGGGAAAGCGACATTCAAGGCGGCACTACGCTTCAATTCGTCGCCTTTCAAAACATCGAACCCTTCTTCGATAATGTTCCGTCGCCAACCTTCAACATTTCAAACAGCACGGACTTCGCTAGCCTGCTCGATGGCAACAATGCCATTAATTACACCCCGGTTCAGGAAATCGTAAATACCGTCGGTGTGGTGACGATCGATAATTTTGAACCGATTACGTTCAGCTATAAGGACCATTTGTCGATCGATGCCGGCGCCGGCGACGACACGATCAACATTAACGGCGGAGCCACTCCCAACGGCGATACAGCCGCTGGGCTGCAGGATATTACGATCGACGGCAACGATCCCACCGCCAGCGACACGCTGATTGTCAACGGCACTAGCGGCTCGGATACCATCGATTACCGCCCCTCCAGCACGATTGGCTCGGGCGAAGTCGATGTGAATTCCAACCCAGCAGTCCTGTTCAATACCATCGAATCGGTCACGATTGATGGCCAAGGCGGCGACGACAACCTAACCTATACCTCACCGTCGAATGCTGGAGCGGGTAACGTCCTGACCTTCACCCCCGGCGATGTCGTTGATACGGCCACTGTCACCGGCCGTCAGTATGGGGGCGACGCACTTGTTCCACTCACTTACCAGAATATCGGCGCTTTTGGCACGCTCACCTTTCAAAGCGTCGATGAAGGCCGAAGCGACTATCTCGATGTGTACGGCACCGCTGCCTCCGACCAATTCAATCTAGATCCGGACGATGGTGGATCGCTCGATATTGAAAAGCTCGACCAACCCAATAATGTCAGTGTGACGGTCGAAATTTCCACACCGTCGATCTCCACGCTGGCGCTGCACGGCCTGGATGGCGACGATCAATTCAATGTCGTGTGCATGGAAAATAATCAGGTAGCGCTGCCTTACGACAATCTAATTATCGACGGCGGCGATCCCTCGGCCAGCGATATCGTCAATCTCATCAATCCGTCCGGTCCCGTAGTGGTTGATTTAGGTAACGACGCGCTAAGCACCAATACTACCATCGCCGGCTACGGCGGCACGATCACACTGCAAGGCGACGAAGTCGTCAACTTCAATCTCGACGGTCAAACACTAAAAGTCAACGGCACCTCGCAGCCCGAAAATATTACTTACACGCCGACCGATACCAATGCCGGAACATTTACGGTGGCAGGCCTGAACACGACGTTCAATTTTTCAGGCCTCTCCTCCTCTGCCGGCGCGTTGGTCGTCGATCCCGGAACGCCTGGAACCGGCGCCGGCAATACCGTCACCGTCGTTGGCACCAGCGGCGACGACAACATCACCGCCTCGGCTACCAGCACCAGCACAACTTCGGTGCAAGTGAACTCGCTTGCGACCGTCACTTTAGAAACGCAAGATACCCAAAGCTTGGTGATCGACGGCGGCACCGGCAATGACACGCTGACGGTCGACAGCACGACCGAGGCGGTCGTTATTCCTATTACCTACGACGGCGGCCCCGGCACCAACACGCTGGTTTTGACCGGCGGTACGGAAACCGGCGAACAATACACGCCCGGATCGCAACTCGGCTCGGGCACTATTTCCATGTCGTTTGTCTCCGGCACGGAACTGATCAACTTCCTGAACCTCGCGCCCATCGTCGATTCGGTTTCCGGCCCGCTGACCGTTTACGGCACGAATGCCGATAACGCGATCAACTACACGGCGGTCGTCAACATCAGCAATATCATCTCGCACATCTTTGTCAACAACCCGCTGGTTTTCGCCGAGGTCAGCGTCGATAGCTACGAACCGATCATTTTCACGAACAAAACGTCCCTCACGATCAACAGCCTCGCCGGCGACGACGTCGTCAATCTGGACGATCCCACCACGCCCACGGGAATGAGCCTAAGCTCTGGCATCACCGTCAACGGCGGTGATCCTACCGCCAGCGATACGCTGATCGTCAATGGAATTCTAGGGACAGCCGATCATTTCGTCGTGGTGCCAACCGCGATAGGCAGCGGACAAGTTTCCGATCTCAGTTCCGCCGGCGCGAATCAGGCCCCCGTGGTCATGTTTACCGGCATCGAAGCATTGAACATCGTTGGCCAGGCCACCGATGCGGATTCGCTAGCAGAAGGCACCCCCGCCCAAGACGAACTGACAGTCAACCCGGGCTCGGACGCCTTTTCCGGAACGATTACGGGATACCAGAACGGTGGTTTTAATTTTTTCCCCGTCACCTATTCCGGCATTGCCGGTTTTGTTGCACCGGCTACCGGACTTTATAACCCCACGACCGATCAAAGCCTTGCCGCTGCCATCGGCGGTTCCGATGCGGTGACGATCGATGGAACCTCGGCCGACGACACCTTCAGTACCGACACTTCGTTCAACGCCTCCGTGTTAGGAATTCACGTCGGCACATCAGCGGTGGCTCACACTGTGATCCTGCTCGATACCGGCAATTCAAACCATGTTGGAATCCTCAGCGGCCTGGGTGGAAACGATACGTTTAATCTCGGCTCATGGGTCACCAATCCGAATTCGATTTTGAATCTGCATGTCGAAGGGGGTGATTCCGATTCCTCCAGCGACACCATCAATTACACCGCCAACACAAGCGCTGCCACCACGGTCGATCTGGGCGCCGGCACGATCAATTCTACCGCAGCCCCGCAGGTAACATACACCGGCGTGGAACATGTCAATGTAAGTTCCGGTAACGGCACGGTCACCGTCGATGGTACCGCCGGCGCCGATAGCCTCGCCGTCACTCCAACATCTTTCACCAGTGCCACGCTGCAAAACTACACCGGCGGCACGGCGCAGAACGGCCAAGGGGGCACGCTGGCCACCATGACATCCCTCGGCCCGGCGTTCAATTTCACGAATGTTTCCACCGCGACCGGCGGCTTTACGATCAGCGGCAATGGCGGCAGCGATCAACTATTCATCGAAGGAACGCAGAACGCCGACACGATCGACGTGAACGACGCGGCTTCCGGCACGAACGCTGTAAAGGTGGGGACATCGTTGATTGTGAATTATACCAACACCATGTCTTCGCCGATGGCGCACGTGGAAATCGACGCGCTGGCCGGCAGCGACACCATCAACATCGCCCCTTCGGCCACCACCACGTTCCTGGTCGACGGCGGCGATCCGATCGGCGTTTTGCCCGGCGATACGATCAACCTAATTCACCCTGCCGGGTTCTATCAGATTTTCCAAGGTCCGACGAAAGATTCCGGCGGCCTCAACACCCCCAGCGATCAAACCATCAGTTGGATACATATCGAAACCGTCATCAACACCGGCGGCACGCCGATCATCACCGGCACCAACGGCAACGATCAGATCACGATCATCGCCCGCGACAGTTCATATAACCCGGCCAACCCGGGCACGCCCAATCCGCTTCCGGGCCTGGATGGCGTGCAAGATTTCACCGTTTCCGTGAACGACGGCCCCGACATGCTATTCGTCAACACGCCGAATTTGCTGGTCGACTCCGAAGCCGGAAACGACGATATCGACGTGCAAGAACCTGCCCCCAACAATGCCGCGTGGAACGTCCAAATCTGGGTCGCCGGTGGCACGCCCTCGGCCGGCGTCGCTGGATTGGGCGATACCGTCGAACTCGAAACCCCCGGCACGCAAAACGTGACCTATGCTCCCGACGTCGCTGCGCCGGCATTGGCAGGCGTTACCTTTGGCCCGAATTCACCGACCGATACCGCACAGTTCCACGACACCACCAACACTTCGGCGATCACGGCGGTTTCGTTGTTCACGATCGCCGGTTTCTACCAATCCTCCCCCGGCGGCGTCGAACAATTTGTGTATCAAGGTGACGCCGGCAACGACAATTTGACTTACCTTACTCCCAATCTGTCAACTTTGTCCTCCGTAATTAATTACACTCCGGGCGCAACAGCAGATTCGGGCACGATTACGGCGACCGCCGGTTTCAGCGGAACTTTTGTACCGCTCAGTTTCCAAGGACTGGGCGTCTCAACGAATACGATCACCTTTAGCACTTCCAATCCCAGTAACGGTAATCGAGGCGATAGGCTAACCGTTAACGGCACCGCCGGTAATGACGATTTCTTTGTGTCAGGCAGCGGCGATGCGGGCGCAGGCGCCGTGCAAGTGACGAATACCGTTACCACGGAAACGCTCCTCATCAATACGCCGGGCATTGATCGCTTGGACTTGAACGGTTTGGGCGGTGTCGACGTTTTCAATGTGACGGGCTCGTTGCCATACGGAAACACATACGTGGAAGGCAGCGATCCGATCGTGAACCTCAGCGGCGCAACCGGCGCCGTGGGGGTCCTTGTTGGCAACACCGCGATACCAAGCAGCAACACCCTCATCTCGGGCTACGGCGGCCAGATCACGCTGATCGGCATCGACACCGCGAATATCGACGCCAGCAATGCTGCCCACACCATCGATAATACCGTTTTCGTCACGGGCACCTCGCAGCCGGAATCCTTTGTTTACACCCCCACTGGCACAAACGCTGGCACGCTCACCGATTCTGGCATGGACACCGTCTTTAATTTCTCGAATGTCTCCGGCACGGTCAGCGGATTCACCCTCGACCCCTTTGGCGGCAGCGACACGGTTACCGTCAACGGCACCAGCTCGGCTGATAGCCAGACAGCGCTGGTAAACGGCAGCGATACCACAGTGCGAACCAATGGTTTGCTCGCTGTCGACACGGTCACTGCCGACACGGAGAGTTTGGTTATTGCTTCCGGCAACGGCGACGATCAACTGACGGTCGACGCCAGCAACGGCCCCGTGACAATCCCGTTGGTGTACGACGGTGGCACAGGTCGCGACACGCTGCAGCTGACCGGTGGCACCGCCAGCACCGATGCCTACACGCCTGGTCCGACCCCGGGTTCCGGCAGAAGCCAGATTGTGTTCACCAACGGCGGCGGTGGCTCGCAGATCGTCAACTTCGTGAATCTCGAACCGGTCCAAGACGATGTGGTGGCTACCACTGCCACCGTCAATGCCGACAACGCGGCCAACGCCATCAATTATTCTCAAGGCGGCGGCTTCAACGATCACACCCACACCGGCTTGGTCACGGTCGACAATCAGGAAACGTACGAGTTCACCAACAAGACCCATTTGGTGCTCAACGCGCTCAACGGCAGCGACGAAATCAACCTCAACAATCCCGACACGCCTACCGCGCTTACCGACATCACCGTCAACGGCGGCGATCCCACGGCCAGCGACACGTTGATCGTCAACGGCACCACCGGCACGGACGCGATCAACTACAGCCCATCGACCGTGATCGGCTCCGGTACCGTTCAAGTGAATGCCCTGCCGACGGTGTTCTTCACCACGATCGAACAACTGAAGATCGACGGCCAAGGCGGCGCCGACAACCTAACCCTCACCACGCCGGCGGGAAATGACAACGTAATCTATACCCCGGGCCCCACGCCCGATTCCGGCTCGATGAGCATTAACGCGATTGCCGCCAACGGCGTCGCGCGTGTGCCCGTTTCGTTCACGCATATCGGCGGCAGCGTCACGTTCGCCAGCGCCGGCGGACGGGAAGACAACGTGGATATTCTTGGCACAAACAACAGCGATATTTTCACCGCCAACGGTCCCGCCGATACCGTGCTGATTACCGACCGCACCACATTCAATCCGATCACCGAGACGTTGCACACCGGCGGCGCTTCGATTCTGCAGCTCAGCGGCTTGGGCGGCGACGACGTGTTCAACGCCATCGGCCTGATGCAATACTCACTGATTCTCGACGGCGGCGATCCCTCGGGCAGCGATACGGCCAACCTCAGCGGCGCCACCGGCCTCGTGACCGTGAATATGCTCAATCCGGCTGCGTCCTCAGGTCCCACCACGCTAACCACTATCACCGGCTATACTGCCGGAATGGGCGCCGTCTTTTTGACCGGCGTCGAAGTTGCCAACCTCGACACGCACAACTTTGGCCTGACGGTTAATGGCAACTCATCGCCAAACTTGTTCACCTACACGCCCACCGGCCCGGCTGCTGGCACCTTCTCCGAAAGCGGCATCAATACCGTTTTCAATTTTACTAACACCGTTGCGGCATTCACCATCAACGGCAGCGCAGGAAGCACCGCCGACATGGTCACGCTCGAGGGCTCCGCCAGCCGCGATTTGATTTCGATCGATCAAGGCGCCCGCACGGCATCGGTCACCAACGTCGCAAACACGTTGCTGAAAACAGTAACGCTCGGAGCGAATATCCAAGTACTCACAGCGCAAGGTCTCAGCGGGCAAGATACGTTCCTCGTCACTCCGGCGCCCGGCACCCAATTCCCTCAAAGCATCGTGAACCCGGTCGGCGGCATCAACAATTTGCTGATCGACATCGACGGCGGTTCCGGCGGCAGCGGTGAAAATAATGCCCTGGTCATCGCTACCCAAACCGGCACGGCACTGCCCAATACCGATTTCGTCGTAGTTAACCGTGGCGCCGATAACAACTCGGGCACCGTACGCACTTTTGGAGCGCCGGCTACTCCTGGTCCTCAAGTTCAATACCCCGACATCAATTATGTGAACATCCAAACCGTTTCGCCGAACGTCGGCACCGATCAAAACGCCGGCCCATTCCTGAATCAGCCGAACTTGCTGATTTTGGGCCCCGATCTGAACGAGCCCAATCAGAACCCGGTGAACGGCAATCCGTTTAATGCCACGTTCCTTGGTTCTGGACCGACAATCAATGTCCAAAACGCGGCGATCTTCCCGAACAACACAGAATTTCCGTTCGTTCCGGCTGATCAGGATTATTATCGCGTCGTGGCGCAGAACTCCGGTACGTTGGACTTCCAAGTTTATTTCAACCTGTTCGACCCCGCGCTGTTCCCCGCTGGCGGCAACTTGAATATCCAAGTGCTGGACGTCAACGGCAACGTCATTGCCACAGGAGCGCCTGCCAATTTCGGCTCAGTGGGCACATCGGCCAATGCCCGCATTCGGATCCCCGTGGTGCAAGGGCAAACTTACTACTTGCGTGTGTTCGGCGCAAACGTTGGCGGTACTGCCAACCCGGCTGTGGTCAACGGCTACAATATGACCATCGTCAATACGCCGCTGGTTGCGCCGGGCGCCATCGAGTTGTCGGAAAGTGTACCCAATGGCGAACCCAATGCGCCGCTTACCACGCAAGGCACTCCCGACACGGGCCAACTGCCTTCCAACGCTCCGCCCAGCGATAGCGGCCGTTCGCAATTCGACAACGTCACTAACGGCGGCTTCAACAGCACCGCTGCAGCCGCCGCTGCGGCAGCCGCCTCCACCTCGGGAACTCTTCCCGCTCCCGCCGGCTCTACGCTTGGTAAACCCACCATCTACATCACGCTTGATGACTCGTTCTTGCTGCAAGATATTCCCGGCAATCAAACACCGGGCGGCGTACCGGGGACTTCGCCCATTCCGATCAATTTCAACTCGTCCACGACGCTTGTGCCCACATTCGCCAATGCGCCGATTAATGGATCGACCTTCAATGGCAATTATCGAATTGCTGTGTACGACGATGGCAATGGTGCGATGTCGCAGCAACCGGGCACGTCGAACAATCCCTCCACCGGCCACACGCTACCCGGCGGAGGCGGCGACTCGACTTTCATCGGTTTTGCCGAACCGGTGCCGGCGGTCGACCCGGTGACGGGCCTGCCCATCCCAGGGCAGTTTGTGCCGCACTTATATATGTTGACGATCGGCAGTCAGGGTGGCGCCACCGGCAACGGCACCGGCGCTCTGGCAAGCGATACGCTCGACGACGGCGTTCATAACATCACTGCCCGAGTGCAGATCATCGAGCCATCGGCGTCCACGAATCCAATCAAAACGGCATTTGGCCCCCGCAGCCAGTCGCTGCAAATCACAATCGACACTGTTGCTCCGGCAGTGATGTTTGGATTCGGCCCTGGCGGCGGTGGCGGATTGACCCCGGGCAGCGACAGCGGTGTGGTCACCGAACCGGAAACCTCCAGCGACCTAGTTACCAACGTCACGGCTCCAACTTTCCAAGGCTTGGCCGAGGCAAATTCAATCGTTTACCTGTACGCACAGATCACGAATCCCGCCAATCCAAATTTCGGGCTACCGTTCCCGCAGGGTTATGTGTTCCTGGGCGAAACGGTTGCAATTCCAACCGACGGCACAAACGCCTTCCCCAACGGACAGTGGCAATTGACCTCGACCGTCGACCTGAACAATCCGACGTTCTTCCTCCGCGATGGTTTGCGTACCATTGTCGCCACGGCCGAAGACCTGGCCGGCAACAAAGCCCCAACGGCCCCATTCGGCCCGGGCCAAACGCTGCAAATCGAAATCGACACGCAGGGTCCGCAAGTTACGGATGTTGTAATCTCCGACCCAACGATCGCGCCGAGCGGCACCGACGGCGAAAATCTGAACTACAACTTATTCAGCGAAAAGTTCGGCACCAACTCGGCGCAAGCACAGCAAGGCCCCACGCCGCTGGTTTATGCCATCACCATTAATCTTCAAGATTTGCCAGTGCGTGTGGCCCAGTTCTTGAGCGAACTAGCCTTCAAACCTGAGGTGGTCGAAGGACAAGAAATCGACGACAGCGGCGAATTCGCTGACGGCGGAATTAGCCTGATCGGCGATGCCAACGGCCGCATCGCCTTCACAGTAGTCGCCAATCCGCTGGATTCTCCGCCCGATCCGAATCTTCCGAACACAACTACGGGTGCGGCCACCGGCGAAGTTCAACTGCGCTTCAAAGACGCCAACGGCAATCCGATCGCGCTGCCCGACGACCGCTACACCTTAACCATCAACGATACCGCGATCGTCGATCCGGCCGGCAACAAATTGGACGGCGAGAGCGATGCTGCCGAACCGCTCAACAATCCGAATTTTCCGTCGGGCAATGGCATCCCAGGAGGCAATTTCACGGCCCGCTTTACCGTCGACAGCCGTCCGGAATTGGGCGACTTCGCCGCGGCCAGAGTTTACATTGATGCCAATGGCAACTTCATCTACGATCCGCAGAACACCGATTTCACTAATCGCGATCTGACGTTCACGATGCAGGTTGACCCGAATCTGGTCGGCATCGCACAGCTTGGCATACACGACTCGGTATTTGTTGGAAAATTTGCAGCGCCAGGCTCCATCCTTCCGCCAACGGGCTACTTCTCGAAGCTGGCAGCCTACGGCACCGATCCAATCGCCGGCTCGGGCTTCCGCTGGCTGATCGATACCGACGGAGACGGCTTGGCGGACATGTACGTTCCGCAACCAGTGGGCTTCTCGCTGACCGACCAAAATGGTCAATCGGTAACGTTCGCCGGAAGCGGCATTGCTATTGCGGGCGAATTCGACGGCAACACCGCCGACGGCGACGAAGTGGGGTTGTTCGACGGTTCTCACTTCTGGCTGGATACGAATCATGACTTCAAAATCGACGCTGGCGACACCGTCATTACGACGCAGTTGCGCGGCTACCCGATCGTCGGCGACTTCAACGGCGATGGCACGGTCGATCTGGGAACCTGGCAAACCGATGTGTTCCAGTTCAACTTCGGCGTCACGGGCACCGGCGGCAACTCGGGAACTCCGGCTCAATTCAGCGGCACGAAGGATGCCACCATCAACTGGGGATTCCCCGGCGTCGGCGAAATTCCGCTGGCAGCCGACATGGATGGTGACGGCATTACCGATATCGGTTTGTGGGTGCCCGGCCGCGCCGGCACTGTGCCGGAAGATACAGCAGAAGAATTCTTCCTGATGTCGAACGACTTTAATGCAACGACCGGATTGCCGAATAACACTGGTTTAACTGACCCGAATGCCGCCTTCCAACTGCTGAATCATTCGTTCAGCACTGTGCCGCTGGGCCACGATCTATATGCCAATCTGCTGGATGAATTTGCCACGCCGATTGTCGGCAACTTCGATCCCCCGCTGTCGCCTGTTCCTTCGTCGGTTGATCCGGCCATCATCTCGGCCGATATCACTCCACCGACAAGCACTGTAGCTGCGCTGCCAACTATGGAAACCTCGCCCTCATTCACCGTCAATTGGTCAGGGACCGACAACAGCGGCGGATCAGGGATTGCCAATTTCGACGTGTATGTGTCTGACAACGGCGGCCACTTTACAAGTTGGCTGCAAAATACCACCAGTACGTCGGCCACGTTTAATGGCGTCAACGGCCACAGCTACAGCTTCTTGAGTGTGGCAACTGACAATTCCGGCAACGTTCAGGATACGCCTACCGCTGCTCAGACCGGCACACACGTCCAAGTGCAGGTGCAAGCAACCAGCAGCACAACGCTCGGCGTATCGGCCGCCTCGATCGTCGCCGGCCAAAGCGTCACCTTTACGGCAACCGTTACCGGCAATATGGGCGTGCCCACTGGCACCGTCACGTTCAAAGATGGCACGTCGATTCTTTCCACCATCACGCTGGTTAACGGCGTAGCCATTTACACCAACTCGACATTCGCCACTGGCAATCACAGCATCACCGCCGCGTACAATCCCGTCGCTCCGAACGTGACCAGCGTGTCATCTGCATTGCTCGAAAGTGTTACCACCCCGGCTGCGCCGCCTCCGCCGCCACCCTCGGCATTGACCTTCAATGGCACTTCGGGCAACGACATCATCACCATCATGCCCGCCAACGCCACCGGCTCGATCACGGTGTTGATCAGCAATGCGACCACGAATAACAAAGCGACGTCGCTGGGAACCTTCGTTCCCACCGGAACTATTTATATCAATGGTCTTGCCGGTAAAGACACGCTTCAAATAAGCACTGCCACAATCGGTGGCAAGGTGATCTCGGTCACGGCGCCGATCTCGTTCTCCGGCGGTGACGGCATCGACACATTATTGGCGTCGAATATTGCCAACGTATGGGCAATCACTGGCCTGAATTCCGGCACGCTCAATGGCAACTCGTTCAACGGCATCGAAAACCTCACCGGCGGCGCCTCGACCGATGCGTACCGCTTTAGCGCCCGCGGCAGCGTCAGCGGCAAAGTTACTGGCGGCGCAGGCGCCAATTCGCTGGACTACTCGGCGTACGGCTCGCCTGCTACCGTCAGTTTGCAAACTAATACGGCAACCGGAACTGGCGGCATCGCCACAATCCAAAGCATCGTGGGCTCTTCGGGAAGCACTTTTGCCGGCCCGAATGTCGCGTCGAATTGGAATATCACGGGCACGGGTTCTGGAACCGTTGGCACTTTCAGCTTCACCGGCATGAGCAACCTGACCGGCGGCTCCTCCAACGATACGTTTACCCTGGCCAATGGCGCCGGGGTCAGCGGCAAAATCGACGGCGGCGCAGGAATCGACACTCTGAAATATGCATACACGTCGGCAGTTACGGTGAACCTGGCGACATCGACCGCCACCGGCGTCGGCAGCATTGCCAACTTGGAAGGTATGGTCGGCGGCTCAAGCACTTCCGATACCCTGGTCGGACCGAACACAGTCAACGCCTGGACAGTATCTGCTGCAAACACCGGCAAGGTCAACGCCTTTACATTCTCGGGTGTGGAAAACTTGACTGGTGGCTCGGCGAACGACAACTTTGTGCTCGGAAAAGCAATTGGCGTTGCTGGCCATATCGACGGTGGCGCGGGATTGAACATGCTCGATTACGCCGCCTACGCCACGGCCGTAAACGTGAATCTGGCAACCGGCACGGCCACCAACATCGGTCAGGGCGTAAGTAACATTACTGTGGTGCGCGGCGGTTCGTCGAACGATTTCATCGTCGGCGACGGCGGCAACGATATCCTCATCGGCGGCGCTGGAAACGACACGCTAACTGCTGGTGGTGGCCGCGACTTGCTCTTCGGCGGTCTGGGAGCCGACATTTTGAATGGTGGATCCGGCGAAAGCATTTTGATCAGTGGCACGACTAAGTTCGATACCAACCTGGCGTCGATCGATAGCCTGCTGGCCTACTGGAGTCGCACCGATCTTACCAACTCCGCCCGTGTAGCTGCTTTGCGGGCTGGCAGCGTTGCCGGCATTCCGGCACTCAATGCCTCGAACGTTTTGAACGACACATCCGCGGATACGCTTAACGGCGGCGCAGGATTAGATTGGTTCTTCGCCAAGCTCGGTGCCCCCAGCCAAGACACCATCACGGGCCTCGACACGGTCGACGGCGATCAAACCAACTAGTGCGGTCTTCTCTTAACTGTAGCGGTAGCGCCTTGTCGAACACCACTAGTAGTCTGTTCTGACCGCTGCATCGGTCACCATAAAGAATCAAGTACCTTACGATCAAAACGATGATGG